>JGI20225J20221_1001360_pt1 | contig 26167 bp, 36 predicted proteins | sample BioMet4_FD_20221 | JGI IMG/M metagenome (IMG submission 20221)
GTAACGCCAAGCGGCACCATTTAACGGAAGAGCTGGCTCCGCGACTTCCGGCGAAGAATACCACTGATCAGCGCTATTGGGCGTGTAACCCCGATCGCCACCATAGTTGCCATCCGTCCGCATAAAGCCATCGCGGCTGTTGTCGTTGACCATGCAGTGCGGTTTATTGACCGGAATCTGATTGTAGTTAACACCTAGCCGATAACGCTGGGCATCCCCATAGGCGAAGAGACGTCCTTGTAAGAACTTATCCGGCGAGAAACCAATTCCCGGCACAATGTGGGCTGGAGTAAAACCAGATTGTTCCACTTCCGCGAAGTAGTTTTCCGGATTGCGGTTAAGCACCAATTCGCCCACTTCGATAAGCGGGAAGTCTTTATGGTACCAAACCTTGGTGATATCGAAAGGATTGTACGGAAGTTTTTCCGCTTGTTCTTCGCTCATCACCTGAATGTAGAACTTCCACTTCGGGAAGTCACCGCGGGCAATGGCGTCGTGGAGGTCGCGGCCATGGTAGTCGCGGTCCGTTCCAGCAATCTTCTCGGCTTCTTGATCGCTAAGGCATTTGATGCCTTGCTCGGTCTTGAAGTGGAATTTGACCCAAACCCGTTTCCTTCTTTGTTAATTAAGGAGAACGTGTTCTCGCCAAACATATCCATATTCCGTAAAGCAGCCGGAATTCCACGATCAGACATCGTGATGGCGATCTGATGGAACGCCTCAGGAAGCATCGTCCAGAAATCCCAAGTGTTGTTCGCGTCGTGAAGTCCCGTGGCCGGATCGCGTTTTACCGCCCGATTTAGACCAACGAAATTATGGACATCGCGCAAGAAGAAGACCGGGGTGTTGTTGCCAACGATGTCCCAATTGCCTTCTTTGGTATAGAGCTTGATGGCGCAGNCCCGAATATCGCGTTCGGTATCGGCAGCACCGCGCTCACCGGCGACCGTCGAAAGACGGACAAAGCATTCTGTTTNTTCGCCCTTTTGTAACACGGAAGCGTAAGTGTACTTGCTGATGTCTTTCATGATTTGCAAATAACCATAAGCGCCCCAGCCCTTAGCGTGCATCCGCCGCTCCGGGATGACCTCGCGGTTAAAATGAGCCATCTTCTCAAGAAGCCAAACATCGCTCATGAGCACGGGTCCACGAGGGCCCGCGGTAATCGCATCCTAATTGTCGGGGATCGCGCGGCCAGATTCATTGGTCAGCCGATGCTTCACTTCTTTTGCCATTGTTTATTCCTCCTTTGGCAATTTCTCCACATGATGTTCCTTCGCACAATCAAGGCAAAATCCATGAATGACCACGCCTTGAAGAGTGGGAAGAACGAAATCATGCCGCNCGGCCAATCGGTTAATAATCTCCCGGTCACCGCGNAGGTCAATGATTTTCCCACAGACATCGCAAACAAAATGGTAATGATCATCACGGACGAAGTCATAATGGACGACGCCGCCCGCCTTGATGACGATAGCTTTTCCTTCATGAGCAAAAGCATCGAGGATCCGGTAAACAGTCGTTAACCCTAATCGTAGGTTTTGCTCTTTACCAGCAAGATAAATCTCTTCGGCCGTCGGGTGGTCGAAATGAGATGCGAGATACTCCTCGACGAAACGCTTTTGAAAGGTTTGCCTTGTCTGCTTAATGGAAATCATTTTCAATAACATTATAAGAGATAAGTGGGGTTTGAAAAGGATAACGCTCCACAAAGGATTTTCATTGATCTTCGAATGAAGCACCTGCCTCAGCAAAGAAACAACCCTAAAATCGCTCCCCTATTCTTCATATAGAAAAAGACTTATCCTTAAAAAGAGGAAAAAACACAATGAGAATTGGAATGATAGGCGCTGGTGGCATTGCCGCTAAATTAGCCACGACCATCGCTCAAATGGAAGGGATCAGCAATTACGCCATCGCTTCCCGTAGTTTGGAGAAAGCCGAGGCCTTTAAGGGAGAGCATCATTTTGAAAAAGCTTATGGGTCTTACGAAGAACTCATGAAGGATCCTTTGGTCGACCTTGTTTATATTGCCACTCCCCATAGCGAGCATTACCGCAACATGCTTCTCGCCTTAACCTACCACAAGCCTGTTCTTTGTGAAAAAGCCTTCACTTCGAACGCCAAAGAAGCTCGGGATATCATCGCCCGCTTCGAAAAAGAAAAAGTCTTCTTAACTGAAGCGATTTGGACCCGTTACCTCCCCTCCCGAGCGCTCATCAACGCTCTTCTTGATAGCGGGGTCATCGGAACACCCTATCTCGTCAGCGCCAATCTTTGTTATCCCAATAAGTCTCACACTCGACTCAATGATCCTTCTTTAGCGGGTGGGGCTTTGCTCGATATGGGCATCTATCCTCTGACGTTCGCTTTGATGGTTTATCAAGAACTCCCAACCTCATTTTTAGCTCAATGCAAGAAGAGCGAAACCGGGGTCGATGAGGCCACGACGATGCTGCTCACTTTTAAGGAGGGGCAGCAAGCCGTTCTCTTTACCTCGATGGCAGGACCAAGCGACCGCAATGGCTATGTTTATGGTTCCAAAGGCTACTTGGAAGTTATTAATTGCAATAACCCTGAGCGTCTCGACGTCTATGATGCCAACCACGCCCTCGTAAAGAGCGTTCCGATCAGCGAAGAAATCAATGGCTACGAATATCAAATCAAAGAATGCGACCGTTGTTTAAAAAAACATCTTCTCGAATCGCCTTTTGTTCCCCACCAAACCACCATTGATGTGATGGACATTATGGATGGAATGCGAAAGCAAATGGGCATCGTTTATCCTTTTGAAAAATAAGGAAAAAGCGAAAAAGGTTAACGAATTTCTTCGTCTAAGAAATAGCAACGGTTGTGCCCGTTATTTTTAGCAAGATAAAGTTCTTTATCGGCTTCAGCAAGATAATCATCGAGATTCTTATCTTTTTCCAAAACACCTAAAAAAGCGCCAGCACTGATTGAGAGATACGGGAACGGAGCATCGGGAGCGGAAGGAATCTTTGCAGCATAAACCGCTTGTACGACCGCTCGACCAACCGAACGAACTTTGTCGGAATCGCAATTAGGTAAAACGATGAGGAACTCATCGCCGCCAAAGCGGAAAAAGGATTCATCAGGAAAAAGATGAGCTTCCTTGACGGAATTGACGATGCTTTTCAGCGCTTCGTCGCCCTCCATGTGAGAAAGATTATCGTTATAGCTCTTAAAAGAATCGACATCGAACATAATAAAAGCGACCGGAGTTTTCTTGGCGATGAAATCTTCCGAGGTTTCGGCTAAATAGGTATGGAGAGAATGGCGGTTATTGGCGCAGGTAAGCTGATCGTGGGTTGAGAGGAAACCTAATTCGTTATTGGCTTTGTTGAGACGAAACGCTTTGACTTCACCAATATAATTCCAAGTCGCTAAATAAACCATCCCGCCGAAGAGAATCAAGCCGATCAGACAATATTGAAGCGTGAGAACCGTCGTGTCTTGCCCGATGAGAGAAATCGTCACAATGATGGTAAGTCCACCAGCGAAATAAAGGAAACCTTCCAAAAGAAATGGCGAAGAAACGAGACCAAAAATCAAAAGATATAAAAAACTAGGGCAAAAAGATCCACGGTTATTGGGATTGGTCGCAGCGGCCCAAAAATAAAGTCCCATAACCACCAGAAGGCAAAGATAATAAAAATCNAGNACAAGACGAGACNTCAAAGGNCNGAACGCTTTTTTTAAAAANGAAAACAGCATGATGAGGATTGTAAGCAACGATGAACCAAAAAGAAGAAACATGGCAATCACACTGAAAAACTCATCGTCCGGGTGTAGGCCAAGACCGTAATACATCAACATATAAACCAGGCTGAGGGGCAAAAGAAAATAAGCGATGAAAACCATGTGGTTCGTCTGCTTGACGGCCAAAACATCCATTACCGCTTTGTTTTCGCTCGGGGTAACGTGCTGACGGGAAGAAATCCAAGTATAAAATAAAGGCCGCTCGATAAGCTTGCTCCAAAAGCCTGGGTGCTCTAAGTTTTTCAACTTTTTACTCCTATAAGCATTTTAACTTCACCTTATCTAAAATTCAAAGACACGATGTTCTCAGTTGATTCTCCGCTTAATTCTTATACATATTATCCCAGCAAGAGCCAGCAATTCTTTCAAAACCCCTTTAAAATTAACGATGGGCTTTCTTCCAAGCTTTAATTTGCTCGAGCCGAGCCTTGAATTTAACTTCAACGCCTTGATCGGTGGGAACATAGTATTCGCGACCTTTGAGCTTGTCTGGAAGACAAACCATATTCGTTAATTTGTCCGGGTTGTCGTGGGCGTATTGATAACCTTTGCCATAATCCAGATCTTCCATTAATTTGGTCGGAGCATTCCGAATCACTAAAGGAACAGGCTCATCGAGCTGTTCGACGGCATCTTTTTTGGCGTTATCGTAAGCGACTTCACAGGCGTTGGATTTAGGTGCCATCGAAAGATAAATAACCGCTTCGGTCAAATGGACATTGCATTCTGGCATTCCGATGTATTGGCAAGCTTGGAAAGCCGCGACCGCGATTTCGAGAGCGTGCGGATCGGCCAGGCCCACATCTTCAGCGGCAAACCGGGTAACTCGGCGGGCAATATAAATCGGATCTTCTCCCGCTTCCAACATTCGAGCAAGCCAATAAACGGCGGCATCCGGATCCGAATTTCGCATCGATTTATGGAGGGCAGAAATCAGGTTATAGTGCTCTTCGCCTTTTTTATCATAAAGCAGCGATTTGTGCGAAGTGCATTGCTCCAAACTTTCTTTGGTGATGGTGACGTCTTTTCCTTTTCGTTCCCCGTTGAGAACCAACATTTCCAAAGTCGAGAGAGCGTTGCGAGCATCGCCATTTGCAAAGAGCGCGACCGCTTCTAACATCTCCGGTTTGATTTTGACGTGAAGATCGCCGAAACCGCGCGGGTCTTTTAAGGCTCTTTTTAGAAGAACCACCAGATCATCCGTGCTCAAAGATTGCAAAACAAAGACTTTGCAGCGAGACAAAAGAGCGCCATTCACTTCAAAAGAAGGATTTTCGGTCGTCGCGCCAATAAGAACGATGCTTCCCATTTCGACATAGGGCAAGAAGGCATCTTGCTGGGCTTTATTAAAGCGATGAATTTCATCAACGAAAAGAATCGTCCTTCCGCCCATTTTGCGGTTTTCTTCCGCTTGGGCCATCACCGTTTTTATCTCATTGATTCCGCTCGTCACGGCAGAAAAATGAATGAATTTCGCTTGGGTTTTGCGGGCGATAATTTCAGCTAAAGTAGTTTTCCCAACCCCGGGTGGTCCCCAGAAAATCATCGAAGAAATCAAGTCGTTCTCAATCAGATTGCGCAGGACTTTGCCTTCACCCAATAAATGCTGTTGACCGACGAATTCGTCTAGACTTGTTGGCCGGAGTCTTTCCGCCAAAGGTTTCGAGGTTTCTTTTTCTAAAAGAGAAGTCTGTTCCATAACCTTAATATTATACGCCAGATCAGATGAGGATTTCGACACGAGGATAAGAGGACATCGTTTTGTTTGTGCCAAGCTTTTTTCTGAAGATAAAATCCTTTGTCCGCGCAAGCAAAAGCCTCGTCGCTACTCATCTCGTTCGAAGTCGAGGCGTAATAGCCTATGCTCAGGGTCAATACATATTGATGGGAGACGCCATTAGCCGTTTTTTGTTTCTCGGCAATCTCTTGATTCAAAGCCTCGACCACCGCTTCAGGTTTGACACTAGCAGAATCTAAAACCAGGCTGAATTCATCCCCACCATAGCGAGCGATAAAAGCATTATAACGACTACCGACATCACGGAAAACATCGGCGAAGAAACGTAAGGCGTTGTCGCTTCGACGTGGCCGAAGCGATCGTTGATTGATTTGAAACCGTTGATATCGATCATATAGACCGTGACTGGGCGTTCAGGAGAAGCTTTGGAAAGACGTTCTTCAAGGAAATGATTCAGATGGCGACGATTATTGAGGTTCGTCAAGGCATCGTTATAAATCTGTTGATCTTGAATCATCTAAAAGAGAACGTGAATCGCCAAAAAGATGTTGAGAGCTAAAAGCGGAGTGGTTGGCACATAGTCTTCAAGCAATCCGGCCGTGAGAGGGGCAATCATATATAAGGCATAGACCCAATACTCTTTTCGCTCCGAAGAACGGCAAGTGAATAAACGCCGAATCGAAATGACCGTTGGGATAAGGAGATAGAAATAATTCACGCCAACTTGAAACCAGAAATAATCGGTAACGCTATAAGAGCCGTTAGAATCGATGTAGAAAATCCAACCAATCCCCATAGAAATGCAATCAAAAATCACAATCAAAACCATCGGGATCGAGAAAAGAAGCTTTTGCTTCCGTGAAAAATTCACATTGGCATAAAACCGAGCGGCAATGAAGGCGAACCAAAAGAAGCATCCGAAGGTAACGAAAATCAATACCAGTCCATTAGAAATGGACAAGATCCAAATCGGCGTCGTTTTGACATAGGTCTCAAGCGAAATAGAGAGGATATCAAAAATCAGCATTCCAAAATAAGTCAGAATAACATTTCGAAGCTCCTGAATTTCGTGTTGAGAAGCGATGCTGCTATTGAGACGAAATAGCACCGCCACTCCGTAAACGAGGCAATACGCTTCGACAATAAGGTAAGGGACAATGGGATTGTTCATCGGCTGTTTTTCCCTTCGCTTGTGAAGGGAGGGGAATATCGTAGCAACTCTCGTTTCGGAAAACTATTTTTCCACGAGAATTGGCAAAATCGTTTCATGAGCGCTTTTCGCCTTGGGGCGAAGAGCATTATAATAAACAAGATGTTAAAACGACTGACCATCACAAATTTAGCCATCATCGAAAACATTGACGTTACGTTTCGTGAAGGCTTCACAGTATTAACTGGTGAAACAGGGGCTGGCAAAAGCTTAGTCATCGACTCTTTATCGCTGCTTTTGGGAGCAAGAGCTTCGAGCGAGCTCATCCGTTCGGGAGAAGATTCGGCTAATATTCGAGGCCTTTTCGAACTCCACAACCCTCAACTTGACGCCATTCTCAGCCAACTTTCGATTGAAGATCCGGATGGAAGCATTTTGATCGAGCGCACGATCGGAAAAAATAAATCTTCAATCAAAGTCAACGGGGTCTCAACTTCGCTTACCGACTTAAACCGGATTGCTAAATATTTGGCTGACATTCACAATCAATTCGATTTTGAAAAAATACTGAACCCCGAAAATTACCTGGAAATCATTGACGGTTTTTCTTATGAACTGACCAGTTCCTACAAAAAGGAATACAACGACAAATTAATCGCCTATAAGGCTCAAAAGGCTGACTATGAAAGCCTCTTGGAGAAAAAGAAGAAAATCGACGAAAGCCGTGATTTTTATGAATACCAATTAAAAGAACTGAAGGCGGCGGATCTTAAAGAGGGCGAAGAAGAACAAATCGCTTCGGAAATCTCTTTGCTCCATAACTACGATAAAATCTATTCTCTTTCACAAGAAGCGAATTCAATCCTTCATGAAGATTTCTTGGACAAACTTTACGAGTTGAATCAGTTTCTTTCGAAACTCTCTGAATACCAGAAGCAATACCAAGAAGTCCACGATAAGTTGGATGATCGCTATTACGAACTAAAAGACACTTTTTCGGAGCTGAAGAAGAATCTCGAAGATATCGACTATGACCCCAGCCACCTCAATGATCTTGAACAGCGAGACGCTGACCTTTCCTCTTTAAAACGGAAATATAAAAAGAGCATCGCCGAACTAATTGCCTATCGCGATGAACTCGAACCCCTTATGGGCGAAAATTCAGACTTCGAAAATAGCATCGCGGAAAAGAAGAAAGAAATGGATCTCGCCTTCCAAGCTTGTTACGAAAAAGGAAGCGAATTAACCGTTTTGCGGAAGAAGATCGCCAAATCCATCGAAAAAGAACTTGAGAACAGCATGAAGGATTTGCTTCTCAAAGCCCGGTTTCAAGTTTCCTTTTTACCCGTTGATCCTCAATCGGGTGATCTTGTGCTCAAAGAAAACGGACTTGATGAAGTTGATTTCCTCATTGAAACCAACGTGGGCGAAGGCTTAAGGAGTCTCTCGAAAGTCATTTCGGGAGGCGAAGCTTCTCGCATCATGCTCGCTTTCAAAGCGGTCTTTATCAAAGCCAATAAAATCTCCACCGTCATCTTTGATGAAATCGATACCGGCATTAGCGGTGAAACCGCCCAGGCGGTCGCACGTAAAATCCATGAGATCTCGTTGACCAGTCAAGTGATTGCCATCACTCATATGCCTCAAGTGGCTTCCTTATCCGACCATCACATCCTCATTGCGAAAGAGGTCAAAGGCAATCGAACCTTCGCCCACATGAAAGAACTGACTCTCGAAGAAAAGATTCGCCAGGTGGCTTATCTAATTTCCGGAGGAGATGTCACGGAGAAACAATTGGATTACGCCAAAGAAATGGTGTTAAGTAAACGAAATTAAAACTCTGCAAAACCCCGCTCAATTTAACAAAAAGCCTTCGGAATTACCCCGAAGGCTTTTCAATCATTAACGATGAGAAAAAGTTTTTTTAAAGGCTTATAAAGCTGCAATTAGTTGATCGACAGCCTCTTTTGAAGTTGCCCAAGANGTGCAAAGACGAATAACAGTGTGATGTTCATCTTTCTTCTCCCAGACATCGAACCAAACCTTCTTGGCTAACTGCTCCATTTTATCGTTACTCAAAACCACGAAAGTCTGATTGGTTGGCGAATCAATCGCAAAAGTATAACCTTTTTCTTTTAAGGCTTTCCGAAGACGTATGGCACCTTCAAGAGCGGGCTTGCCAATCTCCAAAAAAAGACCATCGGTAAAAAGAGCATCGAATTGAACGCCTAATAAACGTCCTTTGGCAACAAGAGCCCCGTGTTGTTTGACGAAGGTGAAGAAATGAGATGGCGCTCCATGGCAAAAGACAACAGCCTCTCCGCAGAGGAGACCAACTTTTGTTCCGCCGAAGTAAAAAACTTCGCAAATCTTGGCTAGATCAGGAAGACTGATATCGTTTTCAGGGGTAGCAAGGACGTAGCCTAAACGAGCCCCATCGACGAAAAGCGGTAGATGATAACGAAGAGCGACTTCGTGAATTGCTTTTAACTCTTTTTTGCTATAGATGGTGCCATATTCAGTCGACTGCGAAACATAAACCAACCCAGGCTGGACCATGTGGTCTTTGCTCGCCCCTTGGTAGAAATCCGATAAATAGCGTTCCAAATCTTCCGCCACAAGTTTTCCATTTTTCGCCGGAATGGTAAGCACTTTGTGGCCAGTCGATTCAATCGCCCCAGCCTCATGAACAGCAATGTGACCGCTGTCGCAAGCTACCGCCGCTTCGTATGGCTGCAATAAGCTGGCAATGACAATCTGGTTGGCTTGAGTTCCTCCGGTCAAGAAGAAAACATCCGCTTGTGGATCTTCGCAAGCTTGTTTGATTTTTGCTTTGGCGAGATCGCAATAACGGTCTTTTCCATAACCTGGCAATTCTTCGGTGTTCGTATCGATGAGGTGCTGAAGAATCTTCGGATGGCAGCCTTCGGAATAGTCATTGCAGAATGCAAGCATAGGGTTTTCTCCTGAACGAGGTCAAGTATATCGCAGCCATAAGAAAACACCACGAAAGGACGCGCAGAAAAAGTAAAAGTTTCGCCAAGCCTTATCCCCGATATCTTTTCCAGGGGAAAAACTTCGATACTTCTTTCTTATACGAAGCGTATTCAGGATATTTTGCTGAGGAAATTTCCTCAGCAAAAGCCGATGAACCTAAGAAAAGAACGATGAGGAGAAGGGATCCGATGATGCTCCAGTTAAAAATGTAACGAGCACCATTGGCTAACAAAGCCCCGATGCTAAAGACATAGAAAGAAAGCCAAATGCCTTGTTCTCCCAAGTAATTGGGATGCCGAGAATGACCCCATAGTCCAAGCGTATTGAAGCCTTTGTTATAGGGCGGAGGGAGTTCCTCCATTTTCTTTCCTTCGCGAAGATAGGACCATTTCTTGCTTTGAAATGACCACTGTTGTTCATCGGCAACCGTTTCATAGACCAAGAAAAACACCAAAAGGCCGCTGGCGAGGAAATCGATCCAGCCAAACGAAGTGGCGGAATTCATCGCAGCTAAAGCGGGCAAGGTGATCATTAAGACCAGAAGGTTTTGGTAAATCGAGATAAAGAGAAGATTGAAAATGAGCCATTTCCAATGCGGCTGAAATTCTTTTTTCTCCCGCAAAACTTGCCAGCGATAATCTTCTTTTCCTTCCCAAAATTTCAGATGGTACGCGCCTTTCCTGGCGAAATTAAACGTTAGACGGATTCCCCATAACGTCGCTAAACAGGCCATCGTAACGAGTCGAGGGGTCATGCCACCTTTAGCCGCAATAATCCAAACATAGACCTCAGGCAAAAGGCTCCAGAGTTTATCCATTTGAGAATTGTTATGACTAATTTCGCCAAGAGCAAAGCAAAATAAGGCACTTCCTCCAGCGATATAAAGAAGAATCTTGAGAACTTCGATTTGATTCGCCTCTAACCCCGGGCCGACGTAGAAGTAAAGTATCGGGCAGGCGATAAGCGAAAGACCTAAGAGGACGGCAAGAACTGCTTTTTTCATTCGAAAGGCTCCTTGTTTCAACCAATGAATAACTGCGGAAAATATACCCTATTCCCAGAATCAAAGCAATCAAGAGGAGAAAATGAAAAAGAGTTCTCGTTAAAAAGACGGCCTTAGTTTCCCTTGTTTATCGTGCCAAGTCCCGTGATGCTCTGAGTGAGAGTTGCATTGCCATAATAGGTGACGTTGCCTGTTCCGTTGATGGTGACATCGAGGCTCTTACTGGCATTAACGATGGCACTCCCGGATCCGTCAATGACGACTTTAACGGTTTCCGAAAAAAGATTTTTTGTTTTGATGGAAGCCGCCCCATCGATAGCATACGTGGCATTAGTAACACTGCCNCCAGCTTCAAAAGAGGCCGCGCCGTTGCAATTCAATTGCAAGGACGAAAGGGCAAACGCCTTCTCGCCGCTAATCGAAGCCGCCCCATTTACGGTGATAGCCACCGCATCACTCCGAGAGAGATCTAACGACACGGCACTTCCGCCATCCATTGTTATCATTTTCGTGTTGGCATAAACGACAAGAGTGACTTCCGTCCCGTCAAATTGATAATTCTGAGCGAAAGAACAAGTAATCTCATTTCCTGAAAAATCCACTGCAAATCCCGCGTCAAAGAAGCCTTGAGAGGCATTGACACTCACCAATGGTTTCAGTGTTGCTTCCGTTTGGGAGATTGTACTCATGTCTGCAGTTTTCTCGTTTTGGAGATAGGCTGGACAAATGCGGATATGACCACTGGAGAGCGTGAAGTTTTTGAATTTAAGATCAAACAAATTCGTGGCATCCAAACTCGAATCATTTTTAAAGTCTTTGCTTAGAAGTGCTCCGGAAAGCGTAACCCTCTTCGTCGAATAAGAACAAGAAGAAATTCCCAAAGCCAAGAAAGGCAAAAGGGTAAGAATAAGTTTCTTTTTCATAAGGATACCTTATTCGTTTAATTCTCATTGTTCAAGAAGTGTTCTTCAAGGATGAAACGGAATGCTTCCCTTTTTTTATCGTTGAATCCGATGAATCTTTCTATTCGCTTTTAAAGCGAAGGAAAATGTGTTTTTCTTTTCTTTACAAAGTCTTGGTCTTATACTTTTTTAAAGAAAGAAATTGAAAGAATCAGCACGCTCTTATTGGACTGTGCGTCTGATCATTTCAGGAAACAATCATGGCTTCACGAGGAAAAAAAGATTCGCAATTCTCTCTTTTTTTCCTTGTTTTTTGTCTTGAATGGTTGCAGCGAAAAAGGAATCAACTACCCTACTTTGGATTACACCACATTGGTGAGCCAAGCGAAAAAAGAAGGAAAAGTCGTTTCGCTAGGAATGCATGATGGCTGGCCCACAGGACAAAAGATGTGGGACGACCTTAGCCTGTATTACGGCCTTCAGGACCAAGATACCGACATGGGCTCGGCCAAGATCCTCAAATGCTTCCGGGGTGATAGTGACGCTTTGGTGTCATCCCCTGATATCGGCGATATCGGGCTTGAGTATGCTCGCGAAGCCAAAAACCAAGGACTCTTGGCAGGATACAAGACCTCTTATTGGGACGAAATCCCGTCTTGGGCCAAGGACGAAAGCGGCCAATACATCGTTAGTTTCACCGGAATGCTCGCCTTTCTTTATGATTCTTCCTTTGGCGAAAATGGACTCAAGAGTTTTGCGGATTTGGCCAAAGGCACCTATAAAGTGGGCATCGCCAGTGTCACCAGCGGTTCCACCGGACAATTCTCGGTCTTTGCCGCTGCCTTAGCCTTTGATGGCAGTTCTGATAACGTCGAACCCGGCATTCGCTTTTTCAAACAATTAGCGAGCGAGGGCAGACTCGTCGAAAATCTTAAGACCGACAATCTTCTTTCTAGTGGCTACGAGGAGCAAATCAAAGTACTTATCAGCTGGGATTTCTCCGCTTTAGCTTACCGAGATGAAGCTTCTTCAAGAACTCCCGCTAAGAATTTTGGCGCTTGCATCCCTTCCGATGGCTCTGTGACTTCCGGCTATGCCACGATTATCAGTAAAACGGCTAAAAACCCATATGCAGCAATGTTATCCCGTGAATACATTCTTTCCGATGAAGGGAAACTCAATATCGCAGCGCTTTACGCCACGCCGATTCGCTCTGTCAAATTGCCGAGCGAACTGGAGGACAAACGCATTCCTCGTTCGCAATATACCTCCAACCAAACTTCGTTAGGAGCAAAATTCACCTTGGATTTATCGACCAAAATTTAAACCGCCTGGGAGGAGGGTGTTGAGACCGAACCCGGTCTCATTCACGCCGAATAGACCATGCGAAGGCTCTGGGCTTTCCTTCCTGCTCTCCTCGCCCTGAACGCTTCCTTTCTTTCCGTTCCGGCATCCCCCGAGCCTTTGGCCCCACGTCTTTTACCGGAGGTTTCCGTTTCTTCTTCAGCGCCTTTAAAGGCTTTGGCCAGCCCGAGCGAAGATCCTTATTTCTGTTCTGTCGATGAGATAGAAACGGGCGTGCTCTCCGAGATTTCAGCATTGCTGGGGAAAAAGAGCTCGCAATCGATCGAAATGCTTCCGGTCACGAATTATGCCGAATACGAAGCTCATTTAAAGGCTAAAGATTACGATTTGCTTCTCGATGCTTCTGATCTTTTTTCTAGCGACTATCTCACCGGATACGACCTCAGCGACGCTTATCTCAACTTCTCCTATTCCAAAGCGATTCTTCGAAGTGGATCGACTTCGCTTTCGACAATTGCTTGCTTAGGCGATAACTCAATGGCTGGCGCCTATGCTCGTTCATTCTATTATCCGAACCAAGTTCGGACGTTTGAAACGATGGACGAATGTCTTTCGTCCGTGAAAAATCAAGAATGCTATGCCGCAATCATCAATTCGCTTTATGCCCAAAAACTCCAGAATGAAGATATTCGAAGCATCTATTCGTTTACCAAACTCTCGGAAGGAACCCTCAAATTAAAAATCGCCGTAAAACACAGCGATGACGGGGCTATTTTAAAAGCGTTGAATGCCGCGATTGCCGCAACGAGCGAAGACTCCTTTAACGCGATTGTTTCGCGCTTTTCTCATTTTGTGAAACCAACACCAAGTTTCTTCGATCAGGTTTATTTGAATCCCGTTCCTTATACCATCGGTTTCGGCAGTCTCCTTTTAGTTTTCATCGCGGTGATTTTCATCATCCTCTTTGCTGGCCGGCGCAAAGCAATGGTGCTCGCCAACCGCGAGTTCGAACGCTTCATCGCTTATGTTTGTCAAACGAATGAAGGGGTTTTGAGGTTAATCTTCAAACCCGGATAATCAATCGTTATCAATTGGAGAAAGGCGAGGTTAAAAATGTCGCTCAGCCCTTTTCTCCCCATTCGGATTTTCTCGACCAAGTCGCGCCGGAAGACCAAGCTATGGTCTCTCAAGAAATGGATGAAAACACTCTGCGAGCTTTAATCGAACTTGGCAGCGAAAAATCTTTTGAAACTCGTTTGCGCAAAGAGGATGGAACCTATTTCTGGGCCTACATTATCATTCAAGGCATAGTTCCAAGCCGGGCCCAACCTGCCAACTACATGGTCTTCATGCGCTCGGTCGATGAGCAAAAGCAGAAAGAAGCTCACGCCAAAGCCTTGTTACAAAACGCCGTTGACCAAGCCGAGATGGCGAACAAATCCAAAAGTGAATTCCTCGCCCTTTGATTTAGCGGCCACGCTAAGAAATCTCCGCGATATCTATCTCCCCCAATGTGCGGATAAAAAGATCAAATTGAATACCGCCTTCGACGTCCCTGACGCCCTCCTTGTCGGCGATGAGCTTCGTATTTCACAAATCCTCCTTAATCTATTAAGTAATGCCTATAAATTCACTCCCGAAGGTGGCGAAATCCGTTTCGAAGCCACGCGGGCTTCCGTTCAAGCGAACAAAGCTTATTATCGTTTCCTCATCAAAGATAATGGCGTTGGCATGTCCGAGGAAATGCAAAAACGCCTCTTCAAACCTTTTGAACAAGAGAACGCCGAAACTGCCCAGAAATATGGCGGATCGGGATTAGGCTTGTCTATCGTGAAGAGTCTTGTCGAAATGATGGACGGTACGATTTCAGCCGTTTCTTTGTTAAACAAAGGGACGAGTTTTACCATTGATTTGCCCCTCCTTTTGGCGCCAATAAAGCCGGATGAAAATCCGCTGGAAAAGAAAACGAATGAGCCAGTCAAATATGACTTCCACGGTGCGAGAATATTGTTGGCGGAAGATAATGCCATCAACCGCGAAATCGCGGTCGAACTTCTCAAAAAGGCCAACATCGTCACCGATTGTGCCACGAATGGCGAAGAAGCGGTCGCTATGTTCTCCGCTTCGAAAGAAAACCAATATCAGCTGATTCTGATGGATATTCAGATGCCGGTGATGAATGGCTATGAAGCCACCAAAGTCATCCGTTCTTCGCAAAGAAAAGAAGCGAAAAGCATTCCCATCTATGCGATGACTGCCAACGCCTATCCCGAAGATGTAACCCACGCCCTCTCTTTCGGAATGAATGGCCATATCGCAAAGCCAATCGACCCCTCAATCCTCTATCGAACCATGTGCAGAGGCCATTGCCTCAGCGGCCAATAAGCCAGCCGGTAAAGTTAATTAACTGACCATCCATCCTTTTGACGACAAGATGATTCTTTTGACATCACATTTAAACGCTCAAAAAACGAGGCTTTTAAAAAATCCAAGCGGTTTTTGCAAGGATATTTTTATCAGCTATTGGAGGCCAAGCATCGCTTTGCAAGCTTTTTCAACCCGTTCAACATCTTCTTTGGGGATAGCCACATCGTCAACCCCGATCGGCCGAGAGGAACCCGTAGAGATTTGAATAAGGCAACATTTGTTCACCAAATTCGTTTGAAAGGTAAGTTTTTGAATCGTTTCTTTTTTGATTTCGCCTTGGCCTTTTCGTCCTTCGATTCGAATACCTTGAGCGTTAATGACAACAATTTCTTTTCCGCTTTTCTTGAGGACCCAAGCCGATAAAAAATCAGCAAGAATCATGAAAACGGAAGCAAGAGGGAATATCCACAAAGCCTGGGACCGTACCGAATCATTGAAAACCTGATGATCCAAAAGAACCCAAATAAAAATACCGATGAAGATGAGATAACCAAACAAACTGCAAAAGAGGATGTAACGGATTCGAAAATGATTGTCTTTCCGAAGAGTAATCTTATCGAGTCCAAGAGAATAATCCGCTTTACATACCATCCTAGATGCCCCCCTTCAAAAGATAAAAATACCCTACCACTTTGATTCTTTTCGCCATCCCTGTCAACGCTAGGCGGTTGAACTTCAAAAACTCTTTTAAAAGGGTAGCGTTCGGAGTTTGTCTAGATTTGGGACAAGAAAAATGAGTCTATGCAAAAAGAATGAGGAGCATTTTTTTGCGAAAACAAACATCATATTTATCCGAATATTTAATAATATTTCACATGTTTTATGAAAGTGAAAAAGGCGAAGATGCAATTGTACGATCGCCTCCTTATGATTTCTATGAAAGGGGTTGCCATAATATGAAAGCAATCATAAAACAGTCGCGTTTACTGACGACGATTTTTCTCATCCTCGGTTTTGCCGTCTATCTCGCTTACGTCATCGTGAATAAGGCCAATGGAGGCCGCACCACTGATGATGTCATCGGATGGATTGTCTTTGACACGATCGTCTTTGGGGCCATCATCGTAGGCATGTGGNCCAANAANGCNCACGCTNTGGNCANTCCNGCNTTANTTTGTCTNGTCTCCATCAATTTAGCGATTAACAGNATCAACACTTTGTCGTATTACCGCTGGNTNGGCAATCCTGATAAGGCCCAACTAAACGTTTGGNTNGCCGCCATTAACGCCACCTGTTGNTTTATTGGTTTACTCTTTTTCTTGCTTTCGTATCTCGTGACCAGCAAGGCCGAGCTTTTCCGGATCATTGGCATCCTGATGGTTGTCGAAGTTTGCTTAGGCTATTTTGCCGCCGGAATCATCGATTTATCGACCGGCTATCACGTGGATGGCATTTGGGATCTTTCGATCTTCAGTATCTGGCTTGGAATGGTCTTCGGTTTGCTCTATGTTGAAGGCGACCGTGAAAAACAAGCCGGCGAAATTTCAAAATAAAAGGAATTCGATGCAATAGGGCTGCTGGCACAAATGCATTTGTAGGTCCACATCTTCTCTTAAATCTACAGCGAGCAAAACCCGACCATTCCCGATTGGGTTTTTCTAGGTGTAAATCCTAAGCTATAGCGGCGGCAAAAGGGGCTCAGAGGCGCCGATTGTCGCAAAAATAAGGCCCCTCTCCTTTGGCCTTATAAGAATCGGCGAATTTCGAGCAAATTCGATTTCTCGCCGTGCCTAACGCTTCGGAAAATCATGGCGTCCAATGCTCACAAGTACCCCAGGCAAAAACTTTTTGATATTCCTTACTGACTGGCTCCGCAAAGAGCAAAGAAAGCGACATGTTTTAACTCATTTTTGCCAAACTTCTTGAGATTATTCCTTCTTAAAGTGAAAACAGGGAAAACCTCCTTTCGTAAAGAATGAATAGCTAAAGGTAGAAATTTTGTTGAGCTGAACGAAAAGACATCCATCACGCAATAAGGAGATTCGATCTTCCGTTACTGCAACGATTCATTCGATGAGTTTTCTTGTTAGATATAATGTTTTTTCAATCAAAAAGGAGGATCTTATATGGACCAGAAATTGATTCAGAAGGGAAAAGAAGCCAAGTCGGCCAAAGAGCTTAAGGAGATGGCCCACAACCAGAAGATTGAGCTCAGCGATGAACAAGCGGATCACTATTATTCTCTTTTGCACCCCGCCGAGGGAGAGCTGTCCAAAAGTGAACTGAGCAACGTTTCCGGCGATGTCTGTGGTGATGATGTTAAGTACAAGAAAGTCAGTGAGCGCGACACCTGCTCCCATTTCGCCCAAGAAGGCCAAGACATTTATCAAAGAGCAATGTATAGCGGACCCAAAAGAGTCTGCAAGTGCTGCACCCTTTATCGAAATGGAGAATGCCACAACCAACCCCTTTAACTTGAGGCAAATTGACTCATTTGTGTTTTCGCTCGCAAAGAATCAAAAGGCGGGAAAGCCAAACTTTTTACAACTTTTTCCGGCACAACAGGCGAGTTAAGTCGGTCCGATTGCCATTGATGCCTAACACGACGTCTTTTTGCCCTACCCTTTCGAAGCCTCTGTGCTCATAGAATTGATAGGTGCAGCCGGTGTCGGTGAACAGATAGATTTCCTTCCCTTTTTTCCGCTTCGCCAATTCCCCTAATAATGCGGTGCCAATGCCTTTCATGTCCAAATCCTTATTCGCGGCCAAAAAGCAAATTTCGCCATCGGGGTCATTGCTTCTTTTGTAGAAATCCAGCATCTCTCTATTGGCGTCGTCGTAAGGCCCCACCTGTCTTTGGCGAAAGCGTGCTGGATGAAATCGATGAATCTCACATGAAGCCGCTTGAAGGGGCTGAGTTTGAATTTTCTCTCGCCTTTCATGTCGGCCAAGAGCAGACCCGCGAGTTCCTCGCCACGATAGCAGGCGATGACCTGCGAGGCTTTTGATAATTCGAGATACAAGAAATACTTCCCGTACATTTTGAGGGACAGGCGTCTTTTCAAATACCATCGGAAATTCATCCCCTTGATGGCAAGTTCGACAACTTTTTTATAGTCTTTCTTTCTCAGATCGGAAAACGTTAGTTCAGCCATAAGATCCCCCCTTCTCGCTTCATCTTGTTGATCGCAAACGCCTTGGCGACGTTGTACTCNAATGGTTTCTTCTCGTTAGCCTCCTCTTTCAAAAACATGGGGAGACTTAAACTATTTTCCATAGTGCTCTTCGGTTTCTTTTACCATGTTGACGGAAAGCTCTTCGGCGATGGCGGTAAATTCTTCCAGCCTGTCGGGCGCGATGGAGCCCAGGGTGCTGTTTTCTATCCTTGACGTTTCTTTCGAAGCCTTCGCGATCAGGACCTTTCCTTCTTCAGTCGCGGAGATCTTCTTTTCCTTGTTGTTGCAGCCGTTTCCCAGTGTGAGAAGCCCTCTTTTGGTCAAATCCAAAATGATACTGTGTACTGTCGATTTTGAAAGGTACAAGGCATCGCAGACATCCTTTTGAGTCAGATACTCCGATCTGTCCATCATGATGAGGAGCATCAGCCCGTTATAGGACATGCCATTTGCTTTGGCGATTCTTAAATAGCAGTTCTCCACATCCGCCAAATAGCCATTCAGTCTGTCCATCATTCTGGACATCCTAGAGTTATTCATCTATGCTTCGCGTCCTTTCTATGCGAATATTTTATAGTGCGATTTCGTACCATTTTCAATTGAATTCAATTCCTCCGAAAAAGTAGCCTTGTTTATTTCGCTAGGCAAAAAAGGCACCCGTTCAATCGCTCGCCGGAAATCTTTTGGAATATTGTGCCGCAGACAACATTTTCCTAACGTGAAAACCCCGCCGGTCATCCGGGTCGCCCTGTTGAGAGTTTCAGAAGCAAACAACGATTCTTTTGGACGTTTACTGAATAGGGCCCTTTTTCGACCAGATACCGATTTTCAGTTGCCCCTACGAGAGCCAGCGGTGTAGGTTAATATCGCTAGCAAAAAGGAGAAGCCTATGAAAATCAATGTCTCGATCGATCCTTCCTATACCGAGGATCTCGACATCGCCATCAAAGCCAAGTCCAACGATCCGCGAATCAAGCAGATCGAAAACCTGCTCGGCGAGGAAGAGAAAATCGTCGGCTTCGACGAGATGGGCTTCGCCGTCCTCAATCCCGAAGAGATCTATTACTTCGCCACCGAGGATGAGAAAATCTACGCTCACCTCGAAAAGAAGAAAGTCCTCGTCAAGAAACGGATCTACGAATTGGAGGCTATCCTCGAGAAATACCCGGATTACTTCCTGATCAACCAAGGGGCGATTGCCAATCTCAAGAAGGTCGAACGGATGTCCGCTTCGCTCAATGGCTCGCTCAGCCTCGTCTTCCGTAACGGCGAAGAAGAATATGCCTCGAGGATTCAGACGAGCTTACTCAAAAAGAAATTGGGCATATAACCCGAAAGGAAAAAATCATTATGAATACAAAAATCATTATCAAATCGGCCCTGAAACGGGGTGTCATTGGGGTTGGAATCGGCATGCCGATCGCCCTTGCCATCTTCTTTATTATCTACTTCTCGATTGCAGCGGCGACCGGGGGACAAAACCCGGAGATGAATAACATCGCCTACATGGCAAAGCTCTGCCTCAGCTTCTTCCTGACCTGTTTCATCTTCGCCTCCTCGACTATCGTCTATCAGATCGAGAAACTGCCTTTGGCCTTCGCGACGGCAATCCATTTCACCGCAATCTTCGCTTGCTGGATGTTCTGTGCTTGGCTCGGCGACTGGATCGGTGGAGCTTGGCATTCCTGGCTCATTGCGGTAGGGACATTTATCCTGATTTACATCATTGCTTGGCTCAGCATCGTTCGCTCGCAAAAAAAGAAGGCGGCGGCAATCACCGAAAAACTCAAAAACAACCAATAGGAATTCCGACAAAGAAAAACCCGACCTTTTCCGATCGGGTTTTTTGCATTTTGGTGGGCCCGACAAGAATCGAACTTGCATGGGTCGCCCCAATAGATCCTAAGTCTTAACGCCGGTTTGGAAGGGCGGACCCTTCCGTGCCCTTTAGGGGAAGAATGTCTCGCAATCGGCGAGGGATTCTTATTTGTCCGCGGAAGATCATGCCCTCCTGTTCCCTTTGGCGGAAGAGAGGGTGCGGACGGAATGCGGACGAAACGCGGACCGCGAAGTCTAAGGGGCCGAATGCCCTTTTGCGGGCTTCGGAGAAACGTGGGCCGGTTCGTCTGGGAGCGGCCTCCGTTCCCCTAAGCATTTTAGCAAGGAAAGGAATAGGGTTACAAGCACAAAAACACCGACGTCTCCTAATCATTTCGCTTGTCCGCAGTCTTTTCAAATCTTTCGGTCGAATGTTGTTTATAGGAATTTTAGATTCGCTTATTTTCGAAGAATTCCGGCCAAAAAATGTTTAGGCGTTTCTGCTCTTTCTACACAGCACGAGGCGCCGGATCCCCAAAGCGGCCAATAAGGCGATCCCGATGGCGGTCCCGTAGACGCCGAGCATGAACCACACCAGCCCGTTCATCGCCTCTACGCTCAGTTCTGAGAAGCTGTCGTCCCTCGCCCCGCGCGGGCTTGTTACTAGTGACACTACGATGGTCACCAGCCCGAAGGCGATGAAGACCGAGGCGCTTATGAGAAGGCCGAAGTCCGCAGTCCTGTAGCCGGCGCGCTGGCGGCGCGAAGTCTCGAGCGCGATCTTCCGGACCTCCTCGTCATCAATGAGGTATCCCTTCTCGACGTGGAAATACTCGGCTATCCGCTCCAATGAGTTTTCGGTGGGGTCCGCCTTCCCCGTCTCCCATTTCGTGATGAGGGTCCTCGAGACGGCGAGGTCCTTGGCCAAGGACTTCTGGGTCAGGCCGGCCTTCGCCCTCAGCCCCTTCAGCTTTTCGCCAAATGAATTTTCCATGGCTCTATTGAAGCAACTGGGCTCGAGAAAAGAAAGTGAATGAATGTGAAAATGAGATCAATATTCGACAAGAATTACGCTTTTGCGAAAAAAATCGACTAGATTAAGCGGTCATTCACGAGAAAATCAAGAAGTGACATCGTAAAATAGCCATTCTCGTCAAAACGCGGCGCTTGACTGTAACGGAACAAAACGAATATCTTTCGGAACGAATCGCCAACCAAAGAAAATGGTTTGGATTCTTGAAGGTATTTTTCCTTATCGTCAAGGTCCATTGCGACTTGGATGTAGACTTTCTCGTTTCCCTTGTTGACAAGAAAATCAATCTCATAGTTCTTGTCGATCTGTTTTTTGCTTTCCGGATCGATTTCGCGATTGGGCACGACTCCGACGTCGACTTCGTAACCCCGCGAGCGCAAATCAAGATAAACGACATTTTCAATGATGTTCTGGTATTCTTGCTCATTGAAGTGAAGGCGGGCATTTCGGAGCCCGACATCGCCACAATAATATTTCAATGGGCTGCTGATGTGATTCTTCCCTTTGACATCAAACCGCTTGCACTCTTCAAAAAGAAAGGCGTCGGTCAGATAGGAAATATACGTAGCGATCGTGTCATTCGTCAGTTTGTAATGGGAGTTTTTCAGAGTGGCCTCGATTTTTGCGGGGTTGGTCAACGAGCCGATGTCACTGGAGAGAATGTCGGAAAGAAGCTCGAAGGCTGGCTGGTTGCGAATCTCATGGCGGTCTTCGATATCGGCAAGATAGGCCGTCTCAAAAAGCCCGCGGAGGTATTTTTCCCGTTCGAGATCACTGCTTTTGCTGAATTGAAGGGGCAGGCCGCCGTAATCGAGATAACGGCTAAGAGCAGCCTCCGGCCTCATTCCTGAGAGAGGAAGAAACTCCTGAAAACGAATCGGGAAGAGACGAATGGGGTCTGCCGTTCCCCGGAAATCCGTTTGGATGTCACGTGAGAGCATTCGTGAATTACTGCCTGTCACGTAAAGATCAAGGCTGGGTTTCTTATTTAACGAAAGCAAAAGGCTGCTGAAACCATCGGCCAATTGGATTTCATCAAGGAGCAAGTAGTAGGGACGATCGTCCTTGACCCGGGCCAAGATAAAATCGCGGAGAGCATTTTTATCTCGAAGGTCTTCGTTCTCAACCAGGGAAAGATCGGCCTCGATGATATGATCCTTCGAGACCCCAGTGCTAAGTAGGTGATTTTTGAAAAGTGTCGACAGCAAATAGGACTTCCCAACTTTTCTTAATCCGGTGATGACTTTGACTAAATGATTCCCTTTTTTGCCAATCAATGCGTCGAGGTCTTCTTTTCTTGGAAATTCCATGGCACCAGTATATCACTTCCTGTTCGATATTTTTTACTAATTAGTGATTTATATCGAATATTACTTTTAACCGGAGTGCCGAGCCAAAAAGGCTTTTTTGTTCTCACAGTAGGCAGAAACGCCTTTTACTTATCTGCGCTAATTGTTTTTCCCCCGATCATCGCATTAAAAAGAAGCATCGCGCCTTTTCGGGCCGCAACGGCTTCGGCCTCGCTTGAGTACGAACCAAGCGAGATTTGTTTTCCTCGGCAGGCGATCTGCGCCCGCCAAAAACGCTTTTCCTTGTCAAAATAGACCCCCAACTGACTGGAGAGGGAGTTTTTGTTGGGGTTTTCCCTCGGCTGGCTATGGCGATGCTCAACCAAACGCTCAACTACCGGAAAAGCGGAAACGGCCTCGTTCGGCAATCCGGAATGGTCGAGGCAACCGCAGGATTTGGGTTTCTTATTGAGTTCGTCACCGGTGAGAACAAATTGTTTCCCGCATGAAAGGCAGCGACAAAGATAATAGACTTTGGCTCTCCCCTTCTCGCCGACGGCCTTTCCGCAAGGATAGCGTTCAAGCGCCTCGACGCCACCGATTCTAACAGGTTTGAAATTTGGATCCATCAATCCCTCCTGGATTGCGAATTAACAAAGGCCAAAAAAAACGTATCGAGAGTCTTCGCTTTGGCGAAGATCGCCCCCCATCGGCAACAAGAGTTCTACTTCTCCTTCTTCTTTTTGTAATAGTTCCTTATCGCCCATTCCTGCTTTCGCTTATTCTCTTTTGAAAGAGGTTTTTCTTTCTTCCTATTTTTGTTCCAAAACATGCACTGAATCCTCCTTGCAGCCGAACTCTTCTTTCTCCCAAAAGGCACCATCATTAATCAGTTCTTCTATGAAATCGAGCTGGTTTTGGGTCGGAACGATGATGGGGTCGTCTTCGAACAAAGGAACGAATTCCTCAATCGGCAAAGAAAGGATTTTCCCGTTTTCCCTATTTTCTAAAGCCAACAGATAGTTTCTCTGGTCGAAGGTGTACTCGGCCGCCATCGTGATGGGTATGACATCTTTTTTCGTTTTGTTCTCGCTGATCATCAAAGAATTGCCATGTTCTATCGCCGATTCGATAACATGGATTTCTTTCTTGAAAAAGAACTGTTCCCTGCGAAACTGCGGAACGGAGCAATATTCGACGATCAAACTCCTCAGGTATTTGCTCAAGTCTATTTGGCTTTTCTTGATGATGGAGCCCCTGATCGTTTCGAAAAGAAGCCCGGTTTGCCGATTGGGCCGGATCCAGATGGTCTCGGTCAGGCGCCCCGACAAGTAATCGCCGAAATAAACCCAGTCGAAAACCGTGTCCAAGTAATTTTTGGCGGCATTCTCATAGCCGCTCTTCGTCTCTTTGATGAGCCCGGTCTCCAAAAGTTTGTCGTGAATCAAAGCCTGCCTAGACTCCCTTTGATCGACCAGAACCGGAATAAGGCAGTTCAGGAATCCACAAAGGTTCGCTTCTCCTTTCCTGTTCACGCAGCCGAAAGCCTGGCAGTCGTTCACCAGGATCAAGAAACAGTAACGGGAAATCCTCACTCGATATTTATCTGAGTTTTCGGGGTTCATGCAATAACAGTATATCTTTTGTCTACCAAATTTTCTTAGAAATTTTTAAGTTTATTTGATTTTAGTGAAAATATTGTCTACTAAAAGATTCGTTGATTGTTCTCTATTTTATAGGCAGTATTTTTCTTATTATTTGCTTGTAGAACAAAAGGAGGAAACCATGGCTAAGAAATATTACCCAAGGAAGCCTTACGAGGTCAACCACTACAAAGTGGGCTATCACGCGATAAAAAGGATGAAACAAAGAGGGGTTGGAAAAGGTGATTTGGGTTATAATCTCCATAAGAAGCCAATCCTAATCACTCAGGTAAAATTCCGTTATGATGGGAAACCCTCCTATGAAAGGTACACTGACAACCAAATCGTCTCCGCGATCAACCCTCGAAATAGAAGAGTGATAACTGTGCATTGGTTTCATTGGAGGCGTCTTGTTAATTTATTAAGGAGAACAGGAAAGCATGGTCAAAAACAAACTGAGCATTAACTACCCCCTGCCGAGCGACATCGATCTTTTTTTGGAAAGCAAAATATTCCCCGAAATGAAAATCAACGAGTTGAACGACGACAACATCAGCGAAATTTCCGAGTATATTTTCCAAGAGTATGAGACGCCGCTGTCGGAGGGCAAACTTTCGAAAGAGCAAAAGGAACTGTTGCGCATTGCAGCCAAAACCGTGACGTTTCTCACGGCAGAGCCAGTTAGGAATCTATAAAACCAAGTCTCATGAAAAAACTCCGGCAAGTCGAAGCCGGAGTTTTGCTTGTTTTGGTGCGCCTGACAGGACTTGAACCTGCATGGCTGTTAACCAAAGGATCCTAAATCNCCAAGTCTTTTTCGAACNGCTTGGAAGGATTGAGAACCTCTTACCGGAAAGTCCCGAGATTGGCTCGTTTCTCCGCTTTGTCCGCCTGAACCTGTGGGAACGCCTCGAACGGGGAAGGAATCCCTTTTCCCGGTGTTTTGCGGACCGAATGCGGACGGAATGCGGACAAGTCCGCTTCCCAAGACCGAAGCCTTTTGAACGCCTCGGAACGACCTACCTGATGGGCGGAATCCCATCCTTGGGAACAGTCTCCTGCTCCTTGGCTCCAATATAAGTCTAGTAACAGAAAAAGCAAGACAAAAATCCGAACAAATATCGATGCTGTCTTCGCTTTTTTCGTTCACGCTTTGCTCCGTCCGCGCTTGGTCTGCCTTTGTCCATGAGCACTGAAGATAATGGCCAGCCAACTGCGTAGACACGTTGGAATTTTGGGAAAGCTAATTTACCTGACCGCTCCATAGATCGGTTTTTTTATCTCAATATGACATTTTCTAATTCCACCATGGTAACTTCGTTTCCGTGCGCTTTAATTAGTTGGATAAGGTCATTTGCTTCCATCCACACAGTAGCAGTGTTGTCATTTGGATGCACCCCAATTCGATTACCTAAAAACTCTTTATCGAGGTAGAAGTGTACTCGACATTCTGCATCCTGCAAAAGTCCAAGTGGTGTCACCGAGCCCGGAAGCAATCCCATAATTGACATTAAATCATCCGCTGATGCAAAGGATAAGTTTCGTAGACCGTGTTGTTTGCGAAACTCCTTCAATTCGATTCGTTTGTCACCCTTTATGGTAATCAAGTAGTAATTGCGTTTTTTATCATCCACACAAAACAAATTCTTTGCGACACATTCGGGATATAGAAAATCAACTGAATCAAGCTCCTTCATATTGTAGACAGCTTGATGTTCCGTAACCTCATATCTTATGCCGTGATTTGTTAAATATTGATAGGTTTCCTGTTTATTCATGCTTACCTTCGTAGGCCACATAATAACATAGTTTTTCAGCTGAGCGTCTTAGAAGACTCCCGACACACCAGTAACAGACGTGGAATAGACTGCCCTCTTTGGGGAGATCATGCACACCATCGTCTTGTTGCCGTCGCCCCTGGCTATGGAATGGTGTCTCGAATCGCCCTCGCTATCGGGTTTAGGAA
>JGI20225J20221_1001365_pt1 | contig 26056 bp, 21 predicted proteins | sample BioMet4_FD_20221 | JGI IMG/M metagenome (IMG submission 20221)
AGGTTTCCCATCATGGGTTCGCCGTTTAGTAGGTAGTAGTTGCTTCTCAACCTTTTGTTTCACGAATGCTAACATATCATTTTCCCCATTCATGGGGGCCCCTATAGACCACTCGGTGGTAACTTCTCTCTACACTACCCAAATGCGAAGAGCGGTTGTTGGGAACTCGTTGTAAATGGCTGGCACAAATAAGGTAATTAGTCTCTTACCGTCGTTTGCGGGCAATGTTTTCGCACATAACGAAACATACCTTACCTGCGATATGTGATGTTCCACCTTTTTCTTCTACCGTTTCACAGAAGGGGGCCGTCATAATGTTATATGAACCTCATCTATTATTTCCTTATTTTCTAAACGAAACCCTACATACATCGGCTTTCGCTTCCGAAGGGCCAAACCAATGTCAACAATTTACTAGAATTTCGGGCCCCCACAAACTTCTTGTACGAATAACAGTCCATATCCTGTTAGACTTTCCTAAACCGGCTTCGATAACTTAACCATAAAGGATTTCTCGCCTTTATGGTTAGGACGTAACAAGTAGTCTAATCTTTGTGTGAATTTCATACAACGAAGATTTCCTGGTCATCTCTCAAATACTTTCTAGATTTTTTGTCAAATGGGTCCCGATAATGATTTCTTTCTTCGTCTTTATATTTGGGACCTACACCCATTCTTCGCCTTTACCCCCTTTCTTCATATGGCCGGCCAAAAATGGAGGACCCGCATTGTTAACCCCCTTGTAGACTCATTAATGAAATTCATGGGGCTTGGGGGATAAGCGGTCTTTAATACATATTGATGGTTACTGGCTACTCTATCCAAAAGTGTCCGTTTATTGCATTTTCATTGGTTTTTGGTTTCCTTCGAAAATGGGTCGGCTTATACCGGTAAATTGATTTTTGAATAAAATGGGAACGTTGGGTCTTATAACCATCTTTTTCAACCTGCCGTTTGGTGGAGACGGGGTTTGACCCCGTATCATCGTAGCGTCCGACCCTATAAATAGGAAAACGTCTTTTCTCGGTCTTATTTGTATTTATGTTTAACTATACCCAAAAAATTCCGTAAAAAATGAGGTCTCTTAATATAGGTAATTTTTTTCGCGATGTAAACGTGTATCGTGAAAATCCCCTATTAATAAGGCAGCCAGCCCAAATAGGGAAGTGACCAACCGAGGAGTCGTCTCGGTCACAGGCAAATAGGGCTGTTGTTTTCAATGACTTTTAAAAATACTGTGTCAAGCAAAATGTGAGGGCACTAATTCCCAATTGGCGAACAGGAAAAAAGTGAGGTAGTGAGGTAGTGGGGTAATGGAGTAGTGAGGTAGTGGAGTGTGGGGTAGTGAGATAGTGAGTGAGAGGGTAAGCGGGAAAAAATGAAAATTATGTTCGTAGAAATTGAACTTATGTTCGTTGTAATTGAAATTATGTTCGTAGAAATTGAACTTATGTTCATTGAAATTGAACTTATGTTCATTGAAATTGAACTTATGTTCGTAGAAATTGAACTTATGTTCGTTGTAGTTGAAATTATGTTCGTAGAAATTGAACTTATGTTCATTGAAATTGAACTTATGTTCATTGAAATTGAAATTATGTTCGTAGAAATTGAATTCGTGTCATGTCAAATTGAATTCTTGGCCTGTCAAATTGAATCTTTGGCATACGAAATGGTAGTTATGGCCAATGAAATGGTATTCGCGGCCTGTGTAATGGGAACGGTTTCTGAAGCAATGGGAGCAGGGAAGTGGAGAAGAAAAGACAGCGGGTCAGCGGGAAAGCAGGGCAATTAGAAGGGACTATAAGATGTAAAATTCGTTGCGTACCGGCTACCGTGTCAGCTCCGTAGAAAAAAATAGCGTTATGAGGCGAAAATCGACTTCGTTAGGGACCCAAACGTTTCGCGAAGGCCGAAAATCAGGGCGTAGCCGGTGAGGGACAAAATAGTGCCTTAACACAAGACCGCGATAAAGCATGTCCATAAGGTCACGGAATAGGGACTTACGTCCTAACAGGTAAGCAACAGGCATTTCCTTATTTTTTCCTTAGTGGCATAACTACTCGTTGTCTAGTTATCGTAAGTGAGGATTAAAGAAGTTGGACGGGTGGCTGCCAAATAGTTTTTGTATTACAACGACGGTCATTCGGAGCGTAAGGTGGGGTTCGTCCGAATGCTAGACCAAGTCCCATACCGAAAGCTACTAGAACCTTTTGTTACGGCTCCTAAATTGTTAGTTGACCCGTTTGACTCGGTCGGAATAGCAACCTTTTAACCTACCTGCGTCTGCGTCTTTGGCGGTCTCTACGGGCAGTTACCCAAAGTCGCTTATAAAGCTAACGTCTTTTATTATAAGAAAAACTTCGCTAACTCCTATAAGTAGTTATTTTAATTGAAGTTCGTCCGGACGGACCGGTTTTTCGTACTTGGATCAAAATCTGAATTACGATCCCGGGGTGTGTTTAACTCGAATTCCCCTTCGATGCTTTTGACCCTCTTTCCTATTTTACCATTACGACGATTGCCAACTGATCGCTGTTGCTCATCCATGTGCTCGTCCATTTCTGCTTCCAGTAGCTCTTCCAACATCTGTTTTAACAAAGGTTGAAATATGCCTTCTTTGCCTCCGGCTGGTTCTCCCCGGCGAAGCCTCTCTTTCGCTTCCTGCTTGTAGGCCTCAAAATCAAATTTACATTTTCCCATTTCTTGTGTCAAATTTAATTATTTATTCCCTTTGACACAGTTTATTTTACAGCCTTACTAACTATGTATAAAATTGTTAACAATTTTATTGGCAGGTTATTATTCTCATATCCATAAATAATCATACCTTTGTATGAAAAGTACCTAAAGTGCTTAAAGTGAGCGAAAATGCTTAAAGTTCTTTGAACCGTCATAACATAGGAATAGCAACAGTTATTAACTTTGAAAAACTTGTTACTTTTCTGACCCCACCCCTTCGACATTCTCCTTATATTCAGGAGCATACCTCCCTCCCCTCTCGAGGGGAGGGCTGGGGTGGGGTCCCGGATGACTTGTTTTTTAGTTCACTTCAACCTTCAGGCGCTTCAATAAAAATTAACCCTAAAAAAATAGACTATGAAAAAGAATTATTCCTTTCCGCTCTATATTACATTACAGGGCGAATTGATTATTATCAGAAACTACATGGAATTGCTGGCGTTTTTTACCGCCCGCAACCCGGAAATGACTGCCGAATACGGGCAGGGACTGGAAACGCGCATCAATCAGGCGATCATCAGTTTTACAACTGACAAAAGACTGGAGCAGAAGGCGGCTACCCGCGACATCAAAGCCATCGTGGCCGATGGCAAAATCAAATTATCCGATTTATTTACCGATATTTCGGTAGCGTATCGTAACGACAAGCCAAGGGTTGCCATCCTGAAAAATGAGTTGGGTTATACCAAATTTAACAAAAAAGCCAGCATCAATGTACAGGAAGCCATCATCCAGTATTTATTCACCTTTGCCGACAACCTGCCGACTTTCCGCGCCGAACTGGAAGGGAAAAAGATCGCTGCTGCCCGCCTCGATGCGGTTGCGCAGTTGGCCGAAGAATGTAAAAATGCCAACATTACCCAGGAACTGAGCAAGAATAAAAGCAAACGGCTTACCGCCGAACAACAGACGGAGATGAATGCCCTGTATACCGAGGTGATGGCCATCTGCCGCTTAGGCAAATCCATTTTCCGCAAGGATAAAGAAAAATGGCAACTGTTTAATTTCCGGACTGTGGTGAGGGCTTTCGGAGGAGCACGAACGAAAAAAGAAGAAGATACTGTGCCAATTAGCTAATTTGAAGATTTGAAAATTAACGCGAAGCAAACGGAATGTAAGTGAACCCTGCCCGATTTTATTGAGCGGGTGGGGTTGCTATTTATGAGGAGAGAGATGAGGAGAGAGAGATGACAGGAATGGTTAAAAACAGTTTGCAAAAGAATAATGAATTAATATTTTCATTGCTATTTACCTCCCTGCCTTATTTCTCAATTACCGACTATCATGCTGATCAATGGTTAAGATTGTGGCTTTTAGGGGGGACTGAAAATTCACAATCACTTAGGGATAAACACAAAGGTAGATTTATTAATAAGCAAGAATACTATGAATTACTTGATATAGTTTTTGGATTGAGTTCTAAAATTATGAAGAAGAAAAGTACCATCTATGTAAGAACCGACAAACGTGAATTTACCTTTAACACAACTTTGGAGATTCTAAAAAAGCATTACCCTAAGCACAATGTTCAAATCATTGATAAGCCGTTGAAACGAGACACAAAAATGCAGACAAAGTTTTACGGTGATAAATCATTAAAACCAGGTGAAGTTGATTTGATACTAACATATTAATAACAAAAGCGTAAATGAAAATTTGTAACGGAGATAATGTATATATTCCTCTTAATCATGAAACAATTAAGACTGGTCAATATTTTGGGCCAATTGATTATTCTATTCAAAAGAGTTCTCACATTCATCATATTGAATATATTCAACGTGATATTAATTCATTTGCAGATATTAAAGATGAATATCTTTTCCCTTTTGAAATTTACTCTTTGCCAAGAACACTATCGATTAGCGGAGGTTTTAAAAAGTTAAATGAAATAATTTCTATTTCTGGTGAGAGAATCGTATTTCAATCATACAAGCCAAATTGTTTAATGTCAGGATATGTTTATGTTGATAAAATACTTTTAAAAAGCGGGTTATTGTATGGTCTATTTAGCTCAAAGACTGTAAACGATAATGGTGAAAATCTTTTAAAATCAAAAGACATTCTAATTTTGGTAAATGGTTCAGACAAAGAAACACTGAAGAATCTAATTCAAGAAACAATTGTCAATAAAACCTACCTTAAACCTAGTGTGGATTATGTTTATATTGGCTCAATAACTCTTTCGTTTCGTCATAATTGGAATGAACTATTCTGGAAGAATAACATTCATACGGATACTTACGCTCAATCCTTGGGGTATGAAAAAGGGCTTATCGAAGCACCATGTTTAGTTGATATTGTTCTTTCCAACAAATACATCTGCCCATTAATAAACAGACCTTTCAAGGTTAGCTGGACTTATTTTGGTCCATTATATCATGGAACTTTGGTAAAATTCCTTATGAATATTCAAGATGAAATCATCACTGTTTTAATTATTAATTCAGAAGATGATTCACAATTAATGAAACTTAAAATTGAAAAACATGAAAAATAAATCAATTTGGATTGCATCAGCATTTATTGTAATTGCTGTCATCCTCGTATCCTTAATATTCTTTTTGAAATCACCTGAAAAGACAGATAGCAAATTCTCAATAAGGATTCCTGATACGAAATTCATGGGGCTATTGCCACTCTATATAGCAGAAGAAAAAGGATTTTTCAATAAGAACAATATTCAAATTGAATGGGTAGATGTTAAAGACCCAGGTCAAGCTGAAAAATCCTTTCTTGCCGGTCACGCAGATTTAAACATTACAACTTTTGCAAGTTCATTGCAAGCGGAAATTAGACAGCCAGGTACTTTGTCCTTGTTTATTCCTATATGTGAGACATCTGATAAACCTGGCAGTTATTTATTAGTACCAAAAGATTCTAAGATTACTTCAACAAAGCAGTTAAAAGGAAAAAAAATTGGTACTTATTCTGGCCCAAGCCAAAAAGCTTATGCTCAAATTGTATTAGGTAAGTTAGGATTAAAAATAGATCAAGATTATGAAATGATTCAAGTTTCGAGTTCTTCACAGATTCAGGCACTCTTTGGAGGCACTTTTGATGTCCTTTTTACAGTTGAACCATATGGCTCTGTCGCTATCAGCCAAGGAGCTAAAGTTTTAGAAAATGGTGTTAGAACTAAGTATATAAATAATCCTTTTTGGGTTGGTTCATTCGTAGTAAAAAAAGAATTCACACTAGATAAGAAAAAAATGAATCAATTCATAACTGCAATTGATGAAGCCATAAAATACATTTCTGAAAATGAAACTGAATCAAGGGCGATACTATCATCTAGGACTAATATTGAGAAAGATGTTGCAAGTATTTGTTATTTATATAATTGGATAATAAAACCGAGTGATAGTAATATTGACGAAATGCAAGATTTAATAGATTTGCTTATATCCGAAAAACTTCTCGACAAAAATGTTGACATAAGTACGATCTTATATTATAATGATGAAAAATGACACTTTTAAAGAAAACTTTGAAATAGATTCTGAATTATTGGTTAAAACTAATAACTTGGAATATAGCTATTCGATGAAGAAAATTTTAACATCGATTAATCTGAATGTTGGGAAAGGAGAGATTGTAGGTATTATTGGTCCAAATGGGAGTGGAAAAACTACACTTCTGAAAATAATTGCTGGGATAATTAAATGCGAAGAAGGAAGTATTTCTGTCAATAATAAAATTAAAAAAGGATTTATTTTTCAATCTACTGAGCAAAATCTGTTACCTTGGAAAAATTCAATAGATAACATCCTATTACCATTCTTCAAGTTAGATAAAGATGAAAGGAGTATTCTCACATCTAAAGCCCAATCATTAATCAATGACTTGAATCTAAATGGTGTTAATGATAAATATCCCAATCAGCTTAGTGGTGGTCAGAAGCAATTAATTTCTTTAATCAGGTTTTTAATCTCAAAGTTTGATTTATTACTAATTGATGAGGGCTGGAGCATGTTGGATATCATTCAAAGAGATAATATCCTGAATCTTATACTTAGAATAAATAATGAAAACGACACATCAGTTTTAATTGTAAGTCATAATTTAAGAGATCTTGCTTATTTGTGCAATAGAGTTTATTTAATTTCTAACTCACCTGGTAAAATTGTTGAACATATGGTGTTTAGCAAGGATGATAATGTTACTTTAAAAAATGAAATACTATGGCAAAAAGCTTCAATGATTTTTCCAAATATTACAAAGGATTGATATTAATTTTTATTCTACTGCTATTTTGGGAAATTGCAGTAGAATTTGATTTCATTTCAAATCTTGTATTACCAAAACCATCAAAAATATTAAAGGATGGGATTATCATGCTTTCAGCAAGAGTGTTTTACATCAATTTTTTTGGCACCCTTTACAATTGGTTTTTTGCATTCATCGTTGGTATGTCAATTGGGTTATTTTTAGGATTCTTAGCTGGTATTAATAGGCAAATCGAATATGTTATACTTCCATTGTCAGCATTTATAAGATCAATTCCCCCTGTTGCATTATTTCCAGTATTCTTAATACTTATTGGGCCAGGAAAATTACCAATTATTATTGCCGGTATTATCGGCGTTATTATTTATGTTTTTCCCATTGCTCATCAAGCAGCAGAAAGTTCAAGAATAAAATACTCCGATTTATCTCATGTTTTGGCTTTTAATCGTACTGATTTTATTAAAATATTTATTATTCCCAGTACAATAATAAATTCAATAATTTCAAGTAGGATTGCTGCATCCTATTTATTTTCAGTTTGTATTGGTGGTGAAATTATTATTGGGGGCAAACATGGTATTGGTGCTGCAATCCTTGAATATTCTGAAAAATATAGACTTGAAGAAGCATATTTTTACATAATAGTTGCAGGCATCCTTGGATTGTTGATTGATTTATCATTTGCACAATTACAAAAATCATTTTCAAACAAAACTTGATTATGTACTTACAATTAAAAAACCAATTAGAAGAAAAACTTGATGAAATTGTTGGCAAAATACAATCAAGTACTAATAGCCCAGTTGTTTTCGGTCATATCTGTTGGGGAAATTTATCTTCACCCGGTTCATTAAGATTAACAAGGATTGCGGTTAATCCTGATATAAATATTTCAAAACAACTACATGGATTTCCAAATAATGAAATTACATTTACTCATCATATTAATAAGGTTGGTCGAAAAAATACTCTATTGGATTTCCTTTCAATTTATTTTTTTAATAAAAAATTGTTTAAGAAAGATGAGATAATTAAATCTAACTTTATTTGTAAGATTGTCGAAAGTAATGAACCGCTTCAACTAGATTTTGACACTTTTTTAATTTCAACAAACTTTGTTGAAAAGCTTTTCCCAATTGATTCATTAAAAGCATACTTATTGCTCCTTAAGAATGAATTTTTAGAAAATAATATTTCTAATAACTCTAAAGAAAACACCATTGAACAAATTAGATCTTTTCGATATAGAGCTTATGAGTATTTGATTGAAAATAACTTCAATAATTCCATTCAATTGCTTAATGACCTTTCAAAATTTTATATAAAATATGAAGAAGAAGAAAATTATTTGTATTTGAATTTTTTAGGAGCATTACAGACTGGTTTAATGTATGTTTTAGCTAGTTGTGATTCTATTATTTTAGGTTCAGGTTTTATTGCGAAAGGTCAAGCTATTATAAAAACAGAAACAGAAATATTTGACAACCCCATGATAATGTTTTCAAGTGTGTTCTGTCAAGAATCACAGCTAATTAATGTTATGAAAAGCATTGATAATAACATTGAAAGTATTTATCCAAAAATAAACTCTGTATGTGAAAAAATAGATAAGCCTATCACAAGAGTCCTTGAAAATAGTATTTCTAATATAAAGGAGCGGTTTCATGCCTATCATATTGAGAGCTTGATAGAACAGAATGTAAAAGACCTACTAAATCCGAAAGTTCTACCCAGATGGACTACTCAATTAATTCTTTGGAATGCTATTCTAATCGAAAAACTCAGAAATTCTATTCATGAAGGTGAGTCCTTAAATTTTTTCTTTGTAGTTGCAGATATTTCTGAGATTAAGGATTCTGGCTTATTTGATATGATAAAGCTTGATTTTAGTGATTATCCCGCAAATATCGCTTTTCATCCATGGGATAATTCTGGACAAGAGTTAATTAAAGATGAAAAAGGATTAGACGAATTAATTATTGCCGTAAAACGAGAAATTGAAAAAAAGAATTACTCGTGGTTTCTTGATGCTAAATATGCATTATTATGGGATTCTACATTCCCCGAAAAATTTCCTCATAGCCTAATTCGCATTAATAATAGTAATTGGAATATTATTATTAGTGAATTACGAAATAGAAGAGCTGAGGATTTTTTCAATAAAATTAATTTGTCACTTATTTTTTTAAAAGAAGATCAAAGTGGTGGTATAATTGTTAAGAACAAATTAATCTCATCATTCAGAAAGGGTTCGAGTTGGAGTAAAGGAAATATTCAAAAGGAGAAAGATGTTTATTACGAAATTAAAGCTGCAATAAATAAATGGCCTCCTCAATTTGATAATTTAAAAGTAGATATTATTGAAGAAATAACAAAAATAATATTAACCATTTCTGATGATCCAAATTCAGGTTGTATGGCAATTTTCTCATGTAAGGATCTGGAATTTGATGATATGGGTAAACCTTGGAAAACAAAGCCATATAGCATAAAGAGTCGAAATAGTAAAAGGATTTTTAATTATAGTACAGATGAAATAACCGCACTTATGGGAATGGATGGTGCAACGTGCATTTTCTTAGATGATGCTGCACCTCATATTTCATTCAGAAATATTGTCATGGTAGGTAAATCGAAAAGGTTTAAAGGCATTAAAGACCCTGATATTCTGTCAGGAGAGGGTTCAAGGAAATGGAGCGCTTTTAATGTTGCAAAATTGTATAATGTTGATCTTGTAATTGCAGTTTCGCAAGATGGCCCCATTTATATTTACAAACATAATAATTCACATGAGGTAACCATCATTAAAATCGAATAAACATGCATCCTTATTCAATTAATAATAGTGATAAAAAGATTGCATATACAATAAGTTTGGTGCTTTGCGTCGTTCTGGGTTGGATATTTTCAAAAGGAATTGAGGGCATTCCTAATTTAAATAAGTATTTATGGATTGTTGATGTTCCATCAGCATTTGTTCTATTTGGACTGGTTTTTAAACTATTCGATGTATTTTTTTGGAAATATTTCTCAAAGTATTGCATGTTTTTTAAAACACCAAACATGAATGGCATATATGAGGGTGAAATTATCAGTTCAAATGATAATAACCATCATACGGTTAAAATTACTATTAGACAAACATTAACCGATATACGAATATATTTGAAAACGGATTTAACTTCTTCTAAAAGTGAAATAGCAAGCATTTTAATTGATGAGGAGGAAAATCCTATAATTCTATACGAGTATATCAATATTAACATTAATACCATAAAAAGTGCTTTGCCAATGCATAGAGGATTAACTCGTTTGAATTTTAACAAAAATGAGAAAACACTTATAGGAGACTATTTTACTTCACCAGAAAGAAAAAATTATGGGAAAATAAATGTTAAAAAAATTCAAATGTAATTCCACTGCATTTACAAGCACATTGTCAAAGCCCCGGCTGAGCGGCATTTGCAATGCCGCTCAGAATACCGTTGAAATTGTATTTCAACAAAAAATAATATAATTTCGCAAATACGATAAACAAATATGCCAATAAGCTATCAAATAAAAGATCAATATGCCACGCATTACTTTACTTTCAGGTGGTTTTAAGGGGATATTCCCGGCTAAGCAAAAAATGTTTTTCCACTTGTAACATAGCTGAATTTATCATTCCGCACAATAAAAAACAGTAACAGAAATAATTTGAAATAAAACGATTGAAAAATGGAAGAACTAATCATCAAAAACAAACAAAAATATTTTGACGACAATTATCCGTTTAAGGGTATTCCTAAACTGACGGATAAGAAAAGATGCATCCATTGCAACAGCATTATTACCGTCGGCGATTAGAAAATTTTTAGACAAATCAAAAAAAATCGTTGATGGAGAAATATTGAATCCTATCACCCAGAAAATAGTAACAGTAAATGCTCAACCAACTCAAAAAATGATGGAACTTATTGCAAAATTAAAATTACCACACTAAAAGGGACAAGTCAGGAAATATTTGTATTTTTGAACTTTTTATAAAGCATACAATGTGTGTGCTTTGCTTATGCAAGGCACACACAGGCGTTTGCTGTTAGTGGCGGGGCAGTGCTTCACGTGGTAATTGAAACTTCTGTTCTTCGTGGAAAGTTTAGTAGTATAATCGCCACCGAATAGCAACCGCCAAAATGTTACCAGCAATATTATAGCAGAACCCTACAATGAGAGTAAATGTTATGAAGTTTTTATTTTTAGTGTTAGCAGTGTTGACCTTGCTTTTTCAAAGTTGTACGCCGTTTAAAGTGGTTTCAAATACAATCAATCAAAGGACTGAAATATCAGGAGTTTATTCCAATGATTGTGACTCAACTAACAACAAACACGCTTCTAAAAAGCAATTATGGCAGTCAATTGACGAAAAGTATATTGAAGTAAAACCTGGACTTGTTGTTAAAGTTCAAGAAACCAAAAAGAATAAATTGTTTGCCCAACTAATTGAGTGTGACAGTGTAATTCGTGAGAAAATAATCAAAGGATATTTTAAAGACGACCAATGTTATTACAAGCGAAGATTCTTTTATGTCGTTCCTATTTTGCCAGTTCTTTGGTGGTTTGAAAACAGACAGACGCGACTATACCGAAACCAAGACTATTTAGTATTAGAAGAAAAATACGATACAGGTGGAGCCATAATAATTATGGCTGGAGAAAATACTACGAACACAAATAGATTTTACAAAAAAATACGTTAATCCATATCAATGAAACAAGATTTAAGAACAAAATACTGCTGGTAATCGAGGTACTGTCTTAAAAAGCAAATAAATTTTTATTTATTTTTGAACTTTTTATAAAGCTTACAATGTGTGTGTGTTGCTCATGCAGGGCTCACACAGCGGCTTACCGTAAGCGGGTGTAGTGAAAAATAAAAGAAAACAACAAGTAAAAAAATATATAGCGGATTGACAGAAAAGGGATATTAAAACCCGCCAGCCGGTAAGCCGCAAAACATTATGCACAAGTGAAGGGAAGACAAGACGGACAATTAAACAGTATCATGACATGACAAATATCAGGGTAACAATTCATCTTCAACTTCACGCTGACCGACTTTTCCGACACACAAAGCCAACCTAAATGTTTAAAATTTTACCCCACCGCACTTTTCCGCCGAAGGCGTTTTGGCTATCGCAAATTTGGCACATTTGCCTTTGTCCCCAAAAGCATAAGCTCAACCAAAAGGGCAAAGTCAAAAGAGGAAAATTACCAATATTCTTTAGTTCTTCTATGAACTTAATATTTTTATCGCAAATATTTTATCAAAACAAAATCTTATCTTTGATTTGTGTTTCAAAAATTGAATGATAATGAAAAACAACTTTGTTACAATTTCAAGTCATGTTATTGCTTGGGGCTTGATACTAATGGTGCCATTTTTACCCAGTTATCAGGTTTTTAAATCTTTTGTCCCAACAGATAATATTTCATTAGTTCCTATTATTACCTTATGTCTTATCTTTATAATTATATTTTATTTCAATTATTATGTTCTAATTCCCAAATTCCTCTTATTAAAAAAGTATTTGTTATACTTAAGCACACTTGTATTAAGCATTGTTACTGCGTTTGTTCTGTCTGGTATATTTTTAAATTTATCTGATTTCAATCCAAGTCATATAGAAAGCATTAATCCTGTATTAATAAAAATAGAACCTATTCTTAGAGCAAATGCTTTCTTAATGTTGATTATTTCAATCCTGGCGTCAATTGCATTGACAATAAATAATCATTTAAGGCAAGCTGAAAAAGAAAAATTATCTGCTCAAATATCTTCTTTAAAATCACAAATTAATCCTCACTTTCTATTTAATACGTTAAATAATATTTATGCCACGGCAATTGACAAATCCCCGCAAATTGCCGATATGATTGATAGACTTTCTGAAATGATGAGATACACTATGAAAGAAACTCAAAATGATTATGTGCCATTAGACGAAGAAATTAATTACATTAACAATTTTATTGAACTGCAAAAGTTACGATTAGAAAGTAAGATAAAATTTGATTTCACTGTTGAAGGAGAGTTTACCGAATTGCAGATTGCCCCAATGTTGCTTATTCCATTTATTGAGAATGCATTTAAGCATGGTGTAAATTCCGAACAAAATAGTAACATCAGAATTAGTATTAAAGCAAATGAATCTGAATTACATTTTTGGGTTGCAAATAATAAAGTTAACGCTCAGTCCGACACAATCGAAAAAAACGGATTAGGTATTGAAAACACTAAGCATCGTTTAAAGTTGATATATCCTTCCAAGCATTTATTGACGATTAAAGAAACTGAAAATGATTTCATTGTATCACTTCATATTAATTTGTTATGATTAATGCTATTGCTATAGATGATGAACCATTGGCTTTAAAGGTGATTGAATCCCATTGCGAAAAAACGGACTTTATCAATCTGCAAAAAACATTTACCCATCCTACTGAAGCATTAAAGTATTTACGTAAATATCCTATTGATTTATTATTTGTAGATATACAAATGCCCTCAATGAATGGAATTACCCTCGTAAAAGCCATTCAGCAAAATACTATGATAATATTTACAACTGCATTCAGCGAATATGCTGTGGTAAGTTACGAACTTAATGCCATAGATTATTTGTTGAAGCCGATTAACTTTAAACGCTTTACCCAGGCAGTAAACAAAGCCAGTGAATACTATAATTATATTAACAAACAAAATCATTCGGAAGATAAATATATTTTTATTCGTGCAGATTATAGTCTGGTAAAAATTCCTTCGGCTGATATTTTATATATTGAAGGACTTGCAGACTATCTGAAAATTTTTATTAGAGACAGAAAAACTGTCGTTGCGCGTATAACTATGAATGACATGTTAGAAAAACTTCCTTCAAAAGATTTTATTCGTGTTCACCGAAGTTTTATTTTACCTTTTAACCGAATTACGTCTGTTCGCTCAAATTCTATAACTCTTCCGGAAAGAGAAATTCCTATAGGTAAAACCTATATTAAAGATTTTAACAGCCGATACGGGCAATAATATCTCATCAACGTATCATTCTTCGGCAATCTTAATCCCTTCTTCTCAATAATTTTTTCATCATTTATTTTGATTTCAAATTTGCATCATTATTACAAAATAATGATACAATGAGAAAAAAATTAAAATCTAAAGGAATAATATTTCTATCCTTATTTCTTGCAACAAGCAACTTTTATGTGCATGCCCAAAAACCACTAACACTTAAAGAGTGTATCAATTATTCGCTTACAAATAATAGCAGCATAAAAATTGCCAATTATAATGTTGATATTTCACAGAAGAAAATTACCGAGCAGATAGGAAATTATCTTCCTCAAATCAATGTATCGGGTGAAGTGGATGATAATTTAAAACTTACAACCCAGCTTATGCCTGCTGAAATGATGGGAGGAACTCCGGGTACGTACGTCCCTGTAAAATTCGGAAACAAATACAGCATGTCGGGAGGAGCGCAATTAACACAAAAACTATATGATCCTGTTAGCCTTTTAATGATAAAAACAGCAAAAATCAACAAAAACATTTCTGAGCTCACACAACAACAAACAAACGAACTGACGGAATATAATATCAGCTTGATTTATTATCAGGCATTAGTTATCCAAATGCAAATGAATGTACTCAAGTCAACCCTTTTTGCTTCTGAAAAATCATTAAAATCTATAGAATTAAAATATAATAATGGAATGGCAAAGAAAATTGATGTGGATAAAATCAAGGTAAGCTATAACAATACAAAATCTCAATTAGAGCAGACAGAATTAAGCTATTCACAATCTTTAAATACTCTTAAATACAATATGGGAATGCCATTGGATAGTGCTATAATTTTAGCCGATACAACCGTTGATGCCAGCTATAATAAGTTTATAGCAGATACATTAACCAAATTTCAGATAGATAATGTTTTTGATTATCAATTAAAAAAAGCAAACATATCTATAATGCAATTGGATAAGAAAACAAAGGTATCGGCGTTTCTGCCTTCTCTGTCTTTTTTTGGAAATTATAACTTTAATGCAATGCGTCAGAAATTTACTTTTTTTGATGCAAACAAAGACTGGTATCCAAGTTCAGGTATTGGTATTAAACTCACTATTCCTATTTTCGACGGCTTGCAGCGAAATTCAAAGCTGGCTCAGTCAGAATTCAACATTAAAATAGCAAAAGAGAATTTATTGCTTACTGAACAATCAATTAAAGTAGATATTTCTAACTATGAAATTCAGTACAAAAATGCGTTAGATAATATCAATAGGGAAAAAGAAAATCTTGATTTAGCCGAAAGTGTATATAAAAATACACAATTGGAATATCAGCAAGGCACCAGCTCTACACTCGACCTCATCCAGTCCGAAAGTTCATATATGGTAGCTCAAAACACGTACTTCAATAAATTACTGGATATCTACATTGCCCGTCTTGATCTTGAAAAAGCCAAGGGTAATTTAATGAAATTTCTCAATAATTAAAATAAATAGGATCATGAAAAGAACAATCATCATCATTATCGCTTTAGTAGTATTGGCGCTTATTGTGTTTAGGCTGTCAACCAATTATAAAAAAATAAATGCCAACAAAAATGTAAGTACCGATTTAGCTTATGTGTCTGTAAATGTTTTTCCCGTTTCAAAAATGTCAATAAACAACAGTCTGCAATTGACAGGTTATATGGAGGCATATTCAGAGATAGATATTGCTGCAGAAGCACAGGGAACAATTACCTCATTGAATGCTGTACTTGGACAGGAAAAATCAAAAGGTAGCATTATAGCAACCATTGATGATAAACTAAAAAAACTTGCCGTTCAAACAGCCAGCATCAGTGTTGCAAAACTTAAAAAAGATTTGGAAAGGTATAATAATCTTTATAAAGGTGGTACTGTAACAGAACAGCAATTAAATGATGCCCAAAATTCGTATGATAACGCTGTAATACAATTGAAGCAAGCCGAAAAACAACTTGCAGATGCAACAATTACATCCCCCATTAATGGTGTTGTTACAAAAAAATCAGTTGAACAAGGCGAGTATATCAATATAGGCAGTCCTATAGCAACAATTGTTGATATTTCAAAACTTAAAATAAAATTGAATGTCTCCGAAGCTAATGTATATCAACTTAAATTAAATGATAAAGCAATTATTACAACCGATGTATACCCCGGAGTAACATTTGAAGGAAATATTAGCTTTATTAGTTCTCAGGGTGATGATTCACATAATTATCCAGTTGAAATTGTGATTTCCAACAGTTCAAAATATCCTTTAAAATCAGGAACTTTTGCAAATGTAATAATAAAACTTCCTGTTGTAGCGAAAGCACTGTATATTCCACGTGAATCTCTTTTGGGAAGTATAACAGAAGCCTCAGTATATGTTGCCGAAAAGGACAGGGCAATACTTAAAAAAATTATTGTGGGAAGCGGAAATGATAAATATATAAAGGTTATCTCCGGTTTAAAGGAAGGCGAAGAAGTAATCGTAAACGGTCAGATAAACCTATCCGAAAACAAGGCAATTAAAATTGTAAATTAAAAAATAACATTTATGTCAATCACTGAAATTGCAATAAAAAGACCAACTCTGGTAGTCGTAATTTTTACTGTCTTAGCTATTCTTGGGATAACATGCTATACAAAATTAAACTATGAGTTAGTTCCTAAACTTAGTTTTCCTGCACTCAGTATAACAACAACTTATCCGGGTGCATCAGCAAATGAGGTAGAAAGTTCTGTTACCAAAAAATTAGAAGATGCTCTTTCTTCTTTGGAGAATGTTAAAAGCATGCAGTCAACTTCTCAAGAGGGGCTATCCTCAATTACTATCGAATTGGAATCAAGTGCTGACGCTAATTTAGCCGTACAGGATGCCCAACGTAAAATCAATGCAATGGTAGCCGATTTTCCAACCGGTGTGAAGTCGCCATCAATTAACAAATTCTCTTCCGATGAAATGCCTGTAATTAAACTTGGGGTTACAGCTAAAATAGCCCCGACAAAATTGTATTTGCTAACGGATAATCAAATCAAATCACAACTTTCAAAACTTAATGGTGTGGGGCAGGTTTCGCTGGTAGGAGGAAATGAAAGGGAAATTAAAATCAACATCAATAAAAGCAAACTTGATGCATACAAGATTACCATCAGCCAGGTTTATCAGGCAATTTACAATTCAAACATTGAAATGCCGACCGGCAAAATTGAAAGTGATGTTAAACAATATACGGTAAGGTTATTGGGGAAGATTAAGTCTTTAGATGAGTTTCGTAACACAACGGTTTCAAGAACAACTTCCGGCAGCAGTATCAAATTATCAGATATTGCTGAAATTGTTGATGGTATTGCAGAACAGACTAATTTGAATAAAATAAATGGCAAAAATTCTATTGGAATTATTATTCAGAAACAAACAGATGCTAATACAGTTGATGTTTGTAAACGGGTAAAAGAACAATTGAAATTGCTCGAAAATCAATATTCCGACTATCAGCTAAAATTTGATATTGCTTCCGACAATTCCACATATACCTTAGCTTCAGCTAATGCAGTAATGGAAGATTTAGGTTTTGCCATATTGCTTGTTGCATTTGTTATGTTTATTTTCTTACATAGTATCCGAAACTCATTTATTGTTTTAATTTCTATTCCTGCTTCAATTATTTCGGTTTTTATAGCCATGTATATTTTTAATTTTTCGCTCAATTTGCTCACCTTAATGGCTCTTTCTTTATTGATCGGTATTTTGGTTGACGATTCCATTGTGGTTTTGGAAAACATACACCGTCATCTGGAAATGGGGAAAGATAAGCGTAAAGCGGCGCTTGATGGCAGAAATGAAATCAGCTTCACTGCTGTTGCTATAACCATGGTAGACGTTGTTGTATTTCTACCGCTTTCATTAGTATTTGGTATGATAGGCAACATGCTAAGGGAGTTTTCCCTGGTTATCGTATTTGCAACTCTCATGAGCCTCTTTGTTTCGTTTACCGTTACCCCTTTATTAGCATCACGTTTCAGCAAAATACAGGATTATACAAAAAAATCCATTATCGGAAAGTTTTCTGCCTGGATAGAAACTACATTTAAAAAGATCGTAGGATATTACGAAAGAATTCTGCAATGGTGTTTAAACCACCGTAAAACAGTGTATCTGACGGTAACCGTATTAATCATAATATCATTTTCCCTTGTAGGAATGGGGCTGGTGGGAACTGCATTTATGAATGATGGCGACCAGGGAGAATTTATTATTAAACTTGAAGGGGAACCTCAAAATACTGTTTACCAGACAACACAGCTAACACAAAACGTAGAAAATATTTTGCTTAAAAAGCCGGAGGTTGTTAAAGTTTTTTCGAACATCGGGTATTCAAGTTCCGATTTTGGAACGGGAAGCGGGGTAAATAATAAGAGTGAAATAACTGTTAATCTTGTTTCAAAAGATAAGAGAACAATGTCTGTGGAACAATTTGCAGCAATGATAAAAAAAGAAGTTCAGGAAATACCCGGATTAAAAGTTAGTGCAACTCCTACTTCCATGAATGGAAATGCTGATGATGCACCTATACAGGTGTTGTTACGTGGGCCTGACGTAAATAAACTTTTTGAAATTGGTGATAGTGTGATGAAAATTATAAAAGAAATACCTGGAACCAACGATGTAAAACTATCAATTGATAAAAGTAAACCAGAATTACAGATCAAACTTGATAGAGAAAAAATGGAGCAATTAGGTCTTAATGTGCAACAGGTTGGAAGTACGCTAAACCTTGCATTAGCCGGAAATACTGACCTGCAATATTCCGAAGGTGCCGATGATTTTGACATTAATGTTCAGTTCGACCAATTCAACCGTAAAAAAATTGACGACGTGGGTTCCCTCACATTTTTAAATAATCAGAGTAAGGTTGTTGAATTAAAAAACTTTGCAACCATTATTCAGTCATTGGGTCCTAATAAACTTGAAAGATACGACCGTATTTCATCTCTTACTGTAAAATGCTCGGTCTATGGTCGTCCGGTTGGAACCGTTGGTAATGAAATAAAAACTGCGATAAAAGAAAAAATACATACTCCTGAAATCACCATTGACTATAAAGGTCAAATGGAAAGACAAGCTGATGCTTTTAGCAGCCTATTTACGGCCATTGCTTTCGCTTTGATTTTAGTATATCTTGTTATGGTAGCGCTTTACAATTCATATCTGTATCCATTCGTAGTTTTGTTCTCAATACCAGTAGCCATAATCGGAGCCTTGTTTGCATTAGCTCTTTCAGGCGAATCGCTAACTATTTTCTCTATGGTTGGAATGATCATGCTGATTGGGCTTGTATGTAAAAATGCAATTCTGATTGTTGATTTTGCAAATAAATTCAGAGAAAAGGGGCTTGCCGTCAAGGAAGCACTGATAGAGGCGGGAAAAGAAAGATTAAGACCCATTTTAATGACAACTTTGTCAATGATTTTTGGTATGCTTCCTATTGCTCTCGCATCTGGGGCAAGTGCAGAGACCAAAAACGGTTTGGCTTGGGTTATTATTGGTGGTCTTACAAGTTCTCTATTTTTCACACTAATACTGGTACCTTCTGTTTATATGACTATGGAAAAATATAAAGAAAAATTCAAAAAAATATTTTCACGGAAAAAACAAATCATTGCTGTAGAAAGTTCTATATAAATTAACAACCTGAGTTTGGGTTAAGGATATGAACAAAGGAGTATTAATAAATTATTGATCTAAAAATAAATAGTGGCATTGTTTTTCTTAATTTTATAGTTCCAACAAAAAAAGGATAACAACGCTACAGGATAAAATTATAGAAACTTTTGTTGCGTAAAACGCTCTGTTGAACTAAATCCCGCAAGCGGGATTTAGTTCAACAGAGCGTTACCAAGCAAACCTATGAGTACAAATGCGAAGATTAAATGTAATACTTTAGGCATTTTGTGCGGAGAATAATGCGTCTGCGGAGAAAAAGAATTATATTTACACGAAAAATAGAATTGGACAGACTTTACTTGGAATCATAATCAAGTAACTTTGAAACCCGGCTAAGCGGCATTTGCCTCGATAGCTATCGGGACTCGCTCGAAATACCGTTGAAATTGTATTTCAACAAAGAATAATGTAATTTCGCAAATACGATAAACGATATGCCAACAGGCTGTCAAATAAAAGATCAACAGGCTACGGGTAGTTTTAAGGAAAGATTCCTTTACAAGAATTTCAGAATTTTCGTCCGATCATCTCGAGCACCCCATGAATAAAGGTGAGCGGATGAGGCGGGTTTCCTGGAACAAATAAATCTACAGGATATTTAGCGATGAACTCCCTGTTTAGTTCGGGGCTGCCGGCAAAAATGCCACCACTGATAGCATCGGTACCGGCCAGGATGATTAATTTGGGTTCGGGAATGGCATCGTAGCAAATCTGCAGGGCTTCGGCCATATTGCTGGTGATGGGGCCGGTAATAACAATACCGTCGGCATGGCGCGGCGAAGCTACAAATTCAATACCGTAGCGTCCCATATCGAAATTAACATTACCGGTGGCATTCAGTTCCATCTCTGCTGAGTTATCGCCACCGGCAGAAACCTGTCGCAGTTTCAGGGCATGGCGGAAAATGGAACGTATTTCTTTACGGATTTTATCAGGATTGAGTTTAACGGGAATATCCGTTCCGGCTTCAACAATCAGGCTTTCGCGAACATTGGTGGCAAGCCGGTAATCGTTGGTAAAGGTTATTTTCCCCGGAAGGACAAAATGGCATTCGTTGCAATACACGCAGCGTCCGAGATCAATACGGCAGGGAGAAAGCTGAATGGCTCCCACAGGACAAAGCGTTGCTACCAGTGCAGCCTCGGTTTCGGTGATTCCGCTGCCAATGACCGGACGCCCGCGAAAAGTTGATGGTAAAGTAACCAATCTCAGATCGGAAATAGCCTGGTAACGATGGCGGCGAAATATATTAAACTCTTTTACTGGCATATTTTAAGTATTATAGATCGTGTCCGCAGTATGAAAGGTTAAAACTTTTATTGTTAATCGGAAAATCGGAAATCTCGACGCCCCTCAGCGCTAATGCCAGCGACATCCAGTTGTGCAACGACGGATCGTTTACCTGATAATAAACAATCCTCCCCTTTTCGTCAGTTATAGCCGCATGGCAAATCTCTCCACGCCATCCTTCGGTAAGCGAGATAGCAAAAGTACCCGGCTGAAAATTCAATTCCTGAACCGGAGTTTCGGTTGAACATCTATTTTTAATAAAATCCAACAACCGATTAATGACAGCAATGGACAGTTCGACTTCCTTTTCGCGCAACTTAGCCCTCGACCAGACATCGCCTTTTGGAAACAGTGCCGGTTCATAAGCCAGGTTTTTGTAATACTGGAAAGGATGCGACCAGCGGATATCTCTTTTCAAATTAGCGCTACGTGCAGCCATCCCCACAGCGCCGGTAAGCAAAGCCTGCTGAGTGCTCACTTTGCCAATGCCTTCGAAACGGGACAATACGCTTGGCATGGTAAACATACGATCGGTAATCTGGGAGTAACGTTCTTTTACTTCCCCGAGGTTAGCCCGTATTTTTTGAATAATCTCTGCCGTGAGCGGATAATGACTTCCCAAAGGGCGTATCAGTCCTTTGCCAAAACGATTTCCACACCAAAACTGGGTAGTATTGATCACGATAGTACGCAGGGCTTCGTTTACCACTTGTCCGAACTGATAGGCAATGTCGGTACACAAGCCNGCAGTATCGCCAATATGCATGGCAATCCGCTCCAGTTCCAACGCAATAATCCGTTCGGCAGCAAGATTATTGCTGATTGCTTTACCGGCTAATGCTTCGGTAAGCGAGGCATGNCAAAGAGCATGTCCGATAACGCTGTCGCCACTTATGCTTTCGGAAAGCACCGANCGTTGAAGCANAGTATTCGATTCTAAAAACAATTTTTCGATGCCCCGATGCTGATAGCCGAGCTGAATTTCGAGATGCAGTACTTTTTCGCCATTACAGATAAAGCGGAAATGGCCAGGTTCGATAATTCCGGCATGGATAGGNCCAACACCAACCTCGTGCAGTTCGTCGCTTTCGATGGAATAGAAAGGATAATCCGCAAGCTTTAGCCGGGAATTCTTCGGAAACCGCAACGGCTTCAGCCAGGGATGCCCGGCAAACNCAATGCCATATTTTTCATGAATATCCCTTTCAAAAACATGGAGCGAGAAACGACGGGCGGAAAGCGATTCCAGAACAAGGTTCTTATCGTTGGGTTGCTCGTGCGAAAAAANGAGTATGGAATGGCTTTTGTCTGAAGCCATGCAACAGATAAACCGAAATTTATCGGCACAGGGATAGGCAAAATAGGAAAGGCAATGATTTGCCTTATCCAGCAACAGTTCATCAACATGGGCAGCAAAGGCGGAATAATCCAGCACAGGAATATCAGCAACGGGTACTGTCGCAGGATTTTCTTTTGTTTGCAACCAGGAGTTATTCAGCGGCATCATTTTGGCAGNCCTCCAATTATTGATTCAATGAGTTCTTTAAAAGGAACCGGTTGTACAAAGCAAAGAAAAATCACCAAGCCAAACAGCACAAACTGCGAAATCGTCTGCACCGGATTGACTCTTTCGTGCAAATACATTTCCTTATCGCGAGGCTGGGAATAGACGATATGCAATACCCTTGTAAATAAAGCATAGGCCACAAACGTCAGGAATAATGCGGTAAGAATGAGATAGAAATATTCACCGTTAACTGCCATCGCTTTAAACATCATAAATTCGGAAATAAACATGCCCGAAGGCGGAATGGCTGTGATGCAAATCAATCCCAGCAAAAGTACGGCGGCTCCGGCAGGATATAAGTTCAGGTATCCACCTGAATTGTCCAGTTCGTAAGTTCCCATTATTTTGTACGACTGCCCCATCTGGTAAAAAAGCCCGGCTTTGGTAAATGAATGAAGAATGATGTGCAAAATAGCCGCATAATACCCTATCCCGCCAACGCCTAAAGCAATAGCAACAATTCCCATGTTCTCGAGACTCGAATAGGCAAGCATACGCTTGTTGTGCTTGGCTTTAAGCATATAACCCGAAGCCACCAGCAACGAAAGCATACCCGATAGTATCAGAACATGATTCATAAAGGCAAAGATCGTCGTGGCGGCAAAAGCGGAATAGATGCGGAAGATGGCCAGAAAACCGACGTTCATCAGCGTAGTGGAGATGAAAGCACTTACAGGCGGCGGAGCCACGGTGTGAGCATCAACGGTTACGGTGTGCATGGGAAATAGCCCCATTTTAGTACTATAGCCAACNATCACAAAAACAAAGGCGATCTTTAGGAAAAGTGGATTTGCCTTTGCAGCCATCGCAGGCAGTGTGGCAAAAGAAAGATCAGGAGANGTGCCGTTGCTAACGGTAAATCCCAAAAACAATATTCCGATATAAGCCAGGGCAATCCCGACCGAACAAACAAAAACATATTTCCAGGTAGCTTCCAGTGCNATGGCCGAACGATCATGGTAAATAAGGGCGGAAACAGCCAGCGTGGTTGCTTCCACAAATATCCACACCATCGTCATGCTGTTGGCTAAATAAGCTCCCGACATGGCTACAATCAAAGCAATCAACGCCACATGATAAATGGCATACCGCTTCAATTGCTCATTCTTTAAATAAATAAAACCATGATAAATGGTAGTAACGGTAAGCAACGAAAGCACGCTAAGCAAAGTAATTCCTGCAGGGTCGAGGGTGAAATAATCCAGAAAAGTTTCGCCCCTGTGAATCCAGCACCAGCCGGTGAAAGCTACGTGCATGGCGGCAAAAAGCATCACCAGCATCCGGATAACCACTTTGCTCCGAATAAAAGCTACCGATAATCCGATTGCAAATGAAAGAATAAAAAATATAAGCAGCATGTTTATCATTTCTTAATCGTCCTTTAACATGGTTAGCTGATGTGCGCTTTGTTTCATACGCATCATAAAAATTCCAAGAATCAGTACACTGACAAAAATATCGAGCAATATTCCGATATTGATCAGCATCGGCATTTGGCTTCCGATAGCCAGCGAAAGCAATAAAACGGCATTCTCGAGAACCAGAAAGCCGATAAGATGTGAAAATATCTTTTTGTGGGTTATAATCAGGAACAATCCGGTGTAGATGGAAAAAAAGGCAACGATGAAATAAATCATGTTGATAGTGGTGGCGTGCAGCGANTGCGAAATGATGATGCTCAGAATGAGTCCCAGGCTCACAAAAAGCAGGGAATACAATCCCGGCATGGATTTTTGATGCACCTTTTCTATTCCCGTTTTGCCAATGATGCGATAAAGCAGNTAAGGCACAACCAGCACTTTAAACACCAGCGTTTCGGTGGTGATAAACAAAAGATTCATCAGCGTAATNTTTTCCATTTCCGAAAAAGCGAGGAAAAACAACAGCAAACCCTGGGTTCCGATAAGATTGGTATAAATACTGAACCGTTCGGTTACGCTAAGATAAATCAGCGTTATGGCAAATAAAACAACTATCAATATGTCCATTTTACCTGATCATTTGATTGATTAATAAAAGACAAAGCACAAAGGCCATCAGTGCAATAGANCTCAGCGTAAGTATATACTGAGGATTTTTCATCAGCTTCTTCCTTGCCCTGAACGATTCCATGAAACCAATGGCAGCGGCAAACAAAAGCTGAATTGCAAAATACAGGNTAAACTGTCCGGCCACCGGCCAGGAAACAGGAATCAGGCAGTTGGCAATGAGTGTGCCGTACATGGCAAACTTCAACGCCGTACCAATATGAATTAATGCCAGATCAAAACCGCTATGGTCGAGCACCATCACTTCGTGTATCATCGTAAGCTCGAGATGCGTCTTTGGATCATCCACAGGCAACCGGCTNTTTTCCACCATGGCAATCTGCACAAGCANATAAACGGCAATAATGCCAATGATGACTGAGTTATAATCCGACATCCTGAAATATTCAAAAATTTCCTGCATAGATGTATGTCCGGTAAGCATGCCCAGAGTGCCAAATAAAATGAAAAACGCCGGTTCAACCAACATGGAATANAAGGCTTCGCGGTTNGCNCCCATGCCTTCGAAACTGCTACCGGTATCCATGGCTCCGATNATNAATAAGAACTTACCAAGCGCCAGTAAATAGGCAAAAAATACAAAATCACCATCGAAACCAAGCCACGACTGCCTGCCGGGAAACGGCAAAATAAGNATAGCAACAATGATGGTGGCAAGATAAATCACCGGAGCTATACGAAAAACAAAACTGNTGGTGGCGCTGATGACACTTCCCTTGCGAAGCAGCACAAAAACATTTCTCCACGGTTGCAGTATGNCAGGTCCTTTGCGGCCACTCGCAATACTTTTCANNCGGNTGATTACACCCGGAAAAAANACAGCCGTCAATATAGCGAGTACCAANCCTNTCATAACAACTTCAGATATAATAAAACAAAAATAATAAGGATGTAAACAAAGGCATAAAGNATNTAATGCTGGATATANCCTGTTTGCAAACGGGCTAATTTTTTAAGAATAAGCATCAAAAAATCAGTAATAATNCTGAGGCCTTTACCAAAAACATCCACAGGATGGGTTTCAAANTTNCGNGGGGAAGGAAAAAATTCTTCTTCGGCAATGGGCCGATAANCGGTATGGCTGTGAAGCAACGGATCGGCCAGTTCGTTGATAACTCCNGCATACGAACTTCCGGTATATTGCTGGCGGGCNTCAACNGCAGTATAGCCGCATCCCCAGGTAGNNCCCTGCTGAATNATTCTTTTTTTCTGAACAAGATAACGAACATAAAAAAGAACCAACACAACGGCAATCAGAATAAAACTGAGCAGTCCGATTTTTGTCAGNATACCGGTAATGGGAGATAAATCAGGATAGCTCATGGAAAACATGGTCGAAAGCATATGCAGAATCAGGTTAACGAACATCACCGGGAACAAACCGATAGC
>JGI20225J20221_1001369_pt1 | contig 25959 bp, 24 predicted proteins | sample BioMet4_FD_20221 | JGI IMG/M metagenome (IMG submission 20221)
AGGTAGAATGTTAAGGATAGTACAGGACCTTTGTTTTTTGGAGTTACATGTTGGTAATATATATTACTTGGGACGACCGCTTCGGATTAAGAAAGAAAAGGCTTAAAAAAGGTTTCCCCAGGTGGGATTTAAAAAAAAAACGGTTCCCCCAGGCGGTTTGGTTCCCAAACCCGGGGTCCCTTTTAGATGGGATGATTTCCCCCCCCAAAAAGCGGAACTTCCCCATAAAGAAGGGTTTTTTAAATATAACCAGGACAAATAAAACGATTACCCCCCGGTATTAATAGAATAAGGAAAAAAAATAATTTGCATATATTTACGTTTATTATATAAATTTAATTATACTTATAGTTCCAAGGCCCCCCTACAAAAAAGTAAAATATATCAAAAAACTGGGGCTTAAAAAACGGGGTTGGACTATTAAATCACCCTTTGCTTCGGGTGATATAAAGTTGACTTTATTAAAACCTTTAAGGGAGGGGTAGTAGGTTTTTCTAAATTCTTTTCAGGAGGACCGAAAGGGCCTGGAAAAGGTTTACGGTAAAATTTTTATTCTTTCCCTCCCCAAAAAAGGGACAAGGTGTTTGAACCGGGGGGGGGAACTAAGGAATTTTTCGGAAAGTTTACCCATTTCTTTTTCAGGGTAGGAAAAAGATTAAATTAACAAGGTAAAGTGGTTTTTTAGCCCCCCTTTCCGGGGTCAAAAGGGTATATCTACCAAATTAAAATTATAGGGTCGGGGAGCAGGCCCGAAGTAAACCTTGCCCCCACCCCCGGACTGTTCGGGGCCCACCCCGGGGAACCACTATATATCTGTAAGGGGGGGTTGGGTCTTTTTCCCCCTTTCCAATGGCGGGTTAAAGTTAATTATTCCCCAAGGGCCCAAAATGGGGCTTCCCCTTTTCCCCCGTTCGAAAAGTAAAACCTCCGGCCCTCCTTTTAAAGGAAGGTTTAAAAACCTTGAAATTATCGTATTTCCCCCCGAAAAAAAGAGGAAGAGGGGGCAGGGCCAAAAAAAAAAAAGGAAAGAAAAAGAAAAAAGGGGTATTTGGGAGAAAAAGCCGCTTTTGGCAAAAAAACCAAATGATAAAGGAGTTTCCCCCCAACCCTTCGGAAAGGAACACAAACCACGTTTTCCCCCTTAACGGGGGAGGGGAACAGGGACTCATTTTTTAGCTGGGGTTGTAAAAACAATTTAATTCGTTTATGTTAGGAAATTTTTAATTTTATCTTTAAACTTGAACGTTAGTTCCTTTTCCTTAAACTCGACTTTTTCCAAATTCTTTTCGGTTGGGTTAAAAAAAAGGGAAAAAAAAAGAAATAAAAATTTCCCTGGCAAGGTTTTCCACCAGCGACGGGTTAAGGAAAAAGCGACCGGGGCCGTTTTTTATTAAAGCCCGCCAACACGTTTTATAGGCCCTATTGCTAAATTAGAAGGTGGGCTTTTTTCTTCTCCCCAAAAAGGCCGTTCGAAACAAAAGAGGACAGGTCGGAAAAACTAATGAACAAAAATGGCATTTTCAATGGTCACCCCCCAAGAAAAAAAAAGTTTCCTTTTGACAAAGGAGGAAAAACAATAAACGTCGTTTCTTTAACAAGGGGAGAAAGAATTTAAGGTCCTTTTAAGTTAGCTTTTGCGTGGGGCGGGGTTCCTTTCGGATACCCAAAAAAGTTCCAAGGGAAAAGGGAAACAAAAAAAACCCCGTTACGTACAAAAATTTCAAAATTCGGGGCGACAAACTTTTTTTTTTTTTAAGGCTTTTTAAGGGGGCCGGTTTTGCCTTGGCGTAAAAAGAAAACGAAGAGCCAAAAGAAACCTTTCTTTTTTTATTAAAACCCGAAGTCGGCGTTTTAGAAAAAGGAAAGGTTTTGGTGGGAAGCGCTTTAATCGAAGGTTTTAAGGTTTTTTCCCCCATACAAAAAAAGGGAAGAGAAAAATAAATTTGACATTTAGGAGGTTCAACGGAAAAAAAAGTAATAATGTTAAGACCCACTGGACTCGCTTTTTTGGTGACGTAAGGGGTACCCCCCGTAAATTGTGAGTAAGGTAAGTCAAACAATTCCACCCCTTAAAAAAGGGCAACTTAACCCAAAACTTTACAAAATGCCGGAGTTAATGGCCCGGCCGGGGGTTATTATAAGACCCACCCCTTATTTAAATTTCGAAAAACCCTCCAAAATACAGTCAAGAACCAATACGTCGAATTGGGGGTTGCTTAATTTTAAGTCCAAACGTACTTCTTTTAAAATAACTTTTTTCGCCGTATGCTTCCGTTTGGGAAAAGGGGGTCAGGCGGAGGTTCTTTTTTAGAAAAAAAAGCGTTCTTTGGAAAAAACCCCAGTGGGGCAACCAGGCAAAAAACAAGACAGCGCGGGAAGGTCTTTTCCCTCAAGCCCCCCCAAAAAAGTCCCAAACTAGATTTCGAAATAGATAAAGGTCGCGAAAAATGACGGTAGCGGGAAAATGGCGTTTTTACACAGGGGGGGCTGGAGTGGTGGCTCCAACCCTTTTCACACCGTTTTTTTCTTTCCAAAAGGGGGGCGACCCCCTTTTTTCTTTCGGTAGTGGACAAAAGGACCCTTATAATGGACCATTTTGCGTATTGCACATAAGAAAAATTCTTGAAAAGGTACTTATTTTTTTCCAAAATATTAGCAAATATTAGCCAAAGTTTAGCCAAAAGTGCCTGGTACCAAAAATGCCCAGCTCACTTAACTCCTTTTTAATATCTCAGGGTTAAAACCCGAGGGGGGCGGCCTGCCCATTTCCCCCGGTTAAAGGTAAGCCGCCTTTATTCCAGGGAAGTTTTTCATTTATTTATACCCGGACGTTTCGGGCGAAGAAAGTCCACAAATTAAAAAGCGGACGTCTTATGGATCCCTTTCATTTCCCTTTTTTAGTTTTGACCCCTTTTTTTGCAAAACAAAGGACTTCTAACAGAAAAAGGAAAAAAGGTGATATATATAAAACATTTCATTTTCGCGAGGCAGGGGGGGGAAGACATCTTTTTCAAAGGCATTAGTTACAAGGCAAGGGTCAAAGAATATTGGTTGACGATTTTTTTTCCAACTGATAATTTAGTGGAACGAGCCATAAATTCAACTGAATAATTTGATTCATCATCAAAGATTTTAAAGAAAAGCTCTGTCTTTCCCGGACTTTCATTGCTTAAAATAGAGAGTTCTGTCACAACTTGCTGATCTAAAGCTTTCAATGGGATAAAGATAGTCATCTTTTCTATTAATGTTTCCTTCACATCGGGAAGCAGTTCCATAGATGTTATTTTAATATCCAGCTCGTCCGGCTTCCATTGACGTGGCTGACAGCGGCCTTTGATATATAAGAACATTCCCACAGAAAGAAAGTTCCGCCATTCAATATAGTCGTTACCGAAGAAAGGCAGCTCATTGGAGCCGGAGAAATCTTCAATTTTGACTATAGCATAAGGCTTTCCGGTTTTTCCCATACCTTCGCGAACGTTTGTTACTATTCCTCCAAAGGTCAGCTCCTTGTTGGCAAGGGATGCTCTGTCTGAGAAATCGACCATTTTTGTATTACATACATCCTTTAAAATAATAGAATACTCATCAAGAGGATGAGCTGAAAGGTAGATACCAACCAATTCTTTTTCTTTATTAAGACGTTCAAGGTCGCTCCATCTTTCTGCCGGCAATATCTCAGGCGTAGCAATATCGATAACATTATCTCCACCGAAAAGAGAGTTCGCAGCTTGTTCTCTGTCCAGCTGATACTTGTTACCGTAACGTACCAGTGTTTCAAGGAACGTTTCTCCTTTTGTATTTGCAGCAAAGAATTGTTCTCTTTTTAATTCAGGAAAATTATCGAAACCACCGGCAAGAGCTATGTTTTCAAGGTTCTTCTTGTTGCATGCAGTTAAGTTTACCCGCTGAACAAAATCGAAAATTCCGGCAAACGGACCATTTTTCTCTCGTTCTTGAATAATTGCTTCCACCGCACTTTCTCCAACACCCTTGATAGCTCCCAATCCAAAGCGGATGTTTCCTTCTTTATTTACTGTAAATCTCAAGTGGCTTTCATTTACATCGGGACCGAGGACCTGCATTCCCATGGCTTTACACTCATCCATCAGTTTAGTGATTTCCGTGATGTTTGAAATGTTACGGCTCATTACGCCGGCCATATATTCTGATGGATAATTAGCTTTGAGGTATGCAGTCTGGTATGCTACCCACGAATAACAGGTTGCATGAGATTTATTGAACGCATACGAAGCAAACTTTTCCCAGTCCGCCCAGATCTTTTCCAGAACCTTTGGGTCGTGTCCGTTTTTCTGTCCGCCTTCCAGAAAGAGTGGTTTCAGGTGATCAAGCTTATCTTTCAGCTTTTTACCCATCGCTTTACGCAATGTGTCCGACTCACCACGAGTGAAGTTGGCAAGAAGTCTGGAAAGAAGCATCACCTGTTCCTGATATACCGTAATACCATACGTATCTTTAAGATACTTTTCCATGATAGGTATATCGTATATAATCGGTTCACGACCATGTTTACGGTCGATGAACTGAGGAATATAGTCCATTGGCCCCGGACGGTAAAGGGCATTCATCGCGATAAGGTCCTCAAAAGTACTAGGCTGAAGCTCTTTCAGGTATTTCTGCATACCAGGAGATTCAAACTGGAACGTTCCGATTGTCTTTCCTTCACTATATAATTTGTAAGTAGCCTCGTCTTCTGTAGAAATCGTATCAATGTCCAGTTCTATACCGCGGTGCAAACGAATATTAAGTACCGCTTCCTTGATGATTGAAAGAGTTTTCAATCCCAGGAAGTCCATCTTAATAAGTCCGGTATCCTCAATTACTGAACCTTCATATTGAGTAACCAACATTTTTTCGCCGGTTTCTTTATCATCGGCGGTACTAACCGGTACCCAGTCGGTAATATCGTCACGGCAAATAATGGTACCACAGGCATGAACACCCGTATTACGCACATTACCTTCTAGCATTTGTGCGTATTTCATGGTATCTCTTACCAAAGGATCGAAAGAGTTGCAAGCCTCCTGTAACTCTGGGATTGCAGCAATACAGTTCTTTAAATTTATCTTCGGCGATTTTCCGTTTACTTCAGGCAAGCGGTCAGGAATTAACTTGGTTAGTCTGTCCGATTCAGACAAAGGCAATTTCTGTACACGCGCCACATCCTTTATGGCCAGCTTGGTAGCCATTGTACCGTAAGTAATAATGTGGGCTACTTTCTCGTAGCCATATTTATCAGTAACCCAACGAAGTACCTCACCACGGCCGTCATCATCAAAGTCGATATCAATATCAGGAAGTGAGATACGGTCGGGATTCAGGAAACGTTCGAACAGCAAGTCGTACTTGATAGGGTCTAACTGAGTAATTCCCAAACAGTATGCAACAGCCGAGCCCGCTGCCGAACCACGTCCTGGTCCAACAGATACACCCATGCCTCTTGCAGCAGCGATGAAATCCTGTACAATAAGGAAGTATCCCGGGAATCCCATGTGCTTAATTGTAGCCAACTCAAAATCCACACGTTCCTTTTGTTCCTCATTCATTTCTCCCCAACGCTTCTTTGCCCCCTCGTAAGTGAGGTATTTAAGATAATCGTCGTCGTTATCAAATCCTGCAGGTTTTGGGAAGTTAGGAAGAATAGGACCGTGGTCGATAGTGTAGAACTCCACCTGATCGCATATATCCACTGTATTGGAAAGAGCTTCCGGAACATCAGAAAAGATTTCATTCATTTCCTCTTTGGTTTTCATCCATTCCTGCTTGGAATAGAGCATACGGTTAGGATCATCCAGATCTTTACCAGTACTGAGGCAAATCAAACGGTCGTGAGCTTCAGCATTTTCTTCGTCCACAAAGTGTACGTCGTTGGTGCATATCAGCTTAACATTATATTTTTGTGAAAGCTTTATTATTTCAGGATTAACCATTGACTGGAGAGCAAAAGCTTCATGGTTGGCTCTTGCCACAGTAGCTTTATGGCGTTGTAATTCCAGGTAGAAATCATCGCCAAAAAGGTTCTTGTACCAACGGATTGCCTCCTCAGCTTCTTCTATTTGCTGCTTTCTTATTTTCTGAGGAACTTCACCTCCCAAACAAGCAGATGAAACAATAAGTCCTTCGTGATATTTCTCTAATTCAGTTCTGTCAGTACGCGGACGATAATAATAACCATCAGTCCAGGCTTTAGACACCAGCTTTATCAGATTATGATAACCTTTTTCGTTCTTTGCAAGTACAATTAAGTGATAACCACTTTGATCTTGTTTACCATCTTTCTTATCAAGAGAACGCTTTGCCACATACATTTCGCAGCCGATAATCGGTTTAAATAATTTCTTTTTAGCGGCTTCTAATTGTTCTTTGCAATTGTTTATTTCGTTCTCTTTATCTTCGCATGCAAGTTCTCCTGATTCAAGCTGAGAGATTTTCTTTTTCAGATCTTTTATCTCGCCGTTTGCTCCTCCATTCTTCTTCTTTACATAATTGAAGAATTCTTTTACACCGAACATGTTTCCATGATCGGTCAAGGCAATACCTTTCATTCCGTTGTCAATAGCTTTATCAACCAGAGCTTTAACGGAGGCTTGCCCATCGAGGATAGAATATTGTGAGTGAACATGTAAATGAACAAAATCTTGCATATTAACTAAAAATTTAAAAAATAATTCCAACCATAAATAAAATGGTTTTCAAAGATACTTAGCTTTCGACTTTCAAAAAAGTGAATTCGCTAAAAGTTATCAACATAAATGTTTTTTATAAGAAATGAAGTATTTTTATTCATTTCTATGATAAATTACTTGGTAGCTTATCAAATTAAGATTATTTTTGCGCCATAAATTCATTAAAAAGGACTGATGGGTCGACTTAAAAAATTAAAGAAAATAAGAATTCATAGAGAAGGTACTCATATTTTGGCAATTGGGTTACTTTTTTTTCTTGTTATTAATAGCCTTGTTTATTACTATGTTGATTGTAAATTGCCATTTTATCTGCTAGCAATTGTAAGTATTGCTATATATGGATTGATGGTGAATTTCTTTCGCTGCCCTATCCGTTTATTTGGGGAAGATACAACTAATGTTGTAGTAGCTCCTGCAGACGGAAAGATTGTGGTTGTGGAAGAAGTTGATGAAAATGAGTATTTTCACGACAAGCGCTTAATGATTTCAATCTTTATGAGTGTTGTAAATGTGCATGCCAACTGGTATCCTGTTGACGGAACAGTAAAACACGTAAGCCATCAGGATGGTAAGTTTATGAAGGCATGGTTGCCAAAGGCAAGTACAGATAATGAACGTTCTACTGTTATTATAGAAACTCCTGAAGGTGTTGAGGTATTGGTAAGACAAATTGCCGGTGCTATGGCAAGACGCATTGTGACTTATGCTGAGGCTGGCGAAGAATGTTATATTGATGAACATATGGGATTTATTAAATTTGGTTCCCGTGTTGATGTTTATCTTCCTCTTGGCACAGAAGTACTTGTTAAGATGGGACAATTGACTGTAGGTAACCAGACTATATTAGCAAAACTGAAATAATTATTGTAATGGCAAACTCTATAACTCGTCACATTCCTAATTCTGTTACTTGCTTAAATTTGTTTTCAGGCTGTATTGCTGCGGTGATGGCTTTTGAAGCAGAATATGAATTGGCGATGCTTTTTATAGTATTGAGCGCTGTTTTTGATTTCTTTGACGGATTACTGGCGCGTTCACTGCATGCATATTCAAAGATTGGAAAAGAATTAGATTCATTGGCCGATGATGTTAGCTTTGGAGTTGCGCCTTCGCTTATAATATTTTCTTTATTTAAAGAAATGCATTATCCTTCTTTCCTGGTAAGTGTGGAAGACTATTTCCCTTATCTGGCTTTTGCAATTTCTGTTTTCTCGGCACTAAGATTAGCTAAGTTCAATGTGGATGAACGACAGACCAGTTCATTTATCGGACTTCCGGTTCCGGCAAATGCTCTTTTCTGGGGATCTTTGGTTGTTGGAGCACACTCTTTCTTAATTTCGGATAGTTTTAATGCTTTATATCTCTTTGCTCTTGTGGCTATATTCTCATACCTTTTGGTCTCAGAGATTCCAATGTTTTCATTAAAGTTCAAGAATCTATCCTGGAAAGATAATAAAGTGAGTTTCATTTTCTTACTGGTTTGCATTCCTCTACTTATCTTTTTAGGTATTGCAGGTTTTGCTGCTGTAATTGTTTGGTATATTCTTCTTTCAGTAATTACAAGAAAGAAAAAATAAACAAAGAGTTTGGCACACTTGTTGTATATCACTCTATATTATAAATAAACTTATTTGCTCATGGGTGCTATATTTAGCTTATTCTTTTTCATTATAATAATCGTTCTGGTTTTTGGTTTGTCAATTATCAGCGGTATTCTTCGTCTTCTTTTCGGGTTTGGCCGTAAATCACATACAAGAAGCTATACTTTCGGGGGAGGTGATAGAACATCAAATACACATAGTGATGCATCTTCCGGTGCTGCTTCAGATTCTAAGCCAAAGCATAAAAAGATCTTCGATAAGGATGATGGTGAGTATGTGGAGTTTGAAGAGGTAAAGGAAGATAAGTAAATTCTTTGGGACTAGCTACTAACGTCTTTTCTGAAAGAAACTCTTCATTAGCGTAGCGCATTCTTCTTTCAAAATACCTTTTACTACAACAGTTTTTGGGTGAAGTGCATCAGGAGCATACTTCTGATAGCCTCGTTTCTCGTCCTCTGCACCGAAAACCAGTTTTGCTGTCTGTGCCCATGCAATAGCTCCGGCACACATTACACAAGGCTCTACGGTTACGTAAATAGTACATTCGTTCAGATACTTTCCTCCAAGCACATTTGCTGCAGCGGTAATGGCTTGCATCTCTGCGTGAGCGGTGACATCGTTTAGCGTTTCGGTAAGATTGTGAGCGCGGGCAATAATTCTTTCTTTGCTCACTACAATAGCTCCAACCCGAATCTCTCCTCTGTCCCGAATGCTTCCGAGCTTCGACTGAAAGCCCTGTTTCATAAAATAGGTTATCGTCAAGCATATGAACGTCTCATATCGGTGTTCGCCGAAGAGGGAAGGGTAATCTTCCTGCATATTTTATATACAAACTGAAGAACAAGTCCCTCACGCAGCCAACGAGATTTGTTTTCTATCTTAATTATAAAGATAGCGTTCCACAATCGGCATCTCTTCATCACTTAATGAACAAGTAATGTGCTGCTGACGTTTTGGCAAATTGGCCGCGGTTTTAAATCTTTTTCTGTCGTTCGTTCCCATATTATCTGCAAAATTACTTTTACTTCTGTAAATACAAAGAATAAATTCAGTAAATTTGCAAAAACAATCTATGGCAGAGCACAATATTTTAGGAAAAAGCGGAGAAGAGGAAGCTATAAGGTATCTTGTTGCTCATGGTTATGCTATCCGTCACCAAAATTGGAGGCGGGGACATAAGGAGATAGATATTGTGGCAGAGAAGGATAACGAGCTGATTATAGTTGAGGTGAAAACACGGAAAAACAGACTGTTTGCCGAGCCTCAAGATGCCGTTACTCCAATGAAAATAAGACGTACTGTTTCTGCTGCAGATGCTTATCTCAGGTTTTTCCAAGTCGACCTGCCAGTCCGTTTCGATATTATTACGGTTGTTGGAGAAACAGGTTCCTTTACTATTGAACATATAGAGGAAGCTTTTTATCCTCCCGTTTGGTAATAGTAACTTAATGCTTTAATCAAATATATTTTATTATGGATATAGAATCGGCCAGAGAATATTGTTTGCAAAAGAAAGGGGCTACAGAAGATTTTCCTTTTGATGAGGTTAATTTGGTTATTCGGGTAATGAATAAGATGTTTGTTTTGATGGATCTTGAGACCCCCGATAAAATAACAATGAAATGTGATCCGGAATATGCCATTGAACTCAGAGAGAGATATTCGGGTATTGAAGGGGCTTATCACTTTAATAAGAAGTATTGGAATCAGGTAATGTTCGATGGAAGTGTTGATGATTCTTTGATAAAACAACTCATTGATCATTCGTACGAAGAAGTTATAAAGAAATTTACCCGGAAGCTACGTGCCGAGTATGATGCATTGCCTTAAACTATGAAATGTAATATTATCAGGCTAGAGGAGACTCGTTCTACAAACGTCTACCTCCGTGATTTATTTTCCAACCAGACAGTACCCGAGTTTACAACAGTAGTAACCGAATACCAGTCGGCTGGGAGAGGCCAAATGGGGAATTCATGGGAAAGTGAACAGGGTAAGAATCTGCTTTTCTCTGTCTTGCTGCAGCCCGATTTTGTTCAGGCGAGGGAACAGTTCCTTATTTCTCAGATAACCAGCCTTGCGATAAAAGAATCGCTCGACCGTTTTGCTCCCGGATTTAGTATTAAGTGGCCCAACGATATTTACTGGAATAAACAAAAAATCTGTGGAATGTTGATAGAAAACGACATCGCAGGCATGATGCTTTCTCACAGCATTCTTGGAATAGGAATCAATATTAATCAGGAGGTCTTTGTGAGTAATGCACCAAACCCGATATCCCTGAAAACAATCACCGGAGATATTCAGGACAAAGACGAGATTCTGGCCGACATACTTCATCGCCTTTCTGCTTATTACGAATTGCTGCGAAAAGGAGAGGAAGAGAAAATCAGTAGCCTATATTTTAATTCATTATTTCGGAAAGAAGGTTTTTATCGATATGCAGACAAAAATGGCGAATTCTCTGCCAAAATTACACGTATTGCACCCGGAGGAGTTTTGATTCTGAGTCCAGTGTCGGGCGAAGAAAGGGCCTATTTATTTAAAGAAGTACGTTTTGTACTATAGTTAATTCTACAGAATACAAAGTATATATTAATAAAGAAATAGCGGTCTGTCCTGATTACTCAAGGCAGACCGCTATTTTTATATTAACAAGTAAAGCTTATTTGTTTGATTCCAATTCCACAGAATGAATTTTATCCAGCGTTTTCTTTGCTTCGGAAGAAGGAAACAGACTTATAACCTTTTCCAGGTGAGCTTTGGCTTTCTCATATTCGGTTGTAACCAAACGTGCCAGCTCATTTCTATAATGAGCATACTGCATTCTCGCGTTGGTGTATTCACCTTCTTAAATCTCTTTATTCCAGCGTTCGTTTTTTCTTTGTCGGCAGTAAAAGAAATAGTAGTTTCCTATATAGGATATTGGCAGCCAGAGTTATTATTGTCTAGTGCAAGAATCTTTTCATAAGATTTTAAAGCTTCTTCTTCCTTTCCCCAGAACAACTTCCAGTTCGGCGGCAAGGAAAAGATACGAAAACTTCATTTGGCTTTTAGTTGTAACAATTCTTTTGTAATAAACATAAGCTTTTTTCCATAAATTACGGGTAAATGCTTTGCAATAAAAAACCCTAATTGGTAAAGGCATTTCAGGCCAGGCGTGGCAGGACAACTAAATAGAGATGCTATCCACGTAAAGAATTTTTCCTGATTTAAAAGTCGCTTAATCAACCCGGCAAATAACTGAAACAGATTGGCCTTGCTTGCATTCCAATGCTTGCGCTCGGCGCAAAGCATTGAGGATATGTTTGGTAAGATCTGGGCTGCTACAGTCTGTTGGCATGAAAGTGACTTAGAGGAACAACAAGAAAAAAGGAAATTAGAATAGTAACAAAGTTTATTTTCTCATATACGTCTTTTTGTTTAGAATTCAATACAAAGATATTAATTTATCGATGACAAGTAATTATTGGTAAGTGAAGAATTTTTATTGTAAGTTTGTGCCCGAAATTAAACATTTAGAAATAATGGTTAAATATAAAAAGAATTCTTCTGAAGCTAAAGGCGGCGAAAGCCTGATGGGAGAAAAACAAATATGGTATTGATGAAAACTCGTTAGGTGAATATGGCCCAGCCAAATAAAAGGAGATTCACACGAGCTTTGGCGTACAGATTTGGAAATTTGTTATTGGTGGTGGAAATATCTTCCCGTGAACCTAACCGGAGCATTCCAAAGGTTTCGACCGTTGTGAAGGGTTGACCAGAATGGGTATGGCTTGCAACAGTTAATTAACAGTCTGGCTTTTGGAGCTCAGCTCTCGGGGTCTGTTTTGGTTGTTTAAAGCAAGAGTGGCTTACAGGCTGGTTTCGTATGGAGCCCAATTTTGGTGGAGTTCTCTATAATAAATGGAAGCTATCGAACCACTAGTAGGCCCGGAGAGGCTTGGCAGATCTTCTCGGCAGGTACAGGAAATCCGTTCTTCTTAGTACAGATACCGGTTTCGTCATTGGCCGCGGCAATTGAAAATAGAAGCACGATTTAATGCTAAAAGGCACTTCGCGTAGGATGCGTATCTATACAGCCGAACCAGAAAAGGACAAGACTGCAACAAAATTTCAAGGAAATTACATACGGATGAAATCATACTCGTGGGGATTGAAAGTAATGGGATCTTACCGCTTACAACTATTGTGTAAGGAAACAACTTGCCTATTGTTGTGTTCGATATTGGATAACAGTTCGGCAATTTGAAAAAGGTTATTGAAGGAGAAGATATTAGTGGACTTTTAGTTCTAACTAACCAGGAGTTAGAGTAAAACTTCCTCGGGAGTTTTTAAAAATAAAGTAAAGGTAATCTTAAAAAGGTGTACGCTAAAAGATATTTAGGTGTACACCTTTTGTTATTTTGGTCTACTGCTTATGCGGAATGTTTCCTTTAGTTTTGCCTTAACTCCGGCCAGCAAATTACTTAATACTGGTTGTGTTTTATTATAGCACCTCTTTTATCCGGAATTAGGAAATAAGAGCTTTGTTAATCTTCCTGTTGAATAGAAAAACCTGCCTTGGTTAAATCTTCCCAGTAATGAGGATAAGATTTTGAAANCACTTGAGGATCACAGATCGTGATGGAAGGAATTCTCAGACAAGCCGGAGCAAAAGCCATTGCCATACGGTGATCTTCGTAAGTCTTTATTGCGGGAGTTTCAGACACAGATTGACGTTCACCATCCCAGTATAATGTAGCTTTTCCGGTTTCCTTAAGCACATATCCCAACTTGCTCAGTTCGGCAATCAATGCAGCTATACGGTCGGTCTCTTTAATCTTCAGGGTATGTAGTCCTGAGAAGCGGAAAGGAATTCCCATTACGGCGCAAGTTACTGCGAATGTCTGTGTAAGATCGGGCTCATTAATAAAGTTATACTCCATTTGTTCGCAGCAAACTCCCGTTTTTCTGAGTAGAGCTCCCTTGGAATTAAAAATAGTTTCAACACCTAATTCAGTGAATAACTCTGCCACCTTACTGTCTCCCTGATAGCTATCCGCAAACAAACCATTCAGCTGAATCTCAGCTTGGGGAGCAAGAGCCGCCATCTGATACCAGTAAGAAGCAGCCGACCAATCAGATTCCACTGTAAATGGTACAGATGTGTAAGGTTTTGGACGCACCTCAATGCAGTTATCATACAACCATTCAGCTTCTGCGCCAAAATCTTTCATTAATTGCAGTGTCAGGTTGATATATGGTTTGGAGATAATATCTCCCGTAAGAGTCATTTTTAGCCCGTTTTTAAGAATAGGGGCAATCATCAGCAGTGCAGATATATACTGTGAACTTACATTTCCTTTAAGAGAGATAGCGCCACCTTCCAGTGGTTTTCCGCTAATGCGCAACGGAGGGAATCCATTGCTTCGTTCGTATTTAATTTCAGCCCCCAGCATTTTTAGTGCGTTGACCAGAATCTCAATGGGACGTTGCTGCATACGCTCGGTTCCCGTAATTACCCTTGTTCCCTCTGTTACCGAAAGAAAAGCAGTGAGAAAGCGCATGGCTGTACCGGCAGCCATAATATCTATTGTTTCATCCTGAGAGGCAAGTGCTTTTACCATTACATTTGTATCATCGCAGTCGGATAAATTTTCCGGTTTATATGCACCTTTGGCAAGCGCGTTAATAATTAATGCACGGTTACTTATACTTTTTGAAGCCGGCAACTGAATGTCGGTACAAATCTGGGCAGGAGCAGAAACTTGAATTCGCATGGTAAGTCAGTTAAGAGCAATATGCTGGTTAAAAAAATAGTATGATTTATGCTACAAAGATAACGATCTTAATTATAAAAGGCCATTTTTCTATGTCCTAATATTTAAAAAGAGTGAGGGATGAGCTTAAAAGTGAGGGATAAAGTGAGGGATTGGTGATGGATGTTTTTTGTTTTATGCGTTTTAATCGTTTCAATATTAGATGCTTATACTTTTTTGGTGAGGGAGTGATGGTTGAAAATGATTTTTATAATTAAAGCATAACATCTTAATTACCATGAATTAAAATATTATTTTTGCTGCTCTTTAAAAATAGAGCATCAAAGANATGGAACCAAGAGAACTTATAAATTTTATGAGTATTGCAGAGAAGTTGAAATGCAATACGCGCCATTCGTGGACGTCCACCAATCGTCACGAAAGTGTGGCCGAACATAGCTGGAGATTATCATTAATGGCTTACTTTATACAGGATGAATTTCCGGAAGCGGATATCAATAAAGTGATTTTAATGTGTATTTTTCACGATCTTGGTGAAGCAATAACCGGAGATATACCTGCATTCAATAAAACAAAGAAGGATGAAGAGATAGAGGATAAAGAAATAACCCAATTAATAAATACTTTGCCAGAGGGTTATCGGGAAAAGTTATCTCATCTATTCAAGGAAATGAATGAGTTGCAGACTCTCGAAGCTCGTATCTACAAAGCATTGGATAAAATGGAAACACTGGTTCAGCACAACGAAGCAGATATTTCTACCTGGCTTCCGCTGGAATATAAGTTAAACCTGGAATATGGTGAAGAGGCCGTAAGTTTCTCATCTTACATGAAAGAATTGAGAAATGAAATATGCAATGACTCTTTAAAAAAGATGGAATAGGAAACTGAATAAGTCTCCTATTTTTCGATGATATTTGTAAATTCATTCCATCCGGCTGCTTCCTTGTAGGCTGTTGAAGTTCCTTTTGGAATATATAATTTACAGTTCTCTTTATCAATTCGATTAAATGAACCGGAAGCAACCTTTGCCGGCTGTAATGCCTTGCAATGTATTTCTGTTACTCCTGTACAACCAGAGAATGCCTGATAACCAACAGACTCAAGCTCTGCCGGAAGGGTAAGAGCTGTTAAACCAATGCATCCGTTAAAAGCGTTCTCGCCAATATAAGTCGTTGTATCGGGAATTGATACGGAAGTTAATCCGGAACAACCAAAAAATGCATTTTCGCGTATAGTGGTTACGCTCTTGGGAATAATGATTGAGGTTAATCCGGAACAATCATTGAATGAATTCTCGCTAATGGTAGTCATTTTGTTTGGCAAAGAAATAGAAGTAAGTCCTTTACAACCCAGGAATGCTGCTTCGCCAATAAAAGTTACACTATCAGATATTGTAAGATCAGTAATACCCGAGCAGTCAAAGAAAGCCCAGTCACCGATGGAAGTCACACTATCTGGAATAACCACAGATTTCAATCCCGAACAATTTCTGAAAGCGTTCTCGCCAATTGAAATTACACTATTGGGGATTGTAATAGTGGATAACTTCTCACAATCTCTGAAAACCTGATCGCCTATAGAAGTTAAACTTCCGGAAATTGTGACAAAAGCTAATTCTTTGCAATCTTTAAAAGCTTCATTGCCGATGGAAGTCACACTGTCAGGAATAACAAGGTCCGTTAATCCTATACAACCCTGGAATGAATCTTCGCCGATGGCGGTTACTTTATCACCCAAACTTAATGAAGTTATTCCTTCGCAACCGGAAAATGCATAATTACCAATGGCGCCGCTGGGAATTTCTACTGAAGTCAACCCGTTACACCCTTCAAAAGCATAAACTCCAATGTTTAAAATACTATCAGGAATAGTAACAGAAGTAAGTTCTATACAACCCGAAAAAGCTCTTTTCCCAATAACGGTAGCCGTATTAGGAAGTGTTATAGAAGTGATTATCTCCATTCCGGCAAACATATACTCCGGAATTTCATTGTTTCGGGTAGTAATATACTCCTGATCATCATTATAAAAGCTTCCTCCTTCTACAATGTTCACGTCTGCAAGATTAAGTACAGATAAGTTGGCTATGCTACGAATCGTGGCAATATCATCCGCGTTTATTTCTCCCGTAAGAGTTAAAAGCGTATTGATATTTATCTCGGTTTCGAGCTGAGTACTTAAATTGCCTGCTGTAACATTTGTTTTCATGATGAACTGATTAATTGATATTTTTTCCTATCCACATAGTAAACAAAGAAGATTAATAATGGTTGTTGGTTACTATCATCTTTGCTTATCATGCAAACTTACTAAATTATTCCTTTTTAAAAAAGATGGAATTTGTTTTTTATCGGTAAAGCCGCCTCTATAGGCTTAAATAGTGATGAATATTGGTTAATAAGATATTTATTTTGGAAAAATGGAAGCCGGAATTTGTAAAATTCCTCTTTTTTTATTTTATTTGTTTTTTAACAAAATAATCGGAGTTGCAGAATCTGATTTTAACTTGCTAACCAAGAACTAATATATAAACATGACATCACTCTTAAAATCTATTGCATTCTTATTTTCTATAACTTGCTCGCTAAACCTGGTGGCTGGGGAACCCGTCAAAGGTTTTACGGATATGGAAGTCAATCATGTGAGAGTGAAGACCCCGGATGTCTTTGCAGGAAATAATAGCATAACGCTTCATCTGGAAGATTTGCAGAAAGAGGAGTATTGTTTTCCTTTGCCCGGCGGAAAGGTTATATCTGCCTATGGTACTCGTGGCGGTCACTCAGGCACTGATATAAAGACATGTGCCAATGACACAATTCGTTGCACGTTCGATGGTATAGTAAGAATGGCAAAAAAATATGGTGGATATGGCAATGTTATTGTTGTTCGCCATAAAAATGGTCTGGAAAGTCTTTACAGTCACAATTCAAAGAACTTTGTAAAATCGGGTGATGAAGTAAAAGCCGGACAAGCAATTGCTTTAACCGGACGCACCGGGAGTGCAACCACAGAACATTTGCATTTTGAATTTCGTATAAATGGCTGTCATTTTAATCCCAGTATCATTTTCGATATGAACAATCATACCCTGAAAAAGTCACCTTTGGTTTGTTCTCACAAGGGTAATGGTATTTCAGTAAAACCTATTAAGGAAAACGAGTCTTAATCATTATTCTCCGAATTAAATAATACGAAAGCTGCCTGAAGTATCTTATTTTTCAGGAATAAGGGATAATCAGGATGATTAGTAAAGAATGCATTAACCTGATTACGTGCATCCCGAGTTCTATGACCGGATAACAAAGCTACAGCCCAGTTTTTAGGGAAGAAGATATCACCTGTTCGCTGAATTTCCTGAAGTACCTCTAGCCCCGGAGTTATATATGCGTTGGAGAAAGGTTTCCGCATGGGATGGTTAAGCAAAGCCAATAATCTGAGAGCCCATGGTTCAACTCTCCGGTTTTCTTTTTGAAGAAGTGACCGGAAAAGGTTTTCTTGCTCTTGTTTATCGGGAGTACAGCCACGACTTATATAATCGAACTCACGCAAACGATCCGGGTCGGTTATACGATTACGCTGCAAGGCCAGAATCTCTTTGTATTGCTGCGGCTTGTTAATAGCCAATTGATAAGCAAACGTCATATAATCGTTTTCATTGAGCAGATTATTACTCTTGTCCTTCCAAAGGTTGTAAAGAGCCTCAACTACTGTAGAATCTGAAGCCAGATTAATAACTGAGCGGAGTAACTGTTGTCGACAAGAAGCTATGGAATGATTCTGACCAATCTCCAGCATTTGTTTCTCTGCTAAAGAACGTGATTCACCCTTAATTTCCATACAAACAGAAGATAGATAATTGCAGATGCTGGAAGCAATCAGTGCATTCTTTTCCTTCTTGAGCCCCTGCAACAATGAAGAACAGCAAGAATCTGCCGAAATACGATGGCTGAGGAAATTTTCATAAACATTCATTAAAACGGCTTGGCGGGTAACGTCATCTGTCATATTCATCCAATTCTGTAACTGATAAGATGTACTTGCAGAACCAACCACAAACTTGCCATATCCCATGCCATCATAATTTGGAATAATATAATCAGGAATAGAATTTAGCGGTATACTAACCGAATGGTTTTGCAAATTTACGTCAACTGCCTTTATTGATTTTCCATATACCAATCCAACTGAAAACTGTTGTTTCCAATACAAATTTCTCTCAAACGGATCATGCTGAGTGATGATTAATGAGTCGTTGCTGACTATTGCCGAAATTTCAGGAAGCCCTTTCTGCTTAACCCACACTTCGCTGAATTGTTTTAGGTTAGTTTGCGGACTTTCTCTATCAAGAATATCTATTAAGTCGTCCCAGGTAGGATTATCAAAAGCATACTTTTTAAGGTATTTCTGTATTCCTCTTTGGAAAGCTTCAGCTCCCATCTGTTGTTCCATTTTGCGCATCATTACCGGAGCCTTATCGTAAATGATGTTGCCGTACATAAGCCCCGCATTCTGAAGATTATCCAATTGTTGCTGAATAGCATGAGTTCCATCAGTACGATCTTCGGCAAGTGCATAGATCTGGTATGATTTAAGGAAATTCAGTTTATGGTTAACATCGGGGAATTGTTGCTCCACTATTTTAGCAGCCAGATAATTGGCAAATACCTCTTTTGTCCACACATCGTTGAACCATTTCATGGTAACCAGGTCACCAAACCACATATGAGCAGTTTCGTGTGCAATAAGTTCTGTACGGCCCAATTCCTCGTCGGGAGTAGGATGCTCAGTTAAAAACATCCTTTTATCATTATACAGAGTAGCTCCTGCATGCTCCATTCCTCCATATTGGAATCCCGGCAAAATAATGATATCATATTTGGAGAAAGGGTAGGGTACTCCGGTATATTTTTCCATCCAGTGGATCGATGAAAAAACTTGGGATAGAATTGTATCCAGTTGCGCTATCTTCTTGGAATCAGTCTCTCTGTAAAAGGCATTAATACAACGTCCATCACGCGTGCAACTATGTTTCTTGAACTTGCCGGCAACGAATGAAAATAGATAGGTGGGAAGTAATTCTGTTTCATTATATAAAATAGTCTTTCGTTCCTTTATTGTTTTTTCATTAACAGCATAAGTGTTGGAAACAGCACTCCACAAAGCCGGAACTTCCAGCTTTAACGTAAATCGGGCTTTTAAATCAGGTTGGTCAAAACAAGGGAAAGCAGTTCTTGCGCGTTCGGGAACTAGTAAGGTATATAAATAATCATCACTTCGATTTAGTGATTGATTGCCTGCTATGAATGAAATCAGAATCTGATTCTTACCTTTTTTTAGATTGGAAGATGAGATAATAATATGCTCATTCTCAAATTTGTAAGCAACCTTTTTACCATTTGCCAATACATTTTTTATTTGTGAGGATTCGGCTTTGAAATCAATCAATAAATCAGATATCCCCTGACGATTGAATGATATAACTTCTTTGCCGGTAACATTCTCCTTTTTATTTGATGGAATATTGAAATCAAGTGAATAATGTATCTCCTTTAGATCTGCTTTCCTCTGCAAGGCAAGCCCAACCGATATTCCGGTTTCTACTTTTACTTGTTGACCGCCAGCATAAAGAATCGAAGAACCGAAAGCTGAAAGAAGTAATGACAGATATAATTTAAAAGGTGACATGGTTGTAATGATTTAGAGTGTAAAGTTAGATAATAAAAATGAAACCAATATATCCTTTTTTTCATATATTTGCCTCTCATTTGTTAGCAGCTTTAGAAAAACAGAATTGATAATGTTGAAATGTAAATTTGGAAAGGCTATTACTTGGCTTTTAGGTTTGTTGGTATTGCTTGGAAGTTTTGTCTTCTTCCAGTGTTTCTATACTTATCATTTATATTATCGGGAACAGACACAGTTATTTCTTTATACTTCGGAATATCTTTCTACTTATTTTCAGCATCCGGCCTGGCTTGCTTGTATAACAGGTGATTTTCTTACTCAGTTTTTCTATTATATTGGCGGCGGTGCAGCTATTCTTGCTCTCTTATTGACCCTCATTTACTGGTTATCCTGGAAAGCTTTACGAAATTATTTATCTAATTGGTTATCTCTTGCACTGGGAGTTGGATTTGCATTTTGGGAATTGCTACGAAATTGTGAACAAAACTATCTTACCTCTTCAACGATTGCACTGATAGGTGGAATAGGAATGTTTTTATTATATGCATTGGCTGCCAAAAGCATCTTAAAGAACCGCTGGCTGAACTTGCTGGTTGTTATTATTTGTTTGTTTGCCGGTTATTGGCTGTTTGGTTATGGTGCATGGATTGAAGGAGTACTGATGTTGATTTGGGCTTTGAAACAGAAAAATTGGGTGCCCGTTGTTGTTATACTTGTTGAGACTGCTGTTATTCCTCTTATATTACGCCCCGCTTATTTGTTAACCAAAGAGCAGGCATATACTTATCCTTCAAGAAACATACTGGCTTATCCTCGAATGGATATAGAAAAGTTGCTGGCATTGGATTGTGAATTTTACTTCGGGCATTATAATAAGGTTGTACAAATGGCACAGGAAAGTGGAATGAATAACGAAGCTGTTTCTTATTTTTATAACCTGGCAAACTGTATGCTTGGACAAATGCCCGATAAACTGATGAACTTTTATCAGCTAACTAGTCGCGGATTGATTTTTAATTTAGGTCCGGATACGCCTTTTCTCTATATATTCTTCAGTAACGAAGTGTGGTATCAGGTGGGCGAAATGACTATGGCAGAACATTCTGCAATATTAGGCGAAATATTCTCTCCCAACCATCGTAGTGCCCGGATGTTGCGCCGGTTGGCTGAAATAAATCTGATAACAGGTGATAATGAAGCTGCTAAGAAATACTTACGTATATTGAGTAAAACTCAATGCTATAGTAAGTGGGCGGCAGATCGTTGGCCGGAAAATCAAACAAAAGAAGTGGCCGCGGTATATGATTACAAAAGGAAATATGCAGTAACAGCCGATTCTTTGCATGGCAGTGAAAATGCACGAACAGCTTTGCGCAGTTTACTTGTTTCACATCCGGATAATACAAAGGCACAGGATTATCTTTTCTGCTTTGATTTATTGGAGAAAGATGTAAAGGGGTTTATGGAGGATTATACAGCGTTTAAATTACCAACTATGTCTGGAGCTGAGATTTCTAATTCTTTATATCAGCAAGCGTTACTTGTCTATCTGGCTAATAGCAAACAAACTGATGCCGAAACGTTGAAACATTATAGAATCTCTCCCAAAATATGGGATGATTTTATTGATTATACTAAGAAATATGAACAGGGGCAAGGCGATGGCACATTGCTGCAAAGTTCTTATGGTCAATCATACTGGTTTTATTATCATTTCGCTGAACTTGTGAGAAAATGAAAAATATATTCTATATCATAATCTTTTGTTGTAGTCTGCTGACTGCATGCTCACCGAAGCCAAGTAATGTAAGGAGTGTTGCACAAGCAGCACCGATATATCCTGATTATGCGGATGTGGCAATTCCATACAATATTGCCCCACTCAACTTTTTGATGAGAGATGGAGCAGATGCTGTAGAAGTTAAAATTACCGGAAAGAAGCAGACTCTCAATGTGTATGGAGATGACGAAGTTTGTTTTTCGATGGATGATTGGAAAGAACTTCTGGATGCAGAAAAAGGAAACACATTGACTGTGCAGATAACCTCTCGTGTGAATGGAGAATGGCTGGCTTATAAGTCATTTACCTGGTTTGTGGCTCCCGATCCGGTAGACGGATATCTGACTTATCGGTTGATAGAGCCTGGTTATGAAGTGTGGAATTCTATTCAGCTATGTGAACGTAATGTGCAGACATTTGATGAAAGAGTGCTTATTGATAATAACACAGTAGATAAATCGTGTATGAACTGCCATACGCATAGTAGCCAGAGAGGAGATCTGTCGTTTTTCCATTTACGTGGCAAAAAGGGTGGCACAATTCTTAATCGGGATGGAAAGTTGCGCAAGTTATCTCTAAAGGTAGATGGAATGGTATCCGGATGCGTTTATGGTGAAATTCATCCCGGCGGTCGTTATGGAGTATTCTCTACCAATATTATTATTCCGTCATTTCATACGCAAGAAAGCAAACGCCTTGAAGTGTATGATACAGCTTCGGATGTGGTACTGGCTGATTTTGATAAAGACAGAATGATTGTTTCGCCTCTCTTAAATGATTCAACGGTATTTGAGACTTTCCCTGTTTTTAGTGCTGATGGTAAATACGTATATTATTGCTCGGCTCCACGTGTTAAGTTGCCGAATGATATTAAAGATATGAAGTATAGTATCTGTAGAATTTCTTTTGATGCAAAGAAAGGAGAGTTGGGTAATAGTGTAGATACATTGTGGAATGCCCGCTTAACAGGCAAATCAGCCTGTCACCTGAAGGCTTCACCCAACGGAAAATATATTCTTTATACAGTTGCCGATTATGGTACTTTTCCTATTTGGCATCGTGAGGCAGATTTGCATTTAATGGATTTACGAACAGGAAAAGTTGATAACCTGAAAATAGTAAATTCCAATCGCTCGGATACATACCATTCATGGTCATCCAATAGTCGCTGGTTTGTTTTTGCCAGTAAGCGTGGCGATGGTCAGTATGGCAAACCTTATTTCTGTTACATAGATAGAACGGGGAAGACATACAAACCTTTCGTTCTGCCTCAGAAAGATCCCGCTCATTACGATTTAACGTTGAAATCTTATAATATACCGGATTTATCTAAGAGTCCGGTGTCATTCGGAACGAAGGATATAGAAAATGTCTATGAAAATCAGAATGCTGAAAAGTTTCATTAGACGAAGCTGATAATATGTGTAAATAGTCTTTTTATGAGAAAAAAAATATTGATTTTGTTTTTGCTGGCAGTGGGGATATTTACTGTTCAGGCAAAGGATGTGAAAGTTAGTGGACCTGATGGAAAACTTCAGGTTACAATCACCGATCAGGATGGTAAACCAGCCTATTCGGTTAGTTATAATCAGAAAAAATTCATTGAATTATCACCTCTTGGCATGAAAACCAACGTGGGCGACTTTAGTCAGGAAATGGTAATGAAGGAGAATTCCAGCTCTTCTATTGATGAAAATTATGAACTGAAGACCACTAAAAAGAGTAAGATTCACTATGTGGCTAATGAATTAACTTGTTCATTTATTAATAAAGATAAGCATAAGATAGATGTAATCTTTCGTGTTAGCAATAATGATGTGGCTTTTAAATATAAACTTTATCCTTGTGGGGATAATCTAAGCTGTGTTATTAACGAGGAAGCTACAGGTTTTAATATTCCGGAGAAGGCAACAAGCTTTCTTTGTCCGCAGGTTCTGCCGATGGGTGGTTTTGCACGAACATATCCTAGCTACGAAACCGATTATGAAGCAGATGCTCCTTTGTCAAGCAAGAGTAAAACCGGTCAGGGATATACCTTCCCTTGCCTTTTCCGTATAGGTGAAGATGGTTGGGCTTTACTTTCAGAAACTGGAGTTACCAGTGCATATTGCGGAAGCCATTTGAAAGATCATAAAGACGGAGCTACGACTTATACTATTGCTTTCCCTAATGCAGGAGAATGCAACGGAAACGGAACCTCGGCTCCGGCTATTTCCATGCCTGGAGAAACTCCCTGGAGAACTATCACTGTAGGTGAAACTCTGGCTCCGATTGCGGAAACAACTGTTTCTTTAGATGTGGTGAAACCACTTTATGAAGCTACGAAAGAATATGAATATGGTCGTGCTACCTGGAGTTGGATTATGTGGATGGATAGAAGTATGAATTATGACGACCAGAAACAGTATATTGATTTTGCTTCTACCTTGGGATATGAGTTTATTCTGATAGATGCATTGTGGGACAAGAATATTGGTTATGAAAAGATGGAAGAGCTTGTTAAATATGCTGCTTCCAAGGGGGTAGGAGTATTTCTTTGGTACAACTCTAATGGATATTGGAACGATGCGCCACAAGGACCTCGTGGAATAATGGGCAACGTCATTGCCCGCAAGAAAGAGATGAAGTGGCTGCAGAAAATTGGTATCAAAGGACTAAAAGTGGATTTCTTTGGAGGTGATAAACAAATGATGATGCAGCTTTATGAAGATATTCTGTCAGATGCTAATGACTATGGATTGGGTATTATTTTTCATGGTTGTACCTTACCTAGAGGATGGGAACGCATGTATCCGAACTTTATATCCAGTGAAGCTGTGTTAGCTAGCGAGAATCTTAACTTCTCTCAGGAACGTAATAATAAAGAGGCATTCAGTGCTTGTTTGCATCCCTTTATCCGCAATGCTGTGGCATCCATGGAATTTGGTGGATCTACGCTGAACCGCTACTATAATAGAGAGAACAGTAAAGATAAACGAGGTAATACCAGACGCACTTCTGATGTTTTTGAATTGGCAACAGCTGTACTTTTCCAAAGCTCTGTGCAGAATTTTGCTTTGGCTCCCAATAATCTGATTGACGCACCAGCCTGGGCGATTGAGTTCATGAAAAGAGTTCCTACTACATGGGATGAAACAAAGTTTATTGATGGTTATCCAGGAAAATATGTTGTATTGGCTCGTCGCCATGCTAATAAATGGTACGTTGCTGCAATTAATGCTGAAAAGAAAACTAAGGTTGTTAATATCAGCTTAGCGGGACTAAATGTTGGCACTAAAGCCATATTGTATAACGATAATGCGAAGTTAGAAGGTAATTGCAGTGAAATTAATATTGATCCGAAGAAACCTTTGAAGCTCACTATTCCAACGAATGGAGGGGCATTGATAGAGTTGGATTCACTTTAAAGCCTTATCAGGTAAAGAGTAGCAAATGTTTCTAAGGCATAAACTCAAATAAAAAAAGGCTAATAATTGATTATTAGCCTTTTTATCAGTCGGGGTGAGAAGATTCGAACTTCCGACCACACGCCCCCCAGTTCTCTCTATTAAAGGTTCCTAATTTCTTCTTAGCCACCGTAAACGAGGACGTTCATCGCTACGAAACTCAACTTTGTCTCCATTCAAGAATTTTTGAGAACTATTTCTCTTAAAAGAAAAGTCCGATTACGGGCTTTACGACATATTGTAACCCGAAATATTATTATGTCTTGTAACCCGCGTACTCGACGAGTTGAAAAGGTTTGACTGTTGGGAACTAATATAGTTCCAAACTTTCTCGACCACCCATTTAGACACGTTATATTTTCTTCATTTATAACATCTTGTTCTAGGTATGCTTGTTCCATAGGGCATTTCGCCACTTGAGACCCTCGTGTGTCAACCAGACGGAAAGCTTTCAGGAAAAGCAAACTCTTTCTAGCAGGCCCAAGACGTAACCAATACGACATATGTACCCCTTTTAACCAAACGCTCGAAATGAAAAGAGGCATTTTTGTCCGGATAAAGTGTCCTATTTAAATTCGTTTGGCCAAAGTCAAATATTTTCTCTTAATACCAGGGGCAAAGTCGTAACCTGACGTTCCCTATATGTGTTAATATTACGTATGAACCGAAGTTGCTATTCTTCCTTTTATGTCGTCCATAATAGTTTAAAGTGAGATGATTTTCTACATCCTCCTTTATACGTAGTTAGTTAGACGGCTATTTCTTGCTCTATAAGCTTTACAAAGCTAAAAAATAGCGCTCACATACCCCGAAAAATTATTCTTATTCTTTCCTAAGGTAATATTTTTTAGGAATTAATAAACCCCTCTAAATTTTCATAACATTTAAAGCGCCAGGCTAAAAGCCCCCACATCGAGTCGGGCCAAATCCATGCGCAGACCCCCCGCAACACCCAGCCTTCAAGACCCGCCTTAT
>JGI20225J20221_1001372_pt2 | contig 25867 bp, 20 predicted proteins | sample BioMet4_FD_20221 | JGI IMG/M metagenome (IMG submission 20221)
CAGCGACCCACTGCGCGGGGCCCGTTCGCGCATGGCGGCTATAGACTCGGGCTCACCGCCGGTCACCCCCGGCCAGCGTTACCCGGAGCACCTTGCACGTTATACGTAAAAGACAACAACCTCTTTTGATTGGGTGACCGTTACACTGCGCCGAAGTCTTCTCGTAGTAGCCCGATAGTTATATCCTTGAACCTGCTCCCGGGAGTTGCCTGCTTAAAAAACGCGGGCGTGAGGAACTTATATGGAAAACGGGCACCGGATAGGACGCGGTTGGGGCGGCTTCGGCACCACAAAAGTTCCCTTCCCCTGCTTTTTCGGGACCTAGTTGTCTAACGGCTGCGATTTCCTGATACGGACAGTTCGTGTACCTTCTTGATATGCGCCGTCAAGTTCTGGCTCGGCTTTTCCGGCGCCGCCCAACGTTGCACGTGGCACCGGGCGGGTGGTGTAGGTGGCGGAGCCCGCGTTCATGCGCTCGCGCAGCAACTGGGCCACAGCAGGCAGATCGGGGTAAATAGTGGATTTGCGCAGCATCAAAACGGACACCTCGGAGATCATGCCCGTAAGGCGCACATCTTCGCTGTCGGTATTGAGCATACAGGTTCCGCTGGCGGCAATGCCCAGTTCCGCAGTGGAAACACCCACATCGATACCGGCAAGATAGTTGCGCAGGCCTTCACGGATGCACAGAAAACCCTTTTCTTCGCAGGCGGCGGCCAGCGTGGCGTAATCGGCCTCGCCCATCTGAGGCGCTGCGATCACACGCTTGACGCGCGTAGGAACCTTGTTGGGGCCAAGCGGGCCCTGCTCGGTGCCGGGCTCGTCAGCCAGAAGTTCGGCAGGCGCCTTGTTGGCGCACACATCCACAATATACTGCAAGGCGGCTGCCATGCTGGGCACTTCCTGGACCACGGCGTTAACTGCCGCAGCCTTGGCGGAAAAGGCTTCTACCAATTCCTGCTGTGTCATAAATAACTCCTTTTTCAAAAACGCCTGGTTCGCTCACCATGCAGCATCGCCGTAAAAAAACGAACTTGCCGCCGGCCATATCCAACCACGGACGACTCGCTGCGTATACCGCCAACGGCGCACAGCGTCAGGGCTTCCAGACACGCCCACGGTTCCGCTTCAGCCTTTGGGCAAAGCAGGCCGTCGGGCGGGAAGCGTCGGCGGGGAGACCACAGATCCCCGCCGACGTTCCAATGTTACTTCAGGCTTTCGGCGTACAACTCAATGGTGTGCTTGACACGCACGGAGTCGTGATTGTGCGAAAGCACATCCTCAAGCTGCATCATGCACGCGGGGCAACCAGCAGCCACAATTTTGGCCCCGGATGCCACCACGTTGTTGCGCTTGCGCTGGCCGATTTTGCGCGAGTAGTCGTAGTGGAAGAGGTTAAACGAGCCACCGCAGCCGCAGCAACGGTCGGCCTCGGCCATTTCCGTCACCTTGTAGGCGGGGTTGGCCGCAATGATTGTGCGGGGCTGGCTGACCACGCCCAGCGATTTTTTGAGATGGCAAGAGTCGTGATAGGTCACGCTGACCGCGTTGTCCTGGGGTTGAGCCGCAGGCTTCACATTGAGCACGTCCACCAAAAAGGCGTTGATGTCCATGGCCTTGGCCGCAATTTCTTCGACCTTGCGCTTTTCAACAGACCCGAGGCGGTGCGCATAGCGGGGCCACAGTTCCTTGACCGTGGAGGTGCAGGAACCGCAGGGGCTCAGGATGTAGTCAAAGTCGCCGTTTTTGAGGGCTTCGACGTTCACGCGCATCTGCTCCACCATGCCCTTGGCGTCGCCGGACGAAAGGGCCGGGATACCGCAGCAGGTGAGATTTTTGGGCATGAACACGGCCACGTTGTGATAACGCAGCACCTTCAGACAGGCCTCGGCCATTTCGATATACATCTTGTCGCCGACGCAGCCGGGGAAGAAAGCCACCTTGAGCCCGCCAGCACGGCGGGGCTCGTCAAGCGCGCCATAACGGGCGTGCAGCGGCGTTTTTGCCAGGGGGTGAATGTGGCGGTCGCCCAGCATAAAGTTGAGCAGCGGGGCGCATACTGTCCCCTGCGCGTCGTTGCTCGAGCCAAAAATAAGGCCCTGCATGGGCGCGCCAACGCGCATGGCAAAGTTAAACAGGCCGGGCTTGGTCAGAAGAGAACGGAAAATCATCTTCTTGACCGGGTGCAGGCCAATGAACTCATTTACGATTTCGCGGGCTTCCATGAAAACGTCCATAATCTGGACGCCCGGAGGGCAGGCGGCCTGACAGGAACCGCATAAAAGGCAGCGGCCCAGTTTTTCAGCCACCGCAGCGGGATCCTTGATCATTTCATGGGCCAGATTGTCAATAAGGGCCAGCTTGCCGCGAGCCACGTCGGCTTCCATACCGGTGGCGCCGAACATGGGGCACACGGCCTGGCACATGCCGCATTTCATGCAGGCAGTGATCCTGTCGTCCAGAGCCATCAGTCTCTGGGCCAGTTCGTGCATAGTACTCATGAAACGCTCCTGGAGCGGTTGAATTTTTGCTCTTGCTCGGCGATGCAGGGCCTGCGCCCCGCCGCCGAAAGAAACGTGGGTTACCCCTTGTCCCTACAAGTCCCAGGCAGCGCCTAGATGCCCACCAGCTTGGTGGAGTTGAGCAACCCCTTGGGATCAAGAGCCCGGCGCAACCGCTGCGAGAAAAGAATGGTGCCGCGCGAGGTTTCCTTTTCCATCCACTTGGACTTGGCGGTTCCGATGCCGTGCTCGCCAGACAGAGTGCCCTTCAGCTTGATGGCCGTATCGAACATCTCGTCGATGGCTTCTTCCACACGCTTGAATTCGTCGGCGTCGCGCTTGTCGCACAGGAAGGTGGGGTGCAGGTTGCCGTCGCCAGCGTGGCCAAAGGTGCCCACTTCGAGGCGGTACTTGGCGGCGATGTCGTTGACGGCCTTGACCATGGCAGGAATCTGCGAACGCGGCACGGTGGCGTCTTCAAGCACGGTGGTGGGACGGGCGCGGGCCAGCACGGGCAGGGCCATGCGGCGGGCTTCCCACAGCTTGAACTTTTCTTCGGCGTCCTTGGGCACGTGCACGGCGGTGGCGTTATTGGCCTTCAGCACTTTTTCAACGGCTTCGGCATCGTCCGCGACCTGGGCGGGGTGGCCGTCCACTTCGATAAGCAGGATGGCGCCAGCATCACGCGGCAGACCCGTCTTGGTGAAGTCGTCGACGCGCACGATGGTGTTGTTGTCGAGAAATTCAAGGGTACAGGGCACGACGTGGGCAGCAATGATGCCTGCCACGGCGTCGGCTGCGTTCTGCACATCGGCGAACACGGCCATCAGGGCCTTGGAGGCCTTTGGCGGCGGCACGAGCTTGAGGATGGCTTCGGAAATGACGCCCAGCGTACCTTCAGACTGCACCATCATGCCGGCAAGGTTGTAGCCGGTAACGCACTTGACCGTGCGCGAACCGGATTTGACCACTTCGCCCGTGGCGTCGAAAAATTCGATGCCCATGAGGTAGTCCTTGGTAACGCCGTACTTGAGACCGCGCAGGCCGCCAGCGTTTTCAGCAATGTTGCCCGCGAGGGTCGACACAGCCTGAGAGCCCGGATCGGGGGGGTAGAACAGATTTTTTTTGGCCACGGTGGCGGCAAATTCGGCAGTGATGACGCCCGGTTCCACCACCGCGTACAAGTCGTCGGAATTGATTTCGATGATGCGGTTGAGACCGGTAGTCAGGATGACCACGGTTTCAGACTTGTCGGGGATGGTGCCGCCGGAGAGGTTGGTTCCCGCGCCGCGCACGGTCATGGGAATGCCGTTGTCGTACAGTTTTTTTACACACTGGCCGAGCTGTTCCTTGGTAGTGGGGCGCACCACCAACGAAGGCATGACTGCGGGCAGCACCGCAGAATCATACGAGTAGCTCATGCGGTCGGCTTCGGAACTAAACACGTTTTCCTTGCCGATCATGTCTTCAAAATCCTTAATCAACGCCTGGCTTGCCATAAGGCCTCCTTAAAAAGTCCGTCATCAACGTCTTTACGGTATGGCACAGACCGCGCGCCCCTTGCGCGGGCCTGATAGGTTTGATTCCCATAAGGCTGTTTGAACAGCCGGTCAACATTTTTACGAGAATGAAGACCTATAGCGTTGTTTGACAAGTTTGCAAAGGGCACCGGCCAAAAAACTTTGGTATCACAGTCTGACCTTCTTAAACCCATACAACGCCCTGTGGCAGATCGTTGCCGCAAACAAACCAAAAACATCAAGACAATCTGAATTGTTTTAGTGAGTTAAGACAACACAAGGAAGAGTGAAGGCAAAGGACGCAGCAGAGAGGCTCAACCCGTAGCCGATAAAAACACCTGAAAAAAATGTAGCCGATGCCGCCGCAATAAACAAATATTCTCAGCAATACAGGTTTTGCAGAGTTGCGAAACGGAGCGGATTGTTGGCTGTGTGCGCTGGCCACCCCCGTAAGCGGTCAGACCGGGATCGGTGCAGATCGGTTGGCCAACCGCCTGCCCCGGCCTGCTAGCTCTGGAGCAAATGCCGGGCGGGGCAACAGTGCGTACGGAAAGCCGCCAATGCCGCAGCCCACGCGGTGCGGCTGCGACAAGCAGTTTGGCCCTACTGGGCTTTTTGCTGGGTGGATTTTTTCCAAAAGAAAAAATGCCCCATGGCCATGCCGCCGTGCCCCACGGCGTAGGCCAGAAGCAGCCACACAAAAAGGCCGTGCAGCGTTGCCGCCAGATGCGACGGGTTACCCAGCTGCCACGATCGGAACCACCACAACCCGGTAAGAAGCGACATGCTCAACGCCCCCATGCCGAGGCCCTGCACCACGCAGGCCAGCCCCTTGGGGCGGGGTGCGATGATGAGCTTGCCGCTGCGAATGGCGGCTGCATCCTTGGCGAGCTGCGCCATGTCGCCCCATAGATAGGGGAAATAATGACGCGGCCCCCGCATGCCAAGCCCGCAGGCAATCAGCCCAAAACCCAGCACGCAGAGCGCAAGGCCAAAAACCATGTGCATCGTGCCCAGCCCCAGCAGCTGGGTCAGCACCTGCAGCAGCACCATGCACACCACAACCGCGTGCAAAAAACGCAGCAACGGCGGCTGGAAAAAACCAAGAAAGCGCCACAACAGACCAAGCTGGGATTTAGGCATTGCGTCCACGCCCATAAAGGCCTCCTTGTTTTTTGCGCCCCGCCAGTGCTGACGGTTGCACAGCCAGCGGCTGCCGCAGTCGTTTTTGCCAGTGCGCCGGTTGCCCTGCGCCAAAAAAATTGTGACGGTACATCCGCAAAAAAACAAGCGCCGCCCCTAAGGGCGGCGCAGCATATCTAGTGATGGCACGAACAAGAGAGCATATGTGCCATTTTTTCTTTTTTGGTTCGCAGGTAATTTTCGTTTTCCGGGCACGATTCCATTTCAATGGGTACCCGTTCCACAATCTCAATGCCGTAGCCGGAGAGGCCCACGATCTTTTTGGGGTTGTTGGTGAGCAGGCGGATTTTGTGGATGCCCAGGTCAACCAGCATCTGCGCGCCGGTGCCGTAGTCGCGCAAATCGGGCGGGAAGCCCAGCTTGCGGTTGGCTTCCACGGTATCGTAGCCCTGATCCTGCAGCGCGTAGGCCTTGATTTTGTTGGCCAGGCCGATGCCACGGCCTTCCTGCCGCATGTACAGCAGTGCTCCTCGGCCTTCTTTTTCGATCTGGCGCAGGGCGGCACCCAGCTGGCCGCCGCAGTCGCAGCGCAACGAGCCAAGCGCGTCGCCCGTGAGGCATTCGCTATGGATGCGGGTAAGCACCGGCTCGTGCGAAGAGAGGTCGCCCTTTATGAGCGCCAGGTGCGTGCCGGGTTCGTTTTCGCTCTCGTAGGCGATAACGCTGAAGTCGCCAAAACGCGTGGGCAGATGGGCCTGGGCCACGCGGCGCACCGAAACCTGACCCCGGTCAAGCCGGTAGCGGATAAGGTCCTTGACCGCCGCAATCTTGAGGCCGTGTTCCTGAGCAAAAATTTCGAGGTCGGGCATACGGGCCATGGTGCCGTCGTCGCGCATGATCTCGCAGATGACCGATGCCGGTTTGAGCCCGGCAAGGCGCGACAGGTCAACGCCGCCTTCGGTCTGCCCGGCGCGCGAAAGCACGCCGCCAACCTTGGCCCGCAGCGGAAAGATATGACCGGGGGTCACAATGTCGTCAGGGCGCACGTTGTCCGCCACGGCAGCCAGAATGGTCGTGGCGCGGTCAGCTGCGGAGATGCCCGTGGTCACGCCCTCGCGCGCCTCGATGGAAATGGTGAAGTTGGTTCCAAAACGCGAACCGTTGCGCTGGGTCATCAGGGGCAGCTGCAGCCGGTCAATAATTTCAGGAGCCATGGGCAGGCAGATGAGGCCTCTGCCAAATTTGGCCATGAAGTTGATGGCTTCCGGGGTCACGTGTTCGGCGGCCATGGTAAGGTCGCCTTCGTTCTCGCGGCCTTCGTCGTCAACCAGAATAATCATCTTGCCCTGCCGGATGTCGGCAATGGCTTCTTCTATGCTGCACAGTGGCATGTCGCTTCCTTCATTGCCCACCTGGGGGCGTGAATTTTTTCTTTCATCAAAATTAGGTACGCAGGGGGGATATGTCAACAGCAGGCCTCAAATACCCCGCAACCCTCACCCCAGACTGACGGCCAAGCCCGCAGCCGAGGCTGACTGCCGCCAACCGGGGTCTAGCTGCCAGCGGCGGGTTTAAGCCCGACCTCGGCCAGCAGTTCCCTGACGGATCGGCCAAATAAAAAGGGAAGCATGGCGGCCGGCACGCCCGCGCGTTCCATGCAAAGCTCGCGAAAGGCGGCGTCGGTGCGGGCGGCTTCGCCCAGTTCGGCCACGGCCTGCTCGCGCTCGCTGCCTTCAAGCGGATTTTCGTGGCCGGGGCTACGCTCGACGGCAAGGCCGTGCCCCTGTTGAGGATAAAACCCCAGCCGGTCTGCCAGCTGCAGCACCTCAAGCACAGAAACCTGTTCTTCGTGGGCGCTTACAAGGTCGGGCAACAGGGCCAAAACAGCCGCACTTACGCCCGCAAAACCGGGGATCCCGCCGCGCAGGGCGTTGAGGGCCGCAAACCGGCCAAGATGCCGCCCGCTAGCCAGCAGAGCCTCCAGCGGTCCCGTATCCATGCAAAAAAGCGCCTCGCACTGGGCCGGGCGGTGCTCGTAAATGCCGCAGCCCACGCCCTCGCGGTAATAGCGACAGCGCCAGGGGTGCACCCTGCCGCCAAGCCCCGCGACCTTGATGCGCTCGCCTTCGAGGGGGCGCAGGGCCTTGCGTGAATCGTCGCGCGCCCATTCGCCCGCCCGCAGGCACACCAGCGACTCAAGGGTCAGCGTGCCGCCGACAAGCAGCGCCGCATCGCCGACCATCAGCGTGGGGCCTCCCAGCAGGCAGCACGTGCCGCAACGCTGGCACGACGGTTCTTCGCCGTGAGCGGCGGGGGTGGACAAAAAAGGCTGTTGCTGCATGCTCATGCGGCCTCCAAAACGGTTCAGTGCAGGGTGGCGGGGGCTTGCCCATTGTTCGGACTCTCCTGCCCTTTTTGCTTGAAACGCTTGCCCCAGAGGCGTCCCAGACGGCGGGAGATTTTTTCCATATAATAATAGTACACAGGGGTGATGTAGAGCGTCACCAGCTGCGAAAAACACAGCCCGCCCACAACGGCCAGGCCCAGTGCGCGGCGGGCGTCCGCGCCCGCGCCCACGCCCACGGCAATGGGCAGCGCCCCCATGAGGGCGGCCACCGTGGTCATCATGATGGGGCGAAACCGCACATGACAGCCCCGCGTGATGGCTGCCAGCGGGTCGAGCGAAGGATCGCGCCGTTGCGCTTCCAGGGCAAAGTCGAGCATCATGATAGCGTTCTTTTTTACTATGCCCAGCAGCATGATGATGCCCACAAATCCGTACAGATCAAGCTCCAGCCCAAACAGCCACAACGTGGCCAGCGCGCCGAAGCCCGCCGACGGCAGACCCGAAAGAATGGTGAAGGGGTGGATAAAACTTTCGTACAGTATGCCCAGCACAAGATAGATAACCACAATGGCCAGCATCAGCAGCCAGCCCATGCCTTTGAGCGAACTCTGGAAGGCCTGGGCCGTGCCCTGCGATTCGGCGGAGACCGTATCGGGGAGCAGCGGTCGCGCCGCCGCCTCCACCGCGCCCACGCCCTGACTCAGCGACACGCCGGGCCGCAGGTTGTACGAAATGGTCACGGAAGGGAACTGCCCGTTGTGGTTGACCGCAATGGGGCCCACGCCGGTCGAAAGCTGGGCAAGAATATCCAGCGGCACAAGGTCGCCAGACTTGGAGCGCACATAGAGGCGCGACAGGGCCGAGCGGTCTTTTTGAAACGGCTTTTGCAACTCCACAAATACCGAATAGTCGTCCGTGGGCGCATAGATGGTCGAAACCTCGCGCGAGCCGTAGGCCGACTGCAGGGCCAGCTCGATCTGCTGCGGGGTAACCCCAAGGGCGGCGGCGCGGTTGCGGTCGATGGTCACGCGCAGTTCGGGGTTTTTGAGCTGCAGGTCGCTGTTGACGTCCTGTAGTTCGGGCAGCTTGCGCAGGGCGTCTTCGATATGCTGCGCGCTTTCAAAGAGCGATCCCATATCCGGGCCAAACAGCGTGTACTGGTACAGGGCCTTGGATGAGCGGCCGCCTATGCTGATAGTGGGCGGCACGCGCACAAAAACCCGCATTGACGGCGACGTATTGAGGTCCTTGCGCAGCTTTTGGGCCACGGCCTCGATGCCGGGGCGTTTATCGTGCCCGGCCAGCCGCATGAGCAGAATGCCGTTGTTCATGCTCTGGCTGCCGCCCACGATGCCCACGATGGAATTGTATGCCGCCACATGGGTTGACGATTCCAGCACGGGGTCAAGGCTGTGCTGCGCACGCACCATGCCTTCAAACGACACGCCCTGCTCGGCCTCGGTGCTGGCCTGCAGCATGCCCATGTCTTCCGTGGGCAAAAAGCCCTTGGGAATGAGCATGCCCAGCCACACCGTCAGCCCCAGCAGCACGAACGAGGCCATCAGCGTAATACGCCGGTGGAGCAGCACCACGTCGAGCGAGCGGGCGTACAGATCGGCCAGTTTGTCAAAACATCGCTCAAGCGTTCCATACAGCCCGCCCATGGCGGGTTTGTGCCCGGCCATGTTGTGCGGCTGGGCCTTGAGAAAATAGGCGCAAAGCATGGGGGTGAGCGTGAGTGAAACCACGCCCGAGCTTAAAATGGCCGAGATGATCACCACGGCAAATTCCCGGAACAGCCGGCCCACAATGCCGCCCATGAACAGTACGGGGATGAAAACTGCCGCCAGCGACAGCGTCATGGAGACAATGGTAAAGCCGATCTCCGCCGAGCCGTCAAAGGCCGCCGTCTGAGGGTCCTTGCCCATCTCCTGGTGGCGCACAATATTTTCAAGCATGACGATGGCGTCGTCGACCACAAAGCCCACGGCCAGGGTCAGGGCCATGAGCGAAAGGTTGTCCAGGCTGTAGCCCAGCACCGACATGATGGCGAATGTCGAAATAACCGACATGGGCAGCGCCAGACTGGGTATGATGGTGGCGGGCATGTTGCGCAAAAAGATAAAAATGACCAGCACCACCAGAAAAAAAAAAAAAAACGCGTGAGGCACCAAGGTACAATTTTGACGTCAGACCACGGAGTCGGCCGAAATGGATTCGGAATCGGGTCGTAAAAGACCTTCGACCCCTGGCCCGAGGGCGGCAGCTGTTTTCCCTCCGAGCAGGCGGCAGCAGCCGCACGGATTGGAATCCCACCCACCTGCCACGCGTAATTGGTGCCCGGCTGACGCGGCTTGCAGCTCGCACGGCCAGGGCATAGATTGCATTGGGAGCGCTCGCGTTGGCTTCGCAAGGTGCCAGCTGCCTTTGTCGGCTGCTTGAAGCGCTCGTCCAAAACGTCACATCGCCCCAGATGCAACGGACAGGCCGCCAAGCAAGCGCCGCCGGTTGCGTGTAAGGCTAACGCACCCGCGTCGCTGCAAAGGGCCTCTGGCGTTTCCCCATTCAGAGCTGGCCCGCAAAGCACTTGATGGAATCGGCCCCGCTGCGGCCCCCTCAAGCGAACGCGCGTGGGGGCAAACATGGCTGTTGGACGTGAAGGCCGTACGGCGTCGGCCACTTCATCAATGCCGAGGCCTCGGGTGGCGCAGCCGTCAGGGTTTCAGCCTGCACCGCGCACGGCGTACTGCTTTTGCCGCCGTAAATGACCACCTGGGCCACGCCGTCCGCACCATGGAAAGCCGCTGACCCTATTGAGGGTATCCGGCGTCATCGCGTTGAGCAGGCGTAAAGGGCGGCAAGCGTTTCAGCCTCAGCACCGAAACACGCAGCTGCAGGGGATGGGCAGGGTGCCTGCGCGAGGTTAACCTTCCGGCGCGAAGGCTCGGCGGGCACGGTCCACTCCGCTTGGAAGCGGCAAGCGGCGCTGGGCAAGCCCTGTATGCCCGACACTGCACGGCGCCAGACGCCCGCCACATGCGATGTTTCGCGGTGCAAGGGCAAAAAACTGGATGGCTAAATGCGCGTGCGGGCCCGGTGGGAGCTGTAGACGATGACGATGGAATGCAATACCCCGCAATGGTGAAAAAAGTTCCTTTTCCCAGCCGCGTGGCCAACCAGACGAAGCCATGGTCTCCGGGTCGGCCCCGGCCAGCTCCGCCTGTACCTGAATGGTAGGAAAATCCACAGTGGGCAGCTGGTTTACCGGCAGGTTGCGGTACCCCGCAAGGCCAAAAAACAGCATGCCCAACATGATCAGCACCGTGGCCACAGGTCGGCGGATAAAGAGCGAGGCTATATTCATGCGGCTCCCCCTGAGGGTGCGCAAAACGGCACGGTTTCCTTGCAGCAGGAGGGGCTGAACACGCAGACTCAGCCCGACAGTTCACGAACCAGCAACAGCAAACCCAGCAGGCAGCATACGCCGCCGATCAAATTTCGCAGCAAGACCGTGGGCGTACGCCGGGCCAGGGCCACGCCAAAGGCAAAACCCGCTGTTTCAAAGATGCACAGCGCGGGCAGCAAAACAAAATCCACGTACCCGCTCTGCATGTTGCCCACCGTGCCAAACAGGGCTGTAACCACCTGATACGGCATGGCAAGGCCAACAGCCGTCATGGGGGCAACCCCTGCGGCGATCATCCAGGGGATGGAGAGCACCGGGCCGCCCGCCCCTGTCATACCGGCCAGAAAGGCCGTGGCCGCGCCAATGCAGAAAAAGCCCGCCCTGCCCTGCCAAAAGACGCTGCCCCCGGCCCTGGGCGGACGAAAAACGCACAAACCCGCAAACAGTATTATGCTGGCCAGCAAAACCACCAGAGGGCTCGCGTTGATGCGCGCGTTGATCATGGCCCCCGGCAGGGCCGCAAGGCCGCCCAGCATGTAGGGCGTGGCCTTTGACCACTCCACATGGCCCAGGCGGCGGTACATATAGGTGCCAGCCAGACCGAGAGGCAAAAACGAGGCCAGGGCAGTGCCCATGGCTTCGTGCGGTTCAAGCCCGCTCAGCAGGATGAGCGCAGGGGGAATCAAAATACCGCCCACGCCCGTGAGGCCCACCAGCAGGCCCACCAGCAGGCCCGTAACGCTCAGCACGATCAACACATGAATCCTCAAAGATATGAAGTACCGGCCACGATGGCGCACAGCCAGACTGCAAGCCCCCCACACAGGGCGCTATAGCGCAAGAGTTCGCAAAGCGCCAGCAGGCGCGCGTGGTCCCAGGGCGCGGCCTCGCTCGGCTCCGGCCCCAGCCAGGGCTTTGGTGTGAGCGTGCCAAAATACACGGAAGGCCCGCCCATGCGTGCGCCGCACAGCCACGCGCAAGCCGCCATGGACCAGCCGGAATTGGGGCTGGGCATGCCCGAGGCCTGCCGGGCAACCACCCCCAGGCCAGGCCAGCGGCCAGACCAATGGCGAGACCAATGGCGAGACCAATGGCGAGACCAGCGGCGCAGGCGGCCCTGGCCTTCACGCCCGCCGCACAAGCGTACGAGGGCGGCGGCGCATCTGTCGGCAAGCCATGCCGCGCAGGCTGACAACCGCGCGGGGATGAAGGCCAGCGCATCGTCGCAGCGTGCCCCTGCCCAGCCCAGCCAGCGCCATTTGTCGGTCACATAGCCCCACATGGAATCCGTGGTGCTCACAGCCTTGTAACACCACAAGGCCACCGGACCGCCCACCAGCAGCCAGAAAAACGGCGCCATAAAGGCATCCGTAAGATTTTCAGACAGCGTGTCCGCCAGGGTTTTACGCATGAGGGGGCGGTCCATGCTTGAGGTATCGCGGCTGACCAGCCACGAGAGCGCCGACCGCGCCTCGGGTTCGTCATAATTTTCCACCCGCCGCAGCACTTCGCGCCCGGTGCGCAGCAAACTGCCCATGGCCAGTCCCGCCCATGCAAGGTACAGGGCCAGCAGCCCGCCAAACACCGGCAGCGAAACCAGCGCCCAGACCGCCAAACCGGTCAACGCCGCCAGCACGGCCAGTGTTGCGGCCCCGGCCAAACGCCCGCGCGCTCTCTCGGCCTCTGGCCCGCCAGCCAGCATAAAACGCCGCGCTGGCGCTTCCAGCGCATCCAGCAGTTTGCCCACAGCGCAGACGGGGTGACGCCACGGCAGGTCGGGGTCGCCCAGCCACAGGTCAAAAATCAGCGCCACAGGAGCAAGCCACCAGCATTCCCATACGGAATAGGGGAACAGCTGCGCCAAGCTCACTCCCAATCCTCCATGAGGCCGGTGCGGGCCAAAGCCAGATACAGCACAATACCCGCAGAGGTGGAGAGGTTCAGGCTGCGCACGCGGCCTTCCCGCATGGGAATACGGATGCGGTAGGGCGAGAGCGCCAGAATTTCCTGCGGCAGGCCCCGCGTTTCCGGCCCAAAGACCAGGCAGTCGTCCGCCTCAAAGGCAAACTGATGCGCCGGAGCACTCACCTGCCCTTTTTTGGCCGACGTGAGCACAAGGCGCGCGCCTTGCCTCCCCTGCGCCTCAAACGCGGCCCAGTCGGGCCAGACGCGCAGCCGCACGTTGGGCCAGTAATCCAGCCCGGCCCGCTTGAGGTAGCGGTCCTCAAGCTTGAAACCCAGAGGTTCAATGAGGTTCAGCGTGGTGTCCGCAGCGGCGCACAGACGGGCGATATTGCCCGTATTGGGCGGAATTTCGGGCTCAAAAAGAACTATCTGCATGGTGGATATATTTGAATGATAGTAACAATGTTTGGTTTGCGGTTGCTGGCTGGCCGGGGTTGTTCTTTATGCCTGAAGCTTCTTGGGAACAGACCTGGCCGGAGATGAATTTTCTCCAGCCCACTCCCCGTTCACATATTGTTCATGGAGGCGGCAAGACCTGGTATTACCTGACAGACAACCCTGATGTCTCTGCTGCCAAAACCCGCGTCGTCGAGCGTGGCAAAAATGTCGGCCTCGGTCACCTCAACCCGCGCCCCGCTCTCTCCCGCCGCTTCCAGCCGCTGGCGCAACAGGGCGCTGGCCCGTTCGCGGGCTTCGCCAAGGCTGTAAGCCTTGCCGATGCGCTCGGTGATGTCCAGCGCGGGCACGGTCAGCACGCCCCGCCCGGTGTCGGCGTAAAGCTCGAGCGCGTCCGTGGGCAGGGTCAGTGCCGCGCCCACGGCATTGGCCACATCGGCATGAGCAGGCGTTTCCACCGGCATGCCCAGAGCCTGCGCCAGACGGTGCGCCACGCAACCCGCCGGGCCGCCCACAAGCCAGGCATGCGTGGGGCGCGCCTCACGCAGGGCCTTGAGCGCCGCAAGGGTGTAGATGGGGCGGGCATTGACGCCTGCGGCCAGATCGCGGGCGGCGTCTGCCACCTGCTTCAGCGCGTCGTCCACAGCCATGCGCGCCAGATCCAGCGGGGCAAGGCCGTGCAGGGCGGCCAACGCGGTTATGCCCGCAGCTGAAGCGACCGCATCGCCCGCCGCTGCGTCTGCAGGCTCCCCGGCAGAAGCACGGGCTGTCGCGTCGGCAGCGTCGCTGTTCATTACATTAAGAGCGTCAAGCAGGGTTGGCCGCTCTCCGCCAAAGGCCATGGCCGGGCCTTCGCGCAGGGGGCCCGTACGCACGGGCCGGGCCGCACCGGGCTTCGCATCGACGTCAAGCAGCGAGTCGCCGCCGACGCCGATGGAGACCGTCGCCAGCGCCCGCACCAGGGTGCGTCGGCCCTCAAGCAGCATGCCGTCTCTGTCCACCACGGGCGAGCCGTCCACAAAAAGGGCCATATCGGTGGTGGTTCCGCCCATGTCGAGCAGCAGGCTGCATCCCTGTTGCATGGCTTCGCTGCCGCCGCACAGGGCCAGTACACCCATAACGCTGGCCGCAGGGCCGGAAAGGATGGACTGCACCGGCTCGCGGCGTGAAAACGCCAGCGGCACAGCCCCGCCGTCGGCCTTGAGCAGACGCACCGAGGCGCTGATGCCCGCATCGGCAAGGGCCGACTCCACAGCATCCAGAAAAGTATTGTGCAGGCGCTCCACTGCGGCGTTAAAATAGGCCGTGGCGAGGCGACGGGGAAAGTTGAGCCGACCCGAAAGCCTGTGCCCTTCGGTCACGGGCATGCCCGGCATGTCTTCGCGCACGGCCTTGGCCATGGCCTGCTCGTGCGCGGCGTTGCGCGGCGAAAATTTGCCCACGCAGGCCACGGCAGCCACACCGGCCTTGCGCCAGGTCTCAGTGGCCTTGCGCAGCACGCCTGTCTGCAGGGGGCTGACCTCAACGCCCCGGTGGTCCAACCCGCCCGGTACAACGCACACCTGCCCGCCCATGACAAACCGGCGCGGGTCAAGCCCCGGCCCGGCGGAGACGGCCAGCCCCACGGTATCCGCCCGATGTTGCACCAGGGCGTTGACGGCAAGGGTGGCCCCAAGGGTCACGCGCGAGATACGCCCAAAATCGCAGCCGGGAGCGGCCTTGGCCAGCGCGGCGAGCACTTCGCGCACAGAGCGGGGCAGGTCGTCGTGCCGGGTGCGCACCTTGGCAAAGGCCGCCAGACGTGCGGCAGGCGCGGACGCGCGGCTTGCGCCCATATCGGCGACGGGGCAGGCCAGCAGCACCGCGTCTGTGTGCGTGCCCCCGGCATCTATGCCCAGCACATATGTTTCGCTCATAATTTCAGCCTCATAATGCTAGTTTGCAGTCATGAACATACGGCATCGCCAGCCGCAGGGCCAGCCCTTTATTGCCCCGCATGCCGCCGCGCAAGGGATTGCCGCAGCAGCATGCGCCTGCAATTACGGATATTCTTATCGGCAATAGGCGCAACTGCTTGCCATACGCGCCCATTTTCAGTAGATTTTTGCTCTTGCGGCAACCGCCGGGACTGCCCCGGCACGACCGCGTTTTATACAGCAGGCTACTGCGGAGGAAAGCCATGCAGAAAACAAAGTTTATCTGGTTTGACGGAAAAATGCTCCCTTCTGAACAGGCACAGGTTCATGTGCTCACCCACGCCCTGCACTATGGCAGCGCCGTATTTGAAGGCATTCGCGCATACGCCTGCGCCGACGGCACGTCCGCCGTTTTTCGCTTAGAAGATCACTGCAAGCGCCTAATTAACTCCGCTAAAATTATGCGCCTTGAAGTACCCTTCTCGCCCGACCAGCTGGTAGAAGCCTGTGTTGAAACCCTCAAGGCCAACGAACTGCGCGAGGGCTATGTGCGCCCGCTGTCGTTTGTGGGCTATGGCGAAATGGGCGTCTACCCCGGCAACAACCCGGTGCAGACCATCATCGCCGTCTGGCCCTGGGGCGCGTACCTTGGCGCAGAAGCCCTTGAAAAGGGCATTCGCGTCAAAACCAGCAGCTTTGCCCGCAGCCATGTGAACACCAGCATGTCCAAAGCCAAGGCCGCAGGCAACTACATCAACTCCATCCTTGCCAAGGTGGAGGCCAAGGACGACGGCTACGACGAAGCCGTGATGCTCGACACCAACGGCTTTGTCTCTGAAGCCACGGGCGAGAACATCTTTATCGTGCGCGACGGCGTGATCAAAACCACCCCCTGGACGTCCATCCTGGGCGGCCTGACGCGCGACTCCGTCATGGCCCTGGCCAAAGACCTTGGCTATACCGTGGAAGAACAGCAGTTTACCCGCGACGAATTCTATATTGCCGACGAGGCTTTCTTCACCGGCACGGCGGCTGAAATCACCCCCATCCGCGAGCTGGATCACCGCCAGATCGGCGTTGGCCATGCTGGCCCGGTGACCAAGCACCTGCAGAAGGAATTCTTCAAGATCGTCAAGGGCGAAAACCCCAAGTACGAGGGCTGGCTGCACCGCTTCAGCGTGTAACACCGTTCAGATATGTTTCGGGCGGTTTTGCTTTGGCGAAACCGCCCGAATAAACCACCGGCCTGCTCCGCCCGCCCGCATGCCCCGTGCTGCCAGCGACGCGTCAGGCAAAAGCCTTTTCTGCGGGTTCGCCCTGCGGCGTAACCCGGGACTGCCCGACAGCCCGTTGGTCATCTTTCAAAGGCAACGAGCGCCATGAAACATCTCTCTCTCGCCGCACGATACAGGCCGCAAAACTTCGCTCAGGTAGCAGGACAGGACATGGTCAAGGCCGTCCTTTCCCGCGCCGCTGCCGAAGACAGGCCAGCCGCCGCCTATCTTTTGAGCGGCACGCGAGGCGTGGGCAAAACCACCATCGCTCGCATTTTTGCCAAGGCGCTCAACTGCCAGCACGCGCCGGGGCCGGAGCCCTGCAACCAGTGCGAACAGTGCCGCAAGATTACCCAGGGCGTGCATGTGGACGTGACGGAAATCGACGGCGCTTCCAACAACAGCGTCGAAGACGCCCGCTCGCTGCGCGAAACCATCGGCTACGCGCCCATGGAGGGCCGCTACAAGATTTTTATCATCGACGAAGCGCACATGCTCACCCGCAACGCCTTCAACGCGCTGCTCAAAACGCTGGAAGAACCGCCGGAGCGCGTCGTCTTTATTTTTGCCACCACCGAGGCGCACAAGTTCCCCATTACCATTGTGAGCCGCTGCCAGCATTTTGTCTTCAGGCATCTGAGCGAAGATGCGCTGTTTGCGCACCTCTCGGCCGTGCTGCGCAAAGAAAACGCGGCCTTTGAAGAAGGGGCCGTGCGGCTTATCGCGCGCAGGGCCGCAGGCAGCGTGCGCGACAGCATGTCGCTGCTCGACCAGACGCTGGCGCTGGGCGGCGCGGAGCTGACCGTGGCCGCCACCCGGCAGGTGCTGGGGCTTGCGGGCCAGGAACTGTTTGCCGAGCTGTTCGAGGCCCTGCACAGTCAGGACTGCGCCGCCGTCGCGACCCTGTGCGGGCAGATATTGCAGCAGGGTGTGGACATTGGCTTTTTTATGCGCGAGCTGGCGGGCAACCTGCGCAATCTTTTTTTGCTGCGCCAGAGCGGTCAGGCCATTGTGCCAAGTCTGCGCCTGCCCGCTGACGAGGCGGCAATGTGGCAGGGCATAGCCCCCCGCTTTTCTGCAGCGCATCTGCATGCGGCATGGCAAATGGCCCTTGACGCGCAGCGCGGCATCGTGCAAAGCCCAGAACCGGCAGCCGCGCTGGAGCTGTTGCTGCTCAACCTGGCCCTGCTGCCGCAGCTGCTGCCAGTGGGACAGACGACGCCAGGCCCCGGCGGCCCCAATGGGGGCCAGACTACGGGCCAGACTGGCGGGCAACCGCCCAGTATGGGGACAGCGGCGCAGGCGCAGACTGTTGCGGCGGCGAGTCCGCGCGGGGGCAGCGCGGGCGTGCCCAGCGAGGCCGCTCAGGGCGTGCAGGCCCGGCCCAGAGATGCCGCCTCGACCCAGCACGCCGCCAACGACGCCGACGACGGAGATTCGGACGAACCGGACGCGGCCCCGGACACCGGGGACAGCAGCGCAGACCCGAGCAGCGCGCCGCGCAACGACGCCCCCACCTCTGCCCCGGCAACGCCGACGCACCGCCCATGGCGGCCTAAGCAGCCCCCGCAAGGGGATGCCAACGCTGGCGGCGGAGCTGCAGCAGCCAAAGCCCGGGACGCGGCCGGCGCACCTGGGGATCGGCCTCTGGTGCACTGCGTCGCAGACGAACATTTTGACCAGGCTACTTCCGGCGAGGGCAACCCTCACACCGTGGAGACGCCGCCTGCGGCCGCCCCAACGCACGGCGCGCCTCAGGGCGAGGCCGCCTGCAACTGGGCTGCGTTTTGCGATTTTTGCCACCACGTGGCAAAATGGCGGGGCGACATGGCCGCGTCCAGCACCTGCTGCCGCAGCGTTGCCGCGACGTGGAAGGACGGCGTGCTGCGCCTTGCGCCCAAGGCCGAGACCCAGCAGTTTCAGCTTGAGCGCGGGCGTGAGGAGCTCATGGCCGCTTTGGCGGCATACGGCGCAGGGCAGACGCGGCTTGAAATCGTTGTCCCCCGGCCTTACAGGCCAGAGGCGGAGCTGATTGACGAATTCAGCCAAAAGCCGGAGCTGCGCCACTGCCTCGAAGTTTTGAATGCGCGGGTCAAGGGCTGCCGGCCCATCGACCAGTAACAGCGCCGCCCTCCAGGGCCCGATAAAAAAATTTCGCGACCATCGGCCCACGCCGCCGGGAGCGGAAGCATGCAACAGACGCAAGGAGAAACACATGCGGAACATGAACGACATTCTGCGCCAGGCGCAGGTTATGCAAAACAAGATCGCCAAACTTCAGCAGGATCTGGGCGAACACAGCTACGAGGCCAGCAGCGGCGGCGGCATGGTCAAGGCCGAGGTTTCGGGCAAGCAGGAACTGCGCAAGCTTGTTATCGACCCCAAGGCTCTTGAGGGCAACGACGTCGAAATGCTGCAGGATCTCATTCTGGCTGCCGTCAATGAAGCTGGCCGCATTGCCCGCGAAACCATGGAACGCGAGATGAGCGCCATCTCTGGCGGCATCAAGCTGCCCGGTCTTTTCTAGCGCCATGCACGACAGAATTCCCGAACCGCTCAAGGCCCTGGTAGAGCAGCTTTCGCGTCTGCCGGGCCTTGGCCCCAAATCCGCCATGCGTGCGGCCATGGCCCTGCTCAAGTGGCCGGAGGCCGAAACCCGCAGGCTCGGGCGCGGCATCCACGACCTGCGCGACAACCTGCACCTGTGCTCGCGCTGCGGCGGGCTTTCGTCCACCGACCCGTGCCCGGTCTGCTCCGATGCGGAGCGCGCTCGCGATACGCTGTGCCTGGTGACGGAATGGGACAGCATGCTTACTCTGGACGAAGGCGGCTTTTATCACGGCCAGTACATGATTCTGGGCGGCCTGATCGCTCCGCTTGAGCGTATGGATTCTGACAGCCTGGATATGGACAGGCTGGTAAAGCGCCTGGCCGAAGGCGAAATTCAGGAGCTCATTCTAGCCCTGGGCGCAACCATTGAGGCGGAAAACACGGCTTCGTTCATCCGTCAGATGGTGCGCAGGCAGTTTCCCTCAGTGCGCGTTTCGCGCCTGGCCCAGGGTATTCCCCTTGGGGCCGAGGTCAAATATATGGACAAGGAAACCCTGCGTCAGTCGCTGCAGTTCCGTCAGGATCTGGCCTAGGCCCTGAGTTTGCCCCCCTCCCCCCTCCTGGTTTGGTCCGCTTTTTTTCATTCAGGCATAAATCTTCTCTCCGATCTGCCGTAAGTAAGATAAACCAGAGACGTTCAGCTCGCCTTGAGGCTGTTGTTGCAGCATGTGCAAGTCAGCAAACCTCTTGTTTTTCCGTTGACCTGCATATACTACTACTGCGCTTGTATATGGCAGGTGATTTAGCCGCTACCTGCGGCAAACACACTGCGGAATAACGCGATTCCCCGTCCTTGGGGTTTCGCGAGGTGCGGTTCTGTGCTTAAACCTGAGCGCGGGCGTCGGCGTCCCCGGCGTCTGCCGCACCAGAGCGAACCAACAGCGCACAATGAGGTTGCTTGCAATGAAGATGACGTTGAGTTTCCGCATCATTTTTGTATATGTCCTGAGCCTTATACTGGCATGTACGGCCATGTTCATAGGCTTCAACATGGTTATGGGCGACGCCCTTACTGGCGGCGGCGCGCTCAAGGCGCTGCTCATTGGGGCGGGCCTCACCGCGCTGCTGGCTGTTGCCGGTTCGCTGTTCATCTGCAACAGGCTTTGTCCCATACGCAAATGCGTGGAGTACGCCAGGGCCGTTGCCGCAGGCGATACCAAGGCCACGCTGGATATGGACAGGGACGACTGTCTTGGGCATCTGGCCAAGGCGCTGCGCGACATGGTCGCAAAGCTTGAAGGCCAGGCTCACTGGTACGAGAGCATTCTTGACACGCTGCCCCTTTCCATTTCCGTAACAGACAACGACATGATCTGGACGTTCTGCAACAAGGCCGCCCTCACGAGCATGCGCAAATATTGCCAGGAAGACGTCGTGGGCAAACACTGCTCTGAAAAACAGGGCAACATCTGCAACACTCCCCAGTGCGGCATCGAGCAGCTGCGCCGTGGCAGCAAGCAGGTCATCAACCATATGCCCAACGGCAAGACCATGCAGATCATGCTTGATTTTCTGAAAGACAAAAATGGCAATACTGTTGGTCATGTGGAAATTGGCGAGGACATCACCGAGCGCATTGTCCTTGAAAAGAAAGCCGAAGAAGCCGCCCACAAGGCTCGCATGGACACGGTCAACCAGCTTGAAGGCGTGGTGGAAACCCTGCAGCACGCGGCCAATACCCTCGACACGTCGCTGAACGACGTGCGCGGCAAATCGGGCACGGTGGCCGACCGCATGGCCGAGACCGCCACAGCCATGGACGAAATGAATTCCACCGTGCTTGAAGTGGCGCACAACGCCGACGGCGCGGCCGATGCAGCCACCTCGGTGCAGGGGCATGCGCAGGACGGCACGGGCATTGTGCTGCGTACCATCCAGAACATGCAGGAAGTGCAGGAAAAGGCCTCTGGCCTCAAGCACGAAATGAGCACCCTGGACAAACAGGCACGGGATATCGGCACGGTTCTTACGCTTATCCGCGACATTGCCGACCAGACCAACCTGCTGGCCTTAAACGCCGCCATCGAGGCGGCCCGCGCTGGCGATGCCGGACGGGGCTTTGCCGTAGTGGCCGACGAGGTACGCAAGCTGGCCGAAAAAACCATGAGCGCCACCAGCGAAGTGGAAAAAGCAATTGCCGCCATTCAGGAAGGCACCGACAAAAGCTCCAGCACCGTCGACAGCACGGTGACTTCCATTGAAGAAGTAAGCCGCATGGCGCAGGAGTCGGGGCACTCGCTTGACCTTATCTCCAACCTCGCGGGCGACTCCAGCAGCCGTATTTCCGCCATCGCCACCGCCGCCACGCAGCAGTCGGCCGCGTCGGAAGAAATCAACCGCAATATCGCCGAGGTCAACACCCTGAGCGCCCGCATCGCCGAGGCCACCAACGCCGCAGCGGGGCAGGTGCGCGATCTGGCGGAGCAGGTGAGCATTGTTACCGGCATTCTCGACGCCATCCGCAAGGACGACCGGCTCCGTGAGGCCAATGCCTGATTACCGGGCACGACCAGATAAAACCAAACGCCATTCAAAGCCGCCGAAACACTGTTTCGGCGGCTTTTTTGCATCTTACGGCAAAAAAAACCTGCCCGCAGCTCGCAAACAACGGCATTAGCAAGTTTTTTGATTTTTTTTGCCCGCCCGCTCTGGACGATAACGGAGAAGGACTTACATATTGTTCGCACCTGACCACTGGTGCTGATTTTCCCGCGCTCGCCGCCGGTTGCGGCCCCCTGAGGTCCCTCGGAGGTGGTAGCGCGAAGCGTAACGAGAAGTTTTCCTGAGGAGGATTCAGATATGTCCAAGATCATAGGCATCGACCTGGGTACCACCAACTCCTGCGTCTACGTCATGGAGGGCAAGGACCCCAAATGCATCACCAATCCTGAAGGCGGGCGTACCACTCCTTCAGTGGTGGCCTTTACAGATAAGGAACGCCTGGTGGGCGACATTGCCAAACGTCAGGCAGTCACCAACCCCAAGCGCACGGTTTTTGCCATCAAGCGCCTCATGGGCCGCAAGTTTGACAGCCCCGAAGTTGGCCGGTGGAAGGAGCATTCGCCCTACGCCATCGTAAAAGCCGCCAACGAGGACGCTGGCGTGGAAGTGGACGGCCGCACCTACAGCGCGCCTGAAGTTTCGGCCATGATTCTGGCCAAGCTGAAGGCCGATGCGGAGGCATACCTCGGCGAGATCGTAACCGAGGCCGTCATCACCGTGCCCGCGTACTTCAACGATGCCCAGCGTCAGGCCACCAAGGACGCGGGCCGCATCGCAGGTCTTGACGTCAAGCGTATCATCAACGAACCCACCGCGGCCTCGCTGGCCTACGGAGCGGACAAAAAAGCCAACGAAAAGATCGCCGTGTTCGATCTTGGCGGCGGCACGTTCGATATTTCCATCCTTGAAGTGGGCGACAACGTGGTTGAAGTGCGCGCCACCAACGGCGACACCTTCCTTGGCGGCGAAGACTTTGACCAGCGCGTCATCACCTTCCTCGTTGAAGAATTCAAGCGCGAAAACGGCATTGACCTTTCCAAGGACAGCATGGCCCTGCAGCGCCTGAAAGAAGCCGCTGAAAAGGCCAAAAAAGACCTCTCCACCTCCATGGAGGCCGAGGTCAACCTGCCCTTTATCACTGCCGACCAAAACGGCCCCAAGCACATGCTCATCAAGATTGGCCGCGCCAAGCTTGAATCGCTGGTCAGCGATCTTGTGGACCGCACCATCGAGCCCTGCAAAAAAGCCCTGGCCGACGCCGGCATGAGCGCCTCGCAGATTGACGAAGTCATCCTCGTGGGTGGCATGACCCGTATGCCTATGGTGCAGCAGGTTGTGGGCAAGTTTTTTGGCAAGGAGCCCAACCGCTCCGTGAACCCTGACGAAGTTGTGGCCATGGGCGCCGCCATTCAGGGCGGCATCCTCACCGGCGACGTCAAGGACGTGCTGCTGCTCGACGTGACCCCGCTCTCCCTTGGCATCGAAACCATGGGCGGCGTGTTCACCAAGCTGATTGACCGCAACACCACCATTCCTACGCGTAAAAGCCAGGTGTTCACAACGGCCTCCGACAACCAGCCCTCGGTGTCCATCCATGTGCTGCAGGGTGAGCGCCCCATGGCCCCCGACAACATGACCCTGGCGCGTTTCGACCTGGCGGGCATTCCCCCGGCGCCCCGCGGCGTGCCGCAGATCGAAGTGTCTTTTGACATAGACGCCAACGGCATTGTGAACGTGTCCGCCAAGGACATGGGCACCGGCAAGGAACAGTCCATCAAGATCACTGCTTCTTCTGGCCTGTCTGAAGACGACATTCAGCGGCTGGTGCGCGAGGCCGAGACCCACGCCACAGAAGACAAGAAAAAGCAGGATGTTATCGAAGCCCGTAACCACGCCGACAGCCTGATCTACGGTACGGAAAAATCGCTCAGCGATCTGGGCGACAAGGCCGATGCCGCCCTCAAGAGCGACATCGACGGTAAAATCGCCGCCCTGCGCAAGCTTATGGAAGGCGAAGACGCCGCAGCCATCAAGGCTGCCACCGAAGACCTGGCCAAGACCTCGCACAAGCTGGCCGAGCAGCTCTACCAGCAGCAGGCCCAGCAAACCGGCGGACAGCCCGGCGCGGACGCTGGCGCTGCCGGAGCAGGCCCCCAGCACGGCAATGCTGGCGACGATGTGGTGGACGCGGACTATACCGAAGTAAAGAAATAAGCGGGCGCGCAATTCGGCGGCAGTCGCCCCGAACTTGCAACCACGCCTGCCCTGTACTAAAAAGGTCTGGTTCCCCGAACCAGACCTTTTTTTGCGGCCCGCGCACGGCGGGCCTGTCGGTACTACAACCAGGATTCCGCCATGACCATACGCCGCCCTTTCGTCGTGCTGGCACGTAATATTTTGCTGCTGGCACTTCTTGGCTGTCTTGCCGCGTGCCAGATGCCCTTTGGCATGGGGCAGAGAGCCCCCGAACCCAAACCCCAGCCGGTGGCGCCCGCGCCAGCAACCGGCCCTTGCGTTGTGCTGGCCCTGCCCTCGTCGGGCACCTACGCCGCCATTGCGGGCAAGGTGCGCCACGGCGCGCAGATGGCCCAGAACGAGCTGGCCGCAAACGGCGTCAAGCTGCGTCTGGAAACCATCAATACCGAAGCCCCGGACTGGCTGCAGCGCCTTGACGCGCTGCCGCAGGCCTGCACGGTTGTGGGCGGCCCCCTTCAGGCGCGTAACTACGCTCAGGCCCGCGAGCACGGCCAGCTGGAAAAGCGGGCGTTCTTTACCTTTGTTCCCTCGCTTGAGCAGGGCGACGAGGGCGCGCGGGCCTGGCGCTTTTTCCCCAGCCCGCAAGACCAGATTGATACGCTCATCGGCTTTGCCACCACAGGCATGAATATCCGCACCTACGGCGCATTTTACCCAACCGACGCGTATGGCGTGCGCATGACGGGCCTTATGGAACAAAGCCTCGCCAGTCAGAACATGCTGCTGCAAAAGGCCTCGTACAATCCCGCCGACCCCACGTCGTGGAGCGATGCGGTGGCCCCGCTCATCAACGCGCAAACGCCGCAGGGCAGCAAAACCCCTGTGCCGCAAACCTCCTTTGAAGCCCTGTTCCTGCCCGACTCGTGGAAGAGCATGGAAATGCTGACCACAAGCCTGCTCTACAACGGCGAGGACCGTCTGGTGCTCCTGGGCACCACGCTGTGGGAGCAGAGCCTCTCGGGCAAAACCATCTCCAATGCCGACAAATACGCACTGGCGGTTTTTCCCGCCGCATGGAACCAGCCGCAGGCGCCCCGCGCCCTGCAGGTTCCCGGCACGGACTTCTGGAACGCCCTGGGCTACGACTTTGTGCGCTTTGCCGTGTCCATGGGGCTTGATTCGCGTCTGACGACGCAGCAGGTCACCGCCCGCGCCCAGCGCGCCTCAAAAATGATCTGGGGCATGGCGCCCATTTCGTGGGACAACGCTGGCGTGGCTCACCAAAAGCTCTTTTTGTTTGGCGTGTCGCCCACAGGCATGACTCCGGTGAATATAGAGACCTTCCAGCAGACCCGCGCACGCGTGCTGCAGCAGTCTGCCTTGCGCATGCAGGGCCTGCCGCCTGTGGACGCCACGGGCGCGCCAGTTGCGGCCCCTGCCGCCGGGGCGGAAGCCGCCCCCGCCGTGCAGCAGGGTCAGACGCCGCCGTCCGCGCCCATAATGAGCAACACGCCCCGCCCCTCGTATAAACTCAGCCTGCCCACAGCGCGTTAGCCGCGCCCGCAGGCATGCCTTTAAAGGATCGCACATGGCAGACAACAAAACCATCAGTCTGGATGAAGTAACCCACATGGCGACGCTTTCACGGTTGAGCGTCAGTGAAGAAGAACAGACCCTGTTTGCCCGTCAGATGGGTGATATCTTGGCCTACATGGATGTGCTTGCCCAGGTGGACACCAACGATGTTGAACCGCTGTACAGCCCGGCCCAGCACCCCGGCCACCTGCGGGAAGACGTCGCTGCCCGGCGGCGCGAGCGTACCGAGGTACTGGCCAACGCTCCCGAAGCCGACGGCGAGTATTTTATGGTGCCGCGCATCGTCTAATCTGGCCCTGGGTAGCCACGCCGCAAGACGGCAGGCCGCCCCCAACGAGTGTACAGCATTGTGCGGAATTTGCCGCCGTGCAGAACATATTTGAGAACGCCATGACCGAAATCTGCTCCCTCTCGCTGACCCAGGCGGCCCAGTCCCTGCAAAAAAAGGAACTGGGAGCCGCAGAGGCAGTTACAGCCTGCCTTGCGCGCATGGAT
>JGI20225J20221_1000463_pt1 | contig 25798 bp, 25 predicted proteins | sample BioMet4_FD_20221 | JGI IMG/M metagenome (IMG submission 20221)
TCTTACGCATAATCGTAACGATCAAACCTACCAACTTAATTTAAATGATTATCTACAGAATTTCCTTAATACATCTCATCTAACTCTTCTTAATCCTATCAGCACTATTTGCAGGCATATCATTCTCAATGAATTTAAATTGAAGGAAGTTGATGATAAAATTTTTATCATTCAGCGCAATACGCCCAAAAGATTATCCGAATATATTGTCGAAATTTTAAACGATAAGGGCCGCCCTTTACATCTTAACGAAATTAGGAAAGAACTTAATCGGCGAACCGTTAAAAGACCTCCCAACATTGAATCGTTAAGGTCTTCTATTTTAAGTATTAAAAAAATAAAAGCCATTGGCAAAACCAGTACTTATGCACTCAAGGGCTGGAGTTATATCCAAACGGCAACCATCAGAAAATTGGTGTTCGATTTTTTGCTCAAGTATGATGAGCCTAAAAATATTTTTGAAATTACTAACTATATCAAACAATTCAGGAAAACCAATGATAAAAACATTTTAGCGAACCTTAAATTAGATAAAAATCATACTTTCCAATTCTTCAAAAGTGGTTATATCGGATTATCTTCCAAAAAATATAATGTTTACAGCAATGCCTGAGTTCAAGTTTATCCGTCTGTCTTTCTGGAAATAAAAATTATTACTTAATATAATTACCGGTGAAAAAAAATAATACAAGAGCCCTGTTGTTGGTAATTTTTGTTTTCATTTTCTGTTCAATGCGGGCTGAAAACGGAATTGTTGGCAATGATATGATTTATAAATCATCCATTCATACCGTACAGCTCCACAGGTTAGGAGCTGAACTTACCCCTCCTATAATCAGGTTAAACACAGATGAACAGTTAAAATTATCATTTGATGATTTTGATTCGGATGTAAAACGCTATAAATTCACAGTAATCCATTGTACTGCCGATTGGTATCCAAGTGATGTGCAACCTTCTGATTATATCCTGGGTTTTACTAATGATTATATTACCGATTACCGGTTTTCGCTCAATACAACCATAAAATATACACATTATAATTTAGTATTTCCTTCCGATAATTTCCAAATTATCCAGGATGGGAATTATCTTTTGGAAGTTTTTGATGAAAATGATCCTGATAATATTGTTTTTACCCGTCGGTTTATGATTGTTGACCAAAAAGTTTCTGTTTCGGCAACAGTTAACAGATCTTTAGCTCCTGCCGAAAGAGATGTACGTCAGCGGATCGTATTTAATATTAATGCGCTAAATTATCCAATATCTAATTATCAGAATCTGAAAGTAATTGTTTCCCAGAACGGGCGATGGGATAATTCCATTACCGGTTTGAGACCTAAAACGATACTGGGCAATGTTCTGAGTTACGATTATGATGAAGGAAATGAATTTAACGGAGGGAATGAATTTCGTCATTTTGATATTAAAAGTCTTAGATATCAATCAGACAGAGTGCAACGGCTGAATTTTGATACGGCTTATCAGGTTTATTTGCTGCCCGACGAAAGGCGTACGTTTAAATCGTACTTTAGCGATAAAGATATTGATGGCTTATACCTTATAAAAACTGAAGATGGCAATAATTCGGAAACTGAATCGGATTATTGTATTGTACACTTTTGCTTACCTTATTCTGCGCCCATGGTTGGGGGTAATATTTATGTATTTGGAGGAATGGTTTATTGGCAATATATGCCCGAAGCAGAAATGAAATATAATTTTAAAAAATCACAGTATGAAGCAACATTACTGTTGAAACAGGGATATTATAATTATCAGTATGTGTGGTTGGAAAATGGAAAATCTGGCGATGAAACCTTTATTGAAGGTAATCATTTTGAAACAGAAAATAATTATACTATCCGGGTTTATTATCGCGAACCCGGTTCTTTTATGGATAAACTCATTGGAATAGAATCCATTTATTCCGTTAAGTAAAACAAATTATTGATCTATTTATTCATATCTGAGCGATTCTATGGGATCGAGGTTGGCAGCTTTGGTGGCCGGTACTATACCCGAAATAAGTGCCACGACAAAACATAGCACAACTCCACTGATAATCCACAGCCAGGGAATAATAAAACTGCTTTTGATGAGCAATGAGATGGTATTACCAATCATTATACCCAGAAAAATTCCCAGCAATCCTCCCAATTGAGCGATGACAATGGCTTCAATCAAAAATTGCCGTTTGATGGTTTTGCGTTTAGCACCTATGGCTTTTCGGATACCAATCTCCTGAGTGCGTTCGGTAACAGAAACCAACATAATGTTCATCAAGCCGATAGCCGCACCAATAAGTGTAATTANACCGATGATGGTNGCNGCCAGCCGAAGATATTTCAGGTTATCGAAAAGCATTTTGGCAAGGTTGTCACTTTTGGATATATCAAAATTATCCTCTTCGCCTATTTTTACTTTCCTGATAATACGGAACAATCCGGTGGCTTCTCCCATAGCCGGATCAATTGAATTGGGATTATTGGTCGTGATGTTTATTGTATAGGAAACGTTTGGNTGTGGAAAGTATTGACGTACATTTGTTAACGGAAGAATACACAAGTTATCGCTGCTAAATCCTATGCTTGAACCTTTTTCTTTTAGCAACCCTACAACTTTATATTTTCCAGGTCCTATAGAAATTATTTGCCCCAAAGGATTTTCTTTTTGGGTAAAAAGAGTTTTGACTAAGTCGTTTCCAATGATGGCTACATGTGATCCATAAAATATTTCAGTTGCTGTAAAATTTCGCCCTTTGGAAATCTCGTTTCCTGAGGTTATCAGATAATTTTCGTCGGAACCGATAACAGGAATATTGGGGTTGGTTTTATTGGAACCAAATTTCAGGGTAGAAGTACGCGAAGCATAAACAAAAATTGAAGTTGCTGCCGGGAATCGAAAGGAGTTTTTAAAATCCATAGCTTCCTGATAGGTAATAACCCTATAATTTTTGGGACGGTTGGATTGATCGCCCATGTGCACGTGCATGCCTCTGTTGCGGATAGACAGAGTATTAGCCCCCATCATGGTGAAATTCTGGTTAAGGTAGTATTTTATCGAATCGATGGCAGTTAAAATTCCAACTAAGGCCATTATCCCAAAAGCAATGATTAGAATGGTGAGAATGGTGCGTAAAAGGTGACTTTTTATGGAATAAAGCGATATTTTAATATTTTCCTTGACAAGATTATTCATCGAAGTTTGATTTTAAAGCAAACATACATGAAATTTTTCAAATAATCGCAATTCCTTTAAAAATCAGAAAAACACAAGAACCGAAGATAGTATGATAGACCAGACAAAAACAGATATGCCTAAAAAACAAAGTGTTTTCAGAGAATAATAATAACGTGCTGCTAAAAAAGAACCCAATGGAATGGATAAAACTACAGGTGTTAAAATGATGATTCCCAATAAACCATAATTGGCACGGATTCTTGCAAGTGTACGGTTGCGGAAAGTGAAAACTTTTCTTTTATTTCGTCTTAGCGAACCTAAATGTAGATAAGGAAAATTTCGGCGGTTGGGATGCGAAATAAACCAGGATGCAATAACTGAAAAATACTTTCGCCATAAAACGATCAAACCTTCGCTTAAATAGTAAAAGAAAAGCACACCTAAAATACCTCCAACAGAAGTAGTTAAAAAGGTTTGGAAAAAGGTGAGTCCCAGTTTAAAAGCCAGCGGGGGAGCAAACAGAAATTTAAAACTACTGAGGAATAACACTTCCAATAGTTTAAAAATCAGTTTAACGGTAAAAAAAATAAAAGTCATGAAAAGAGGTTTATAAAAAACCAGAACGCCTGGCGTATATGGGAAGTAAACAAAAATCAGGCCTTATTGTTTAAAACTGACAAAAAGGGGAAAATCGTAACAATAAGCAGGTTTTAATCACCACGAAAGGCAAGAAGTGAGAAAAGGCTAAACGATAATATGTGTGAATTTTCAATTATAGCTTTTTCCCGAAAGCTAAATCGCCGGCATCGCCAAGCCCGGGAACAATATATGCCTGAGCTGTCATTTCTTCATCCACAGCGCCAACCCAAAGACTTATATCGCTTTTTGAAAGGTAACGTTTTACATATTCTACTCCTTCTGCACTGGCTAATATAGCAACAATGTGGGTATGAACGGGCTTCCCGTTATTTAATAATTCTTTGTAAGTTAATGCAATAGAAGCTCCGGTGGCAAGCATGGGGTCTGATAGTATAAGCACTCGGTCGGTAAGATCTGGACTGGAAGAGTATTCAATCTGGATATTAAAACTGCCATCCTTGCGATGCTTGCGGTATGCCGAAACAAAGGCATTGTCCGANTTATCGAAATAATTTAGCAATCCCTGGTGAAAAGGCAGTCCTGCACGAAGTATGGTAGCCAAAACCGGCTGATGTTTCAATACGGGTACTTCGGCGGTTCCAAGTGAAGTTATTACTTCGCGGGTTTCATATTCGAGATNTTTGCTTATTTCGTAAGCAAAAATTTCGCCTATGCGTTCCAAATTTCGCCGAAATCTAAGACTATCTTTCTGTATTTCAGAATCTCTTATTTCAGAAATGAATTGATTCAGAATAGAGTTTTGTTTTCCAAGAATTTTAAACATGGCTTTGCTTGTTTAATAATTTAGAATAAAATCTAACCGAACAAAGGTAGGTGTTTATTATTTACAAATTCTGGTTTCAGATGACGAATTTTTATTTTTTTCCGAGCAGAAACAATCCTGCCTTTACTATAAAAGNCAAATGGTTTATGCGGAGAGAATCATAGAAATTTTCGNCAGAACCAAAACTGCGGTAAAATCGTGCCAAATTAACATCATTGGAACCTTCAAAATCCAAAATTCCATTGCTTCCGGCGTGTTCTTTTATAAAAGAATCAACAAGCAGCGACATGGCTCCGTTGTGACGGGCCTGAGTATTGACGGCCGAAAACAGCAGAATGTGGTGTTGGNTCCAGCTTACAAAAACTACTCCGGCACATAATTTCCCGTCGGCTACGGCTCCCAGAATTCTGAGGTATCCTCTTTGATTACATTCTGCTGCAANNGACTGTAAAATGGTATATGCCAGGTCATTCATTTTTTTGATGTCTTTGCCGCGATNTTGCCTGAACATCTCAATGATTTCTGTAACAGATGTAGTATTGACAATACTTACTCCCGATTCCCGTGCTTTTTTAAGATTGCGTTTGGTATTTTGTGAATATCGGCTCAAAAGTTCTTTGTAGCTTTGATTCAACGAAAGTTTAAGGTTGAGATTCTGAATAAACCTTATATTTTTATCATTTGTATCCCAAACCGGGTTTTCTGCTAGTATACCTTGAGATTCGTTGAGATTAATTTCCACCAGACGATATTTTTTAGGAATGGCGCTAATAAACATTCCGGTAATTACAGTATGGATGGGATGAACAGAAAAAACACCTAATTGCTGGGCAAAATAGGGTTGGTATAAATAACCGATACCGTATTTCTTTCCCGGCGTCAGCGGAAAAACGTATTGATAATCATCTTTTATTAAGGCTTCCCAATTTGGACAAACCACATNGAGATACCATGACAAGGCATAAATCAGACCATTGGTGGAATGATTGATGCAATCGTCCCATCGTTGTTTGTCAATTTCGTGATGCTTCAGATATTTAATCATGGGCGAGTTCAATCATCTTTTCATATACAGCCCGCCATCCGGTCCATTCATCAAGATTGCTTAAGGATTGGTTGTGCCACAAGCTGATAAAAGTTCCGTTGACGGCTTTTACTTCATCAATAAGCTGTTTTAGGTGATAGGGTGCGTTATCGGCGGAAATGTTTTTATAACTCTGAAGCGTTCCTTCCATAACGGCAAAAGGATGTACTCGCAAGGGCGTAGCCGCATCCTGATCGATGTCGTAGAAGAGAAATGAATCGCAAATTCCGGCGCGGAAGCCGGTTTCGCTGGCATAGCCCATGGTATAATCGTCGGAAATGTCAAGATTGATAAGATTACGATAGGTAGTAGGGAAGGTGAGTTTCAGAAAATGCTGACGGCTTCGCGTTATTTCTTTGTTCAAAACCATAGAAAGATTTTTGACTTCCAACTGCAATTTTTTCGGATTGGTGTTGGATCCGTAGGATGGATGTATGCCTACCTCAGCATAATCGGATAAGGTTTTAACCAGAATGTGAAATTTAGGATTGTTAACAGGTATGTTTTTGTCGTTTAAACCATATTCGGCAAAAAGCACAAAATAGATAGGCTTAAGATTATATTTTTTCTGAAGTTCAAGTTGATACGTAAAGGTATCAAAAGGGTCGGGGATTATATTTGCCAGAACTTTGGTGCGTCGGATAATTTCCGAAAAATCACGATTCAGAATGGAACGGCAATATCCGCCCAACGAACGAACAACTCCTTTTTGCTTGTACGACCATGCTGCATCCACGTCTATGGTTGGAATGAACTGGTAGTTCTTTTTCGGGAAAAGAAGCGCGGGGAATTTTTTTAATAGTATTTCTTTGATTTTTAACGCCCAGATATTGACAACCGGCTTTTTTAAGAAATCGTTTTTGTAAGCTATGCTTTGGTTGGCTTCAAACCGATCGTACCTGTCCCGAATAAAGGGAAAGTATTCCTCATAGCGTGAAACCAGATAAAAAGAAGCAGCAAAAGGGTCGAATGGCAAGGCGGATTTTTTGTTGTAGACTGGAAAAAAAGCGACAGTGCCGGCAAAGGAAATAAATTGCAATTCCTGTACTTTGATACCCGTTTCAAAAAGGATAGCAGCTGAATCGAAAAAAAGTTCATCGCCGAAAATTTTGGATGAATAATTGATTTTCGGGCCTTCAAAAGTTAAAAATTCATCGCTGTTATTCGTCAGATTAACATCCAAACCGAGCAATTCGTTAAAGATTAATTTAAAAATATAATCGCAACGGTTAGTAATTTTAGGTATATAAACAAGCAACATTTATTTTGGGCTAAATTGGCAGCAAGATAATAAAAAAAGCCATACGTGAAAAAAGTTTAGTATTTTTGAATTTCCAAAATCTGAAAACTTACTTTAATCAATGGAGAATTTTATTGTATCGGCACGTAAGTACCGTCCATTAACGTTTACTACGGTTGTGGGTCAGTCGTCCATCACTACTACTTTAATTAATGCTATAAAAAACAAACAATTAGCTCAGGCATTTCTGTTCTGTGGCCCAAGAGGTGTAGGCAAGACCACCTGTGCACGCATTCTGGCCAAAATTATCAATTGCGAACATCCTACCGAAAATCTGGAAGCCTGTAATGTTTGTCCGTCCTGTGTTTCGTTTAATACTTCTAGTTCGTTCAATATATTTGAATTAGATGCCGCATCCAATAATTCTGTGGATGATATCCGCAACTTGGTTGACCAGGTGCGCATTCCTCCACAAATTGGTAAGTACAAGGTATATATTATTGATGAAGTTCACATGCTGTCGTCGCAGGCATTTAATGCGTTTCTTAAAACGCTGGAAGAGCCGCCTGCCTATGCAAAATTTATTCTGGCTACGACCGAAAAACATAAAATTATTCCTACCATACTTTCGCGTTGTCAGGTATTCGATTTTCGGCGTATCAATGTGGAAGATATTTCTAAACAGTTGGCTTATGTAGCTGCAAACGAAAATATTACTGCCGATCCCGAGGCGCTTCATGTGATTGCTCAAAAAGCCGACGGAGCGATGCGCGATGCATTATCCATTTTCGACCAGTTGGTTAATTCATCGGGGAACCATCTTACCTATGATTCGGTTATTGAGAACCTTAATGTTCTTGATCTGGAGTTTTATTTCCGGATTACCGATTTCTTCCTTGCCTCGGATATTCCTCATTGCCTGCTTACATTAAACGAAATTATTGAAAACGGTTTCGACGGACAGCATTTTTTAACCGGCCTGGGCGAACATCTTCGTAACTTATTGGTAAGTAATGATGAAGCTACCATTAAACTCCTTGAGGTCAGCGCATCCTATAAAAACAAATACCTTGAGCAATCCGCTCGCTGCAGCATTCCATTTTTATTGCAAGCATTGGAAATCAATAATAAATGTGATATTAATTTTAAAAACAGCAACAATAAACGACTGAGCCTCGAAATAGCTCTTATGCAAATGTGCTCTATCGTTTCCGGTAATTTATCCGTTGCTCCGGAGAAAATTATTCCCATAAAGGAGAAAAAAGTTTCGGAGGAAGAACCACGGTTCAGCCCGAAATCTGCACCTGCAACCACCGCTTCAGTTCATCCTAAAAGCGAACAACCTAAACCTGTGGCAACAACACCGAATTTAGTATCAAAACCAGCATTTATTCCGTCCACAGGTATTTCCATCAGTCAAAAAATTAATCCGTTAGGAGGAGAAAAAGTGGCCGATATCGCAGAGGAAAACCAACCGGCAACTTATCAGCCGGCAATGGAATTTACTCAAAGCCAACTTGAAAAATTATGGGATGAGTTTGCCGCAAGCATTAAAATGGAATCACCTAATTTCTTCAGCACTCTTACCAAACGTAAACCTGAGTTGAAAGACAATTTTTTAATAGAATTGCTGATTGATAATAAGGTGCAGGAAGATGAGATTATTTTGCGGAAAGCCGATCTGTTGGGCTTTTTGCGAAAGAATCTAAATAATTTTAAAATTCAGCTTAATACACAAATAGTTTTGACTCAGGAAAAAACAAAGCCATATACTCCGGAGGAAAAATTTAATAAAATGGCTGAAAAAAATCCTGAACTGATCAACTTGAAAAAAACACTGGATTTGGAAATAGACTTTTAATTTAGTTGATAGTTGATAGTTGATAGTTGATGGTTGTTTGGGTTTTGTAATTTGAAAACGGTGATGTCAATAATAGAATAAATAAATACAGCCTGGCTTTGGGATAAATATAGTATTACCTTAAAATAACTACACATGAAAAAAAAACTTATTTGCCTTATAACTATTGCTTTTTCCTGGCTTATCACCTCAGGTTTATTCGCACAGGGAAATATCAATTTATCAAAATCATTGTCCATAGACCCGGATGTTGTGATGGGTAAATTAGATAATGGTTTAACCTATTATATCCGCAAAAATGTCAAGCCCGAACATCGTGTGGAGATGCGGCTTGCAGTCAACACNGGATCGCTTTACGAAGATGAAACACAGCAGGGATTGGCTCATTTTACCGAGCACATGTGCTTCAACGGAACCAGNAATTTNCCCAAGAATGAACTTGTCAGCTATCTGCAATCGCTGGGTATAAAATTTGGTCCCAATTTAAATGCCTATACCAGCTTTGGCGAAACGGTTTACCAGCTTCAGGTTCCTTCCGACAAGGAAGACNTGGTGGAAAAAGGCTACCAGGTGCTCGAGGACTGGGCTCATAANCTTACCCTCGATAATAAAGAAATAGATAAAGAACGGGGCATCATTACCGAAGAATGGCGTTTAGGATTAGGAGCCGACGACCGGATGATGAAACGTTATATTCCTATTATTCTTAAAAATTCGCGCTATGCTGAACGCTTGCCCATTGGTAAACCGGAAATTATTAAAAATTTTAAATACCAAACGCTTAAAGATTTNTATTACGACTGGTATCGTCCCGATCTGATGGCTGTTGTCATTGTCGGCGACGTGGATGTAAAACAAGCCGANAATCAAATAAAAACTCATTTTTCACANCTTACCAATCCGTCCAACGAAAAAAAACGTACCGAATATGGCATTCCCGATAATAANGAACCGCTGATAGCCATCGAAACCGACAAGGAAGCCACAAACAACATGGTATCTGTTTTTTATAAACATCAGCGTCAGCCGGTGAATACCGTAGGCGATTTTCGCTATGTGGTGATGCAGGACTTATACAACGGTATGCTTAACAACCGTTTAAATGAAATTATGCAAAAGCCAGATGCTCCCTTTGTTTATGCGTATACCGGTTATGGCGATTTTATTGCTCGCACTCAGGATGCTTATATGTCGGTGGCTTTGGTTAAAGAAAATCAAATAGAAAAAGGCTTGGAAACTTTGCTTGCCGAAAATGAAAGGGTAAAACGCTTTGGGTTCACCACTACCGAATTGGAACGCCAGAAAGAGGAACTTCTTTCGCAATACGAACAAGCTGCCAAAGAATCCGATAAAACCGAATCTGCTGAGTATATTTCTGATTATCTGAATAATTATCTTGATGCCAAACCTATTCCCGGGCCTAAGAATGAACTGGAAATGGTGAAAAGCCTGTTGCCCGACATACAATTGACTGATATAAATGTTCTTTCCAAACAATGGATAAGCGATGATAATATTGCTTTATTGATTACAGCTCCCCAGAAAGAAGGTATTCAAATGCCATCGAAGGAAAAAGTGCTCGAAATTTTAAAAAATTCCACGACGCAGGAACTGACAGCTTATGTAGATAAATTCAGCGAAGCACCATTGTTTAGCCAACCGCTGGCCGGTTCAAAAGTTAGTAAACGTGTGGAAAACAAGGAATATGGCTTTACCGAAATAACACTTGCCAATGGAATCCGGGTAGTGATGAAACCAACTACTTTTAAAAACGATGAAATTCTTTTTTCGGCAGTCAGCCCCGGCGGTAATTCCCTATATCCCGATCAGGATTTTATGTCATCCTTTTTTGCCTCGCAGATTATCAGCCAGAGCGGGGTGGGAAAATTCGACAATGTGGAATTGGAAAAGAAGCTGAAAGGTAAAGTGTTGAAAGTAAATCCATATATTTCTGATGTGAAAGAAGGCTTTAGTGGCAGTGCTTCTCCTCAGTATTTTGAAACCATGCTGCAACTTACCTATCTCTATTTTACAGCACCCCGTCAGGATACCACCGTGCTTAAAACTTTTCTTTCCAAGACCAAAAATCAGTTAAAATTCATCAAAAATAATCCGATGATTGCNTTCTACGACACACTGATGCGCACGTGTGCNCAGAGTAGTCCNAGGNTTGTTGTNATCCCTTCCGAAGAACAACTNGATCAGATAAAAATGGCTAAGTTGTTTGAAATTTATAAGGATAGGTTTGCCGATGCCGGCGATTTTACATTTTTTATTGTAGGTAATTTTACNATTGATTCCATTCTTCCGGTNGTTGAATCTTATATAGGCAGCTTGNCTGTAACTCATCGCACGGAAACCTGGAAAGATGTTAGCCCAGAATTTCCTGAAGGAATCAAAGACGTTAGTATTTATAAAGGCACCGAACCCAAAAGTATGGTGGGAATTGTTATGTCGGGTAAGTTTGATTGGAACGATAAAAACAGGATGGAACTTCGCATGTTAAAGGAAATTTTGTCCATCAAACTTCTCGAAGTCATACGNGAAAAAATGAGNGGNGTATATTCTCCTCAGGTACAGTTAATGATGGATAAATATCCACGAAGTGAATATTCCATCATGACCATTTTCGGTTGTTCACCAAAGAATACCGGCAAGCTAACCAAAGCCGTTTTCAAAGAAATGAATAAAATTCAGAAAAAAGGTCCAACGCTTGTTGATNTGAACAAGGTAAAGGAACTGCTTATCCGCGAACACGAAACCGACGTGAATACCAATAATTACTGGCTCGAGAAAATTGAATCATCGTATTTTAATGGTGATGATTTAACCACAATTCCTGATTTCAACGAAAGGGTAAATGCCATCACTATTTCTGATTTGCAGCTTGCGGCTCAAAATTTTATGAAACGCGATCATTATGTGCGGACAGTGTTGCTTCCTGAAAAGAAAAAATAAAATACGAATTATAACTTCGTTTTCAGATGATATACACTTTAGGAGAAACCGTTTTAGATATTCTTTTCAGGAATAACGTTGCCGTTTCTTCAACTCCCGGCGGCTCCATGCTTAATGCAAGCATCAGCTTGGGCAGATTGGGGCTGCCGGTAAGTTTTATCAGCGAATATGCCGACGACAGGGTAGGGGATTTGATTGATAATTTCCTGCATGATAATGGAATTAATACCGCTTTGGTAAAACGCAATAGTGGAAAAACTCCGGTTGCTCTGGCTTTTCTGGACGAAAAAAACGATGCACATTATCAGTTCTACCGTCAGACACTGCAGACAGAAAGNAAAATTTNCTTGCCAGATTTTCACTCNGGCGATATTTTTCTCTTTCGGATCTTTCTATGCCATTCAAAAGGAAAACCATAAGGCTGTCATGACTTTACTCGAAAAGGCTCGTGAAAACGATACTNTCATTATTTATGATCCCAATTTCCGTAAGCCTCATCTTNACCAATTACCGGAATTAAAGCCTTTTATTTTGGAAAACATGNCTTTCGCCGATATCATCAGAGCTTCCGATGAAGATTTTAAGCTCATTTTTGATGAAGATGATACCGATANCTGTTTTGATGAAATAATTAAAAACAAGGCACATCGTCCATCGCCTGTTCTGATNCTTACCCGCAGTAGTCGGGGCGTTGATCTCCGTACTCCTGAGTTTACCCTGCATTTTGCCTCAAAAGAATTGCTGCCAATAAGTACTATCGGAGCTGGCGATACGTTTAATTCTGGTGTTGTATACGGTTTACATATGAATAGGATTCTGAAAAAAGATTTAACCGCTATCCCGTCNGGAAAATGGAAAGAAATACTGCATTTTGCTATTGACCTTGCTTCAGAAGTTTGCCTTAGCATGGACAATTATATTGATACAATTAAACACTGAATCATGTCATTAGCTCAATTTTTATCAAAACAGATTGTAAGACTTTCCGGTTGGAAATTTTTGGGGACCATACCTCCCGGAGTTAAAAAATGTGTGCTGATTGTTGCCCCGCACACCAGTAACTGGGATTTCTTTATTGGATACCTGTGTTTTATTCTAAAGAAAATAGATCCCAAAATCCTTATCAAAAAGGAGTTGTTTTTCTTTCCTCTCAGCCTGCTGATGAAAAAAAAAGGATATATCTCCGTTGATCGCGACAAACGGAATAATCTCATCCAGTTTGTTGCTGATGAATTTTCCAAACGCGAATCCCTTGTTATTCTGATCACTCCTGAAGGTACCCGCAAAAAGAATCCTCATTGGAAAAAAGGATTTTATCANATTGCTTTGCTGGCAAAAGTTCCCATTATCCTTGGTTATCTCGATTATGCAAAAAAAGAAGGTGGAATAGGGGGAATTCTTTATCCGTCTGGAAATTTTAAAGACGATTTTGCAAAAATTGAAGACTTTTATCGGACGAAGACGGCTAAATATCCCGAAAAATTTAACCTGTCGGGAAAATAACCTGAACGATAGCCATCAGATCTTGATTCTGTTTTTATCATTTATGATTATTATTTAATAAAAAATAAAAAATGAATACTGCTGAAAATCAATTAAACTTTGGACTCATCGGCGCTGCCGGCTATATTGCTCCACGCCACATGAAAGCCATCAAAGAAACTCATAATAACTTGATTGCCGCCCTCGATAAATTCGATAGCGTGGGCATCATCGACAGCTATTTTCCTCAAGCTGACTTTTTTACCGAACCGGAACGCTTTGATCGTCATTTGGATAAACTTCGCCGCAAGGGAGAACAAAAAATTGATTTTGTTAGNATTTGTTCGCCTAACTATTTACATGATGCTCANATACGCCTTGCCCTTCGAAATGATGCCAATGCAATCTGCGAAAANCCCCTCGTGCTAAATCCATGGAATGTAGATGCACTGAACCAGATAGAAAAGGAAACGGGTAAAAAGATATTTAACATCCTGCAGCTTCGCCTTCATCCAGCCCTGCTTGAGCTGAAGCAAAAAATCGAAAATGGACCCAAGGATAAAGTCTATGATGTCGATNTAAGCTATATCACAAGCCGTGGTAAATGGTATTTTATTTCCTGGAAAGGCGATCCGGCTAAATCGGGTGGTGTAGCTACCAATATTGGTATTCATTTCTTCGACATGCTCATCTGGATATTTGGCAANGTTAAACAAAGCATNGTNCATNTAAGNCAGCCNGATAAAGCCGCAGGTTATATNGATCTGGAACATGCCCGCGTCCGTTGGTTTCTGAGTGTGGATTATGAAAATATACCCGCAGAGATCAAACAGAAAGGACAACGTACTTATCGCTCTATCACTGTNGATGGTAAAGAAATTGAATTTAGCGGAGGCTTTACCGAACTTCATACGGAATCCTANAAACAAATAATCAATGGTAACGGTTTCGGTCTGGAACATGCNCGNCCATGCATCGAGATGGCTTATGAAATACGTAATGCACAGGCTATCGGANTTNTAGGCGAATATCATCCGTTGGCTGTAAAAAAGTAAATTCTTAATTTTTACCTTTTGAGTAAAGCAGACGAACAAATAAAAATTAACACGTATCCTTACCATTGGTACGCCTGTTATACTGTTTCACGTGCCGAAAAAAAAGCTTTAAAACAGCTTCAGAATGCAGGTATAGAAGCATATCTGCCCTTACAACGGCGGTTACATCAATGGAAAGACCGTAAAAAATGGGTGGAAGTTCCATTGATCAATTCGTATATCTTTGTNAGAATAACTGAAAAAGAATATTTTAATGTATTAAATACCAATGGAGTGGTACGCTATATCTTTTTTGAAGGCAAAGCCGCTACCATACCCGACTGGCAAATAGAAACACTGAAATTAGCCATGGCTTCCGAAGCCGAAACTGAAATTACTACAGAAAAACTGGAAGCTGGAGAACCCATAGTTGTAAAGCAGGGACCTTTTATTGGTCTGCATGGCGAAATGATTGAATATAAGGGGAATAAAAAAATTAAGATTCAGATTGAGCATATTGGGCATACTTTATTATTAACCGTACCTGTCGGTTTTGTAGAAAAAATTTCATAATGCAATTTATTAATAAANAATGCAATACATTGAAAATTGAATAAAGGTTAAAAATATTTAGTAAAATTTGGAGATTTAATAGAATTTATTTATAACTTTGAGTACTTTTTTTACTCAATTGATGAATGTAATTAATATTATAATTTGTAGATAGATAAGTTTACTCTGAAATTATGCTCGACACTTTAATCAGTTCACAAACGCGTTTAAAACTCCTGTTGAAGTTTTTCCTTAACAGCTCTACTTCATCCTATCTGCGCGATTTGGAATCTGAATTTGGAGAATCTACCAATGCAATACGNNTNGAATTGAACCGNTTTGAGCAGGCAGGCTTGCTAAGTTCTGCTTCCATNGGAAATAAAAAAATNTTTTCCGCAAATACCCAGCATCCCCTCTTCCCCGACATACACAACATTGTTTTAAAACATTATGGCCTTGATACTGTGGTGGAGGAAATCGCTCATAAATTAGGCGGAGTACTGAAAGTACTGCTTGGCGGAAGTTTTGCCCGAGGCATCAATAGCACGGTAATCGATCTCCTAATCATAGGTTCCGACATTGATAAAAACTATCTTTTACAATTAATAGAAAAAGCCGAATCCATGATCCGGCGAAAAATAAGATATATTATTCTTTCCCCTTCCGAATTCCAGAGCTATCCCCAAACGGATACTTTGCTATTGTGGGAAAATAACTGATAAATGCTTTTTAACCTTCAAACCGTTAAAAAGTAAAATAAAAACTAATTCATTCCCCGTAGGTTACAAATCTTCCTGTAACTGAGAGGGCGAAGCTGTGGATGGAGACCTCGAAGACTGCTGATCCTGCAAAGTGGGATTGGTTTCGAAAAGCTGTCAGTCGAATCGGGACGGGGCAGTGTTCCGAAAACGTAGTGATTCGGGGAGATGTATAATCGAATGCACATCTTTTATTAACATTCGTCCCTCACAAAATAACCGAAGTATGGAGGTTCAGGATATTGACATTCAAAATGCTATCAAACAAATCGTCAATGAATTATTAATTGATTAATTTATTTTAATGTATCCCTTGATTTACCATAAAACACTTTCAGTAGAAAAATGGAGCACCTTTTCGAAAGGGAAACAATTGCTGATGATTGCTAATGAATTAAATCGTGCCCAAAACTGTATAAATAATCACCTTACACAAGAAACAAATTTAGCCTACGAAAGAGCTTTTGAACTCATCGCACTTACGGTGGAAGATCTCAAATGGAAAGGAAAATGTAAAGAATTATTACGCTGTAATGAAATGCTGGGCGAGCTCTATATTTCAGGTGAAAAAGACGCCATTCAAAATAAAATGCTCATGGATAACCTTATCAAGTTGAGTGTTGAATCATATAATATGTTAAATAAAAAATAAAATATTATGGCAAAGACTGTTAACAAATTAAGCACGAAGACGGAGATCTTGGACGCTTACGAAAGTCTGTTAGGTAAAATTCAGGAAGAAAAACAGGAAAGCCCGAAAGAAACCAAACTTGCAGAAGCAAAGCAAGCCTCCGGAAATATTGCATCTTCATTATCAGAGGAAAACATTCTTAAAGGGATTACCAATCTAAAATTGGATATTACCCGTTCACTCGATACATTGGAAAAATCACTTGTTGAAGAGCATAAAAAATTATCGTCTCTCAAGGAAGCTACCGCAAACGAGAAGCAATCTCTGGAAAACCTTTATGGAATTGTAGCCGAAACCGATTCTTTGGCTGCATTACTCCTGGCACAAAAAGAAAAAAAAGAAGCTTTTGACAAAGAATTAAATGAAAAAAAGGAAGCTTTCGACAAGGAAATATCAGAAAAGCGTCAAAATTGGGATAAAGAAAAGACAATTCATGAATTAACGCTGAAAGAGGAAAAGGAAAAAACAGCAAAAGAACGTAAACGCGAAGAGGAGGAGTATACCTATACCTTTACGATAAAACGTAAGAAAGACGAAGATACCTATAACGAAAAGAAATCGGCTTTGGATAAAGCGCTGATTGAAAAGCAGCAAACTTTTGATAAGGAATACAAGGAACGGGAACAGACTATTCTTTCAAAAGAGACAGAGTATTCCGAATTAAAAATAAAAGTCGAAAAATTTCCAGATGAACTTCAGAAAGCCATTAAACAAAGCGAAATAGAAGTTACCGACCGTCTTACTTCCCAGTTTAAGTTTGAAAAAGAAATTTTGCAAAAGGATTATTCTTCCGAAGTGAAATTGAAAGAACAACAGATATTAGCATTGGAAAACAAGATAAAAGACCTTGAAATACAACTTAAACAAGCAATGGCTAAAACAGAAACCTCTGAAAAGAACCTGAAAGATGTGGTAATGAAAACTATCGAACAAGGTAGCCGGATTGCTTTTGTTGACAAGCCTCATGCGAAGGAAACAGACTGAAAAATCATCCGCTGATAAAATTTGTAAAATTGGTTTAATTCGTTGATCAATGATAATCCATTGAAATTTGTATATCTGCCGACGGTGAATTCATGGAGTGAATAATTATTTGAATTATCTTTACCAATCAAAATCTTATAAAAAATGAAATCTCTGAAATATATAGTATATAAAGAGGGTAGATATTATGTTTCCCAATGCCTTAATGTCGATATATCAAGCTTTGGAAAAACCTTTCAGGAAGCTAAAGATAATCTTCAGGAAGCGCTATTATTATATTTTGAGGATAAATCAGCAGTGAAGAACTTTCGAACCATACACGAAACCATGATCGGCGATACCTATATTAATGTCTAAGTTACCTTCTTCACAAAAAATAATATATGTATTATTGAGATGCGGTTTCTCTTTTGTATCTCAAAGGGGAAGTCATTGTAAATATAAGAAAGATGATAAAATTGTTATAGTTCCTCATCCCAGAAAAGAAATACCAATGGGTACTTTTCGTTCAATCATCCGGCAATCTGGTTTACCCTCTGACGACTTTCAATAGCATTAGACCTCAGATTAACGCAGATTAAATAAATTGACAAAAAAATTATCCGCCAATTCCGCTAATAAAATTAGTGTAATTAGTGTCTAAATAATAATCCTTGCTAATTCATTGACCCCAAAACATGACACTAAAATTACCACGAATAAAATTAGTTTCAATCAATAAATTAATAACAATTCGTAAAATTCGTTTAATTCGTTGACAAAAGTAATTTGTTGACAAAAATAATCTGCTTGAATCTGCTGACCATTAATAAATTGATAATTTTTCATTATCTTTGTTCTTTATACAACATTAAAATTGAAAAAACTTCCTAATATATCTTCCGTTCCATTCTGGGATGTTCATTTTGAGAAAACAGCGGAAGAATATCAAAAATATAGTACCTATATTATTTCAAAAGTTTTCGATTATGGTTCGCTCAGCGATCTGATTGAAATAATCCGGTATTATGGTAAAAAAAGAATTAAAGAAGAAATCGTTAAGGCAGGCTCCTTGCGAAAAAAAACACTTGCTTTCGCTTGCGTTTTATTCAATCTGAAACCTACAAATTTTAAATGCTTCACCAGGAAACAGTCGAACCAGCTACTTTGGAACTACTAAGCCAGTTGTTTTCCAAAAATTATCTTTCCGGTTTTGCACTTGCTGGTGGTACTGCGCTTGCTTTACAACTCGGACACAGGATATCTATTGATCTGGATTTTTTCTCTTATCGCTCATTTAACGCCAATGAATTGACTAAACAGATTTCTTCAGATTTCAGGCTTGACAAAGAATTTATTGAAGTAGAGGAAAATACGCTTAATTGTATTATCAATAATATCAGAGTGCAATTTTTGACACATAATTACCAGCAGGTTAGACCGGATTTAAATGACGGAACGATACGTCTATACAGTTTGCCCGATAGCGCAGCTATGAAATTGAATGCCGTTACTAACCGTGGGGCAAAAAAAGATTTTTTCGATATTGCCGCTTTATTAGAAGTTTTCTCGTTGAAAGATATGCTTAATTTTTATACTAAAAAATACAATGTGGTTAATTATCAGCATGTACTTAAGTCGCTATCTTATTTTGAAGATGCAGAATCTGAAATGAACCCAGTGTGTTTGAAAAAACAAAACTGGACAACCGTAAAGAAAAAAATAAGTACTTCTGTAAGATTATATTTCAATGAAATGCTTAATTTAAAAGCATAAAATTATCGAAGTTCTAAATCAAAATAATCATCTGCACGCATCATCGAATTACAAAAAATAAATTATAATTATAAAATTCGTTTAATTTGCGTCATTCGCGGACAAAAAAACAATTCGTTGATTCAAATATCCGCTGATTACGCTAATTGTCGCGAATAGATTGGTTATAATCAACAAATTAATAATAATTCGTTTAATTCACGACATTCGCGGACAAAAGAATAATTCGTTGATTCAAATATCCGCTAATTACGCTAATTATCGCGAATAAATCAGTTTTAATCAATAAATTGTAATTATAAAATTTGTTTAATTCGCGTTATTCGCGGACAAAAATAATTTGTTGACAAAAAACACACTGGCCATACAATGGATATGCTCTATAAAGAAGAAAGTTATAAGATTATAGGTGCTTGTATGGAAGTCCATAATTTGTTAGGATGTGGTTTTTTCGAAGCTGTTTATCAGGAAGCTCTTCAGATTGAATTTAAAAATAGAAATATCCCATTCAAAAGAGAAGTAGAACTTGATATAAAATATAAAGGTATTTTATTAGATAAAAAATATATTGCTGATTTTATTTGTTATGATAGAATAATTCTTGAAATAAAAGCACTTACAGAATTATCATCAACACATCAGGCACAAGTTATTAATTACCTTAAAGCAACAAATTTGAAATTAGGATTATTAGTGAATTTCGGAGAAGAAAGCCTTAATTATATAAGACTTGCAAAATCATTGTAAAATATTATCCGCTAATTACGCTAATTGTCGCGAATAAATTGGTTTCAATCAATAAATTATAATTATAAAATTCGTCTAATTCGCGTCATTCGCGGACAAAAAAATCGTTGATTCAAAATGTTATCCGCTGATTACGCTAATTGTCGCGAATAGATTGGTTATAATCAACAAATTAATAATAATTCGTTTAATTTGCGTCATTTGCGGACAAAAACAATTCGTTGATTCAAATATCCGTTAATTACGCTAATTGTCGCGAATAAAGCGATAAAAATAAAAAGAGAATTATCTAAGTTGAAATAGAAAGGCTTTCTCGTTCGTATAGGTCTGGCTAAAGGTGGTTACTGGCAAATTACCGGCAAACAATGATCCCAAACCAATATATTACGGAGTTACCCAAAATTAAATTATTAATTACTTATCATGAATGTATTTAAAGGTAAAACCTTACTTATCACCGGTGGAACCGGTTCTTTTGGCAATGCGGTATTAAGGCGATTTATAAATTCCAATATCAAAGAAATCAGAATATTCTCTCGCGATGAAAAGAAACAAGATGATATGCGCCAGTTTTATCGTAATGATAAAATTAAGTATTATATCGGCGATACCCGTAGCAAGCGTAGTCTGGATATGGCTATGCAGGGAGTGGATTATGTCTTTCAGGCTGCGGCTCTTAAACAGGTTCCGTCCTGTGAATTTTTTCCCATGGAAGCTGTCCGTACTAATGTAATGGGATGCGAAAATGTGTTGGACAGCGCTTTGGAGCAGGGTGTAAAAAATGTTATTGTGCTTAGCACTGATAAAGCCGTTTATCCCATTAATGCCATGGGGATGAGTAAAGCTCTTAGCGAAAAGGTGATGGTAGCCAAAAGTCGCAATTTGAATGGCAGAGGTACAACTTTTTGTGGTACCCGTTATGGAAATGTAATGGCTTCCCGTGGCTCAGTCATTCCCTTGTTTATCGATCAGATAAAAAGAAGAGAACCGCTTACCATTACCGATCCCGATATGACCCGTTTCATGATGACCTTAGATGATGCAGTCGATTTGGTGATCTATGCCTTTGAACATGGCCAAAATGGCGATATCTTTGTTCAGAAAGCTCCTGCAGCTACCATTCACGACCTTGCCGTTGCTCTTAAAGAATTGTATAATGCTCCCAATGAAATCCATATTATTGGCACACGTCATGGAGAAAAACTGTATGAGACCCTTGTAAACAGGGAGGAGATGTCAAAAGCGATAGATATGGGCGATTATTTCCGTATCCCTGCCGATAACCGGGATTTGAATTATGGTAAGTATTTCACCGAGGGACAGTCTAAAGTATCTAAAGTGGAAGAATATACCTCTCATAATACCCAGCGCCTCGATGTGCAAGGGATGAAACAGTTGCTCCTTAAGCTTCGTTTCGTTCGTGAAGACCTTGGACTACAGAAAAAGTTACAAACCAACGAAATTATAGGTGAATAGTTCTATGAATATATTGGTTACCGGTGCCAAAGGCTTTGTAGGAAAAAATCTCTGTGCAGAATTAAAAAATATCAGAGACGGCAAAGATAAAACCTTCGGAGATTTGAAAATTGATGAAATCTTTGAATTTGATATTGACACAGAACAAACGCTGTTAGATGAATATTGCCGGAAGGCCGATTTCGTCTTTAATTTAGCTGGTATCAACCGCCCCAAAGAGCAAAGTGAGTTTATGTCCGGTAATTTCGGCTTTGCAGAAACCTTGCTTGCAACACTGAAAAGGTATAAAAATACCTGTCCGGTGATGATCAGTTCCTCAACTCAGGCAGCACTTGACAATCCATATGGAGAGTCCAAAAAGGCAGGAGAGGAGTTGATGTTTAACTATGCAAAGGAAACCGGAGCAAAAGTTTTTGTTTATCGTTTTCCGAACCTTTTCGGTAAATGGTGCCGCCCGAATTATAATAGCGCAGTGGCTACCTTTTGCTATAATATCGCTCATGATCTGCCGATTACTGTAAGCAATCGCGAAAATCAGCTCAGCCTTGTCTATATCGATGACCTTTTGGCTGAGATGATAGCAGCCCTGAAGGGAGAAGAAAATTGTAACGGTAATTATTGCTATGTACCTGTAGTGCACGATGTTTCTCTTGGACAAATCGTTGATTTGCTCTATTCGTTCAAGAATAGCCGTAAATCATTGGAAGTTTCGGATATGAGCGATTTATTTGCCAAAAAGCTGTATTCCACCTATTTATCTTATCTTTCTGATAATCAATTTTCTTACCCTCTTAAAATGAATGTGGACGAGAGGGGGAGTTTTACCGAAATTATCCGCACTTCCGATCGTGGACAGTTTTCTGTCAACATAAGCAAGCCACATATTACCAAAGGCAACCATTGGCATCATTCCAAGAATGAAAAGTTTGTTGTGGTTAGTGGAAAGGGTGTAATACGATTTAGAAGGATAGACGAACCGGATTCCAACATTATTGAATACTACGTCTCCGGCGATAAAATCGAAGTAGTGGATATACCGACAGGCTACACCCACAACATAGAAAACCTCGGAGATACAGATATGATAACATTCATGTGGGCCAATGAGCCGTTTAACCCCGAAAAGCCGGATACGTTTTTTGAAAAGGTTTAGGTCGTAATAATATTGTGAAACAGATAAGAATTTTTATAAGCAGTGTACAACATGAGTTTGCCGAAGAACGCAAACTTCTGGTTGATTATATCCGTCAGGATGCATTGCTTGGTCAATTTTTTGAGACATTCATTTTTGAGAAGATCTCAGCAAAAGATAAGTCGGCCCAAAAGGTCTATTCTGAGGGAGTGGAACAGAGTGATATTTATCTTGGATTGCTTGGTTCTCAATATGGATATGAAGATTTCGAAGGAGTCTCTCCTACAGAGCGTGAATATGATATAGCGACAGCTACCAATAAAAGCCGGTTAATCTTTATTAAAGAGGCTGATAATCGTCATTTAAAAGAGGCGGCTTTTATCCGTAAAGTGGAAAAAGAAGTGGTAAGACAGTCTTTTGGCAGTTATGACGAACTGCAGACTGCCGTATATGCTTCGTTGATAGATTATTTGAGTGACAAGGAATATATACGCAGGCTTCCTTTTGACGCTACTTTGGCATTTAACGCGACGATAGAAGATATTGACAGCGAGAAAGTCCGCAAGTTCGTGCACAGTGCTGGTATAAGGCGTGGATTTCCAATTGGTGAAGAAGTAGAACCTTTTGAACTGCTTACTCATCTGAATTTGTGTCAGGGGAAAAGAATTACAAATGCCGCTCTATTGCTTTTCGGTAAAAAGCCACAATATTTTTTTCCGACATCCACTGTTAAATGCGGACAGTTCTATGGAACCCGTAAAGAAAAACCAATACCGTCCTATCATATATACTCTGGAGATGTTTTCGAAGTAATCGATCAAGCCGTCAGTTTTGTCTTATCCCGCATAGATGCCAGAGTCGGTACCCGCGATAAAGGGGCCTCGGTGGATGTCGATTTGGAACTTCCCATAAAAGCCGTAACCGAGGCCATAGTGAATGCTGTTTGTCATCGTGACTATACCAGTAATGGAAGCGTGGAAGTAATGCTGTATAAAGACCGTCTTGAAGTGTGGAATCCGGGGAATCTCCCTTTCGGATGGACTACAAAAAAACTGTTTTTCGCTCACAACTCTATTCCGGCAAATCCGCTTATTGCTACTCCCATGTACTTGGTAGGTACTATAGAACAAGCTGGTACTGGTACCGAGGAGATTGTGAAGCAATGTTTGACATACGGACTTCGTAAACCTGAATTCATTCAGGAGAATGGATTTACTACCGTGGTTTGGAGAAAAGAAGCGAGTGATGTAAAAAGGGTCATTGAAGATGGCGGATTAAATGGCGGATTAAATGGCGGATTAAATGGCGGATTAAATGGCGGATTAAACGATACGCAAAAGCGTGTATTGGAATATATATCCGAAAATGGAGGCGCAAAAGTTAAAGATATGTCGGATATATTGTCAATACCTGTAGATACTTTTGACAAGATAGTTTCTTTTTTAGTTAAAAATAGATTTATTGAACGTCGCGGCAGCAAAAAAACCGGAGGCTACTGGCAAGTAAACAGCAGTAGAGCGGAAGATAAATAGAAATATCTATGATATCCTCACGCCTCTATATAAATACTATGTTTTTTCAGGAGACAAAATAGAGGTTGTAGATATTCTAACAGGCTATACCCATCATATTGAGAACCTCGGAGACATCGATATGGTAACATTTATGTGGGCCAATGAGCCNTTTAACCCCGAAAAGCCGGATACGTTTTTTGAAAAGGTTTAAAGAAAAAAGGAAAAAGAGCAAAGGATAAAGGGTAAAAAGGATGTTGAATATACCGGAAAAAGAATCGGAAACGGTTGAGCTCAAATCATCATTTCAGGATGAGGTTATTCAATCACTTGTTGCATTTTCCAATACAAAAGGTGGAAGTGTATATATTGGTGTGAATGACGAAGGTAAGGTTACAGGCGTTATAATTGGCAAAGAAACCGTCCAGCAGTGGATTAATGAAATTAAAAACAAAACAGAGCCATCCCTTATTCCCGACACTGAAACTATTGAAATAAAAGGCAAAGCGGTTGTAGTTTTAAGTATTAAAGAATACCCTGTCAAGCCAGTCTCGGTAAAAGGAAGGTATTATAAACGTACAGGAAATTCCAACCATTTAATGTCGACTGCAGAAGTTGCCAATATGCATTTGCAAACCGTAAATTCAAGTTGGGATTATTATCTGCGACCGGGAAAATCAATTGCAGACTTGTCATTTGATAAAGTACAAAAGGTTATAGATGTTATTGTCCGTCGTAGCCCAAACAATCGGATAGCATCTTTACAGGAGTTTTTGCAAAAACATGAACTTGTAAAAGGAGACATGATTTCGAATGCATGTTATTTGATGTTCTGTAAAGAGGAAAATCAATACACGGCCATTCAAATGGGACATTTCGCTTCAGAAACGGTAATTAAAGACGATGTTACCACATCAAACGATATTCTCACTGAAGTGGATGAGGTCATGTCATTTGTCATTAAGCATATCAGTAAGGAAATCCTCATTTCTGGGCAACCAGAAAACATCGAGCACTGGCAATACCCGTTGGAAGGCATACGCGAAATCTTTTACCCCGTTAGATAGACGAATCATGTACTACACGTATATTTTACAAAGCCTAAAAGATAAAAATTTCTATGTTGGATACACCGAGGATCTGAATCAAAGAATAGAACAACACAATAGCGGTTTAGTAACATCAACAAAAAATAGACGTCCATTACAACTTGTTTATTTTGAAGCATGTATCAATCAACAGGATGCAACTCACAGAGAGAAATATTTAAAGACATCATGGGGTAAAAGATATATTAAAAGTCGACTTCAGAATTATCTAACGGGGTAAACATGATTATCCATCGCGATTATACTTCGCCGGCCGACTCAATTGTAAAAGTATTTTCCGATCATATTCTTTTTTATAATCCAGGCAGTTTGCCCAATAATATCACCGTTGAACAGTTGCTTTCAAATACTTACGTTTCGACACCCCGTAATCGTCAAATAGCCAAAATAACGAAAGAAATGGGATGGATTGAAAAGTACGGTACGGGAATAAAGAGAATACTGGATATTTTCAGAAATTACGGATTGCCTCAACCTCATTTTGAAGTAATACCCGGTGGTTTTGCCGTGACTGTATTTTCTGAAGTTGGTCATAATGAAGGACAGAAAACTGACCAGAAAACTGACCAGAAAACTGACCAGAAAACTGATACTGTTGATGGGGAAATTATATCGTTAATCACTGATAATAAATATATTACAATACTTGAAATCGCAAATCGCATTAATTTAAGTGTTTCCGGCACAAAATTGCGCATTAATAAACTAAGAAATAATGGTTCAATTGTCCGTATCGGTCCTGCCAAAGGCGGACACTGGGAGATAAAATAAAGAGCCAAGTAAAAAGAGCAAAGTAAAAAGAGCAAAGTAAAAAGAGC
>JGI20225J20221_1000699_pt1 | contig 25793 bp, 24 predicted proteins | sample BioMet4_FD_20221 | JGI IMG/M metagenome (IMG submission 20221)
TACTGCGTAACAGTGGGAGAGTAGGTAGCTGCCGTTTTAGCAGAGAGTCCTGTTCATGCAAATATGAATGGGACTCTCTTTTTGGTTATACCCTCATGAATTCTCTCACAGAAAATGATCTCGTCCATTTGTCCATGGATTTGAACAGTAAATACCGACTTTAGATATTTGTTGCTACTCGTTTTTAACAGTCCTCCTCTATAGAAGAAATTAAATTTATGTTGCTGTGGCTATTGGGCTTTCCTTGGGTTGTTACAAAAAGTTGGCTTATTCTATTGATTCTTTATTGAATCCAGAAACGAATCATTTTTTCTGCTTTTAGCTAATATTTTCGATTATAGATTTGTTATAGCTGATTAATTAATCTGTAAGTCTACTTTCATATTTAATGACCTGTATTATTTTATGTGTTTTGAATTTACTCTAATAAACTTATTTATCGTTTTTATTAGAACTAATCTTGGGGAGTTTGTATATAGCAACATTGTCTATTCACAGATTTTTAGAATTATTTTTTAGACTTTGCAATCAGTAGCGTATACTCTTTAATCTTAAGCATATTTGGAGTCAAAATTAACTTGTTGACTAAAGTTGTTTAATTGCTATATTTAGATTTACTATATAATAATTAGTCACAAAAGACTTATTAATTTCTACTTTCAGATCTTAACAAAGCTTTTATTATAGAGATAAATTATTAATTTTAGCAAAATAAGATCTATTTACAGACTTATTTTGAATTTGATAATGCATATATTACTTTTGTTGCTATATTTGCAACAAAATACTAGGTTGTAGTCTGTTAGAATTACTAATGGATGTTTTGTGTGTTATACTTTTACTTATTATGGTGGGGAAAGTCTAGACACTCTAAAAAAAACTGATTAAAAATTGTAAAAACGTACTGTAGTAACAATTTTGTTCTTATTTTTGTTGCACGTTTTATGTCTGGAAAGTAAAATACCATTTGAGAGACATCTTTTATGTGCTATGAAATTCATTAAAGAATTAAATATGTTTTGTCGTGAATATGATGTGTTTATTTATAGAGATAGCGCTTCGTTTTTCTGAAACATTTTATAGTATATATTCAGACTTTGTTTTATAAGTGAAAAATTATTAATTTCTAAAAATAAATTGTTTAAAAAAAACTATTATGGAAACTACTCAAAAAAAATCTAAGAAAACGTCTATTAAAGGTATTAAAAACGCGGGTCTTGTTATCGTTGCGTGTTTGATTATCGCGGTTAGTCTCTATCATTTTGTATTAGGTAATCCTGCAAACTTTGTTAATAATGATCCAGCCAATAACCCTCTTCCTGGTAAACTTCTGGGTACTATGTACAAAGGTGGTGTTATTGTGCCTATTATTTTGACTTTGTTGTTTACAGTATTATCATTAAGCGTTGAACGTTTTATCGCTATTAAGAGTGCATATGGTAAAGGTTCTTTGACTAAATTTGTTGCAAATATTAAAGCGGCTTTGGAAAAAGGTGATCTTAAAGGTGCTCAAGAAATTTGTGACAAACAAAAAGGTTCTGTTGCAAATGTAGTTGGTGCAACTCTACTTAAATATGCTGAAATGGAAAAGGAAGCAAGCTTAAGTAAAGAACAGAAGTTATTAGCAATTCAAAAAGAACTTGAAGAAGCTACAGCTCTCGAATTACCAATGATGACTGAAAANCTTCCTATNATTGCAACTATNACNACTTTAGGNACNTTGTTNGGTCTTCTTGGTACNGTNATNGGTATGATCCGTTCATTTGCTGCTTTGTCAGCTGGAGGTGGAGCAGACTCAACTGCATTATCACAAGGTATTTCTGAAGCGTTGATTAATACTGCTTGTGGTATTGCTACAGGTGCATTAGCTGTTATCTCTTACAATTATTTTTCAAATAAAATCGATAAATTAACTTTTAGCCTTGACGAAGTAGGTTTCTCTATTGTTCAGACATTTGCAGCTTCTCATTAATAAGCAGTAAATAAATTTATAAAATAGAAAAGACTTATGGCTAAAGTAAAAGTTGCAAAAAAGGACACTTTCATCGATATGACCGCGATGAGTGACGTTACTGTATTGCTCTTGACCTTTTTTATGTTGACNTCAACCTTCGTAAAAAAGGAACCAGTAAAAGTAATGACACCGGGTTCTGTCTCTGAAATTAAGATTCCGGAAAAGAATGTCCTCTCAATCCTTGTCAATCCAGAAGGCCGAGTATTTATGGCTTTGGACAAACCTGATGACATGGAGCAAACACTTTTAAGTGTGGGAGAACAATATGGCGTGAAATTTTCGCCAAAGCAGATTAAAAATTTCAGAAAAAACACAACATTTGGTGTTCCGATGAAAAAAATGAGCACTTTCTTAGATTTACCTGAAAGGGACCAGGATGAAGCCCTTAAAAAAGAAGGTATACCTACAGATAGTGTTGATAATCAATTCAAAGTATGGGTAAAAGCTGCTCGTGCTACGAATCCAGATCTACGTATTGCTATTAAAGCTGACCAGAATACTCCTTATTCTGTAATTAAGAAAGTTATGAATTCACTTCAAGACATAAAAGAAAACAGATATAATCTGATTACTTCTTTGAAGGCGGTTGAAGCAGAAAAAAAATAGATGAAATATGAGCGCTGAAGTAGAACAAAAAAGTAGCGGAAACGGGAAAAAAGGGAAGCAGAAAAAAATGAAAACCCGCGTCGACTTTACGCCGATGGTGGATATGAATATGTTGCTGATTACTTTTTTTATGCTTTGTACATCTTTGAGTAAACCTCAAACGATGGAGATAAGTATGCCGACTAATGATAAAGTTGATGAATCACAACAGACAAAAGTAAAGGCTTCTCAGGCTGTAACTTTAATTCTTGGTGAGAAAGATAAAGTTTATTACTATCTTGGTGAGTTTAAAGCTGGTGATAATTCTTTGTTGCAAGAAACCTCTTATACTGCTGCTGGTATCAGGGATTTACTCTTAAAAAAGAATAGAAGTGTTGTCGCAAAGGTTAATGATTTGAAGCAGCAAAAAAAAGATTTAAAAATTTCTGCTGAAATTTGTAGCCAGAAAATAGCTGAAGCTAAAGAAGAAAAAGGTTCTCCAACGGTTATTATCAAAGCTACAGATAAATCAACATATAAGAATCTTATTGATGCTCTTGATGAAATGCAGATTTGCTGTATAAGTAAGTATGTTATTGTACCTATCACTGATGGTGAAAAAGCTTTATTGGCTAGTGGAAAATCAAGTGGTGCAAATAATTAAGTTAAACACTAAATTAAGAAAGAAAAATGGCAAAAATTAATTTANCTTCTGAAGAATGGTGTGACTTAATATTCGAAGGAAGAAATAAAGGGTATGGTGCGTATAGAATGCGTATGGATGCTCCTAAAAGACATAATTGGTCTATGCTGATTATTGTTCTTTTGACTGCATTCTTTATTGCTGTTCCCGAACTTATTAAATTGGCAACTCCAAAAGAGAAGGAAACAATGACTGAAGTAACTGCTTTATCAAGGTTAGATGATGCTGAAGTCAAAGATAAAAAGCTGCATAAGGTTGAACCTATTGCTCCTCCTCCTCCTCCTTTAAAGAGTTCTGTTAAGTTTGTTGCTCCTGTAATTAAGAAAGACTCTGAAGTAAGAGAACAAGATGAAATGAAGAGTCAGGAAGAGTTACAAGAAACAAAGGTAACAATTTCTATTGCTGACGTAAAAGGTAACGATGAGGNNCANGGNAANGANATTGCTGAAATNAAGCAAGTTGTNACTCAGGCTCCTGTNGAAGAAGTAGANGAAAAACCTTATACNGCNGTNGAACAGATGCCTCAGTTNCCTGGNGGTGANNNNGAANTNTTGAAATANATTTTNGATAAATTNAGATATCCNACAATTTCTCAGGAAAATGGTGTTCAGGGAAAAGTTTATATCCGTTTTGTTGTTTCTAAAACAGGTGAGGTTAAAGATGCACAAGTAATGCGTTCTTTGGATCCTTATTGTGATAAAGAAGCTCTCCGTGTAATCCGTTCTCTTCCTAGATGGATTCCTGGAAAACAAAATGGTGTGAATGTTCCAGTGTATTATGTAGTGCCAATTACCTTTAAATTACAATAATTATATGAAGTCTTTCAAACTGATTCCAATATTGCTTTTTTTGCTTCTTTTTTCTTGTAATGATAAGAAGCCTAAAGATGGATGGACTGATACCTTGACTTCAGGAACAATTCCTGTTGCTGTTGATGAAGGTTTCAAACCGATTATTGAAGAAGAAATAGCGGTGTTTGAAGGACTTAATTCAGAGGTTCATATAAAACCTACTTATTGTAGTGAGGTTGATGCTATAAATAGTTTATTAAAAGATAGTGTGCGNNTGGTTNTTTCCACNCGCANACTATCTTCNAAAGAAATNCAATCTTTTAATAGTCGTAAGTTTTTTCCACGTGAAGTTGTGATGGCTTATGATGGCATTGGTTTAATTATTAATAATCAAAATCCAGATTCTTTGATTACTGTTAATCAAGTCAGAAAAATATTAACTGGTGAGATTACTAAATGGAAAGAAATCTACCCTAAATCTAAATTGGGTAATATCCAAATTGTTTTTGATAATCCAAATTCAAGTACTGTTCGTTTTGCAAAGGACTCTATTTGTTTAGGTAAACCTTTTGCATCTAAAGGTATTAATGCTCAAAAGACTAATTCGCAGGTTTTTGACTATGTTTCAAAAAGTCCTAATGCTATTGGAATTATAGGAGTTAATTGGTTAGGTGCTAAAAGTGATACTACAAATTTAACTTTCAGAAATGAAGTTCGTGTAATGTCTGTTAGTGAAGATAAAGTAGCTGATCTTTCTAATAGTTTTAAACCTTATCAAGCCTATATNGCTTTNGGNGATTATCCTTTTTNCCGNNCTGTATATNTGTTAATNAANGATCCAAGNCAAGGNTTGTCTTCTGGNTTTGCTAATTTCTTAACTTCTGATCGAGGTCAAAGGATTATTCTTAAGTCCGGCTTAGTTCCTGCAACACAACCGGTACGTATTGTAAATGTAAAAGATTAATTTTAATTAATGATTAAAAATTGCAAAGTGATGAAATGTAACTTAATATTTTCTTCAATCCTCTTTTTGGCAAGTTTTGCTATTTCTCCGCTTCAAGCGAAGGATAGTGAAGGTATTTCTTTCTATAAAGCAGGTTTCCAAAAACAGGCTAAAGCTCTATTATTTCAAGAATTGAAGTCAAATGCTTCAAATTCAGCTGAAACTTGTTATTTTTTAGGAAATGTCTATTTTGGAGAGAGTAAAAGTGACTCGGCCTCATTTTATTATAAAAAAGGTTTGTCGTTAGATGCTGAGAGTGCTTTGAATAATATTGGTTTAGCAAAGTTACAGATAAAGTCTAACGCTGCTCAGGCAAAAGAGGCAATTGATAATGTATTAAAAGGTAAAAATAAGAAAAACGTTGACCTTATTATTGAGGCAGGGCGTGCTTATTTAGAAAATGGTGAGCTTTTAGGTGCAAATGATTATTTGGAGAGAGCTCAGAAAATTACAAGAAAATATGCTCCTGTTTTCGTTTTGGCAGGAGATATATTTGAAGCTAAAAAAGATGCAGGTCAGGCTTGTAGCATGTATGAGCAGGCAATTCTTTTTGATGCAAACTGTCGTGAGGCTTATGTTAAATATGCTCGTACCTACCGAGATGTAAATACAGCGCTAGCTGTTGAGATGTTAGGGCGCCTTAAAACTCAGGAACCTAACTTTTCTTTAGCAAATAAAGAATTAGCTGATCTTTATTATGCAAAAAATGACTTTGATAAAGCTTCAACTTATTACGGAGAATATATTGCTTCAGGAAATTATGATACTGATGATTTGAAACAATATGCTATGACTCTTTTCCTAAATAAGAATCATAGTAAGTCATTGGAAATTGCTCAGATGGGATTGAAACTCAATGCTCAGGATCCTGCTTTCAATCGTTTGGCTATGTATAATTATGTGGAATTGAAGAAGTTTGATGAAGCTGCTGTAGCTGCAGATAATTTCTTCAACAAATCTAAAGATGCTCAGTTCTCATATTATGATTATACATATAACGGTAGTTTGTTAGCTGAACAGAAGAAATATACAGAAGCGATTGCTTCTTTCGAAAAAGCTATTGTAGCAGATACTACTAAGGCTGAACTCTTATCTAAGATTTCTGACCTTTATGAGCAGGCTGGTGATCCTGAAAATTCCATTAAATCTTATGAGAAGTTCTTAAATGGTATTTCTAAACCTAGTGCTGATTTGTTGACAACATTAGGTAAGAAATATTATTCATATGCTAATACTGATAAAATAGCTCCTGCTGCAAAAACTTCTTCATTACTGAAAGCAGACAGCCTTTTTGCTAAAGTTGCAGAAATGGAACCTGATAATTATAGAGGAAATTGCTGGAGAGCCAGAACCAATTCAAATCTTGATCCTGAAGCTACTAAGGGTTTAGCAAAGCCTTTCTACGAAAAAACAGTTGAGATTTGTTTGTCAAAAAACGATCCTCGTTATAATTCTGTTCTGGTAGAATGTTATAGCTATTTAGGTTTTTACCATTTAGTTGCTGGAGAGAAAAATAAGAGCGCTAGCGAAAATGAAATATCTAAAGGTTATTGGAATAAAATTCTGAAGATAGAACCTGATAATTCAACTGCTTTAAAAGCTCTTGAAGGTTTAAGTGGCGCAAAGAAGAAGCGATAGTTATAATATATAATTAATGAAGAAGCAGGTTGACTAATCTGCTTCTTCATTAATTTATTTTATTTCTTTTTTGTTTTGCCTATTTTTATGATAGGTGTAGTTTTTTGTGTCTATTTGTTTCGTTTCTATTATTCTTGATTGTTTTCCTGGATATTATTGCTCTTTTTTAACAATGCAATAATTTCATTCGGCTACGTATAAGTTCGGGAAGTTTATTTGTGTTGTTCTTGTTTACAAGGCAATAGTTTTCCTGTTCTTTTTTGTTTTTTATCTTCTTATTTGTAAAATGGTTTTTTATTTCTGTGGCTGATCTCTTGACTTGATTATAAATTATAAAATTTTTTCCAAAGGTTGTGTCTGCTATCTTTGTTATAATTTATCATATTTTTCTTTCTCTTCTCTTTATATTTTGTTTATTTGCATTTATATCGGGATTTTCCTTTATCGCATTTATGCCTATTATGTATTAAATAGCTTGATATAGAGTGATATAGGTGAATTGATGTCGTGTAGTATTGTATCTGAATATTTACTCAGTAACATGTGAACCGATGCTGTAACTCTTTCTTTTTATTTTGATCTTTATTATCTTATTTGAGATTTATTACTCTATGTCTTTTGCCTTTATATTATTTGTGTGATAACATTGACGAATCAGTGCTATCTTTAATTGTGTCCTTGATTCAATGAAGTTTGTATTTTTCTGCATTGTATTTTGTATATAGTTGGATGTAAATATAATTATTTGTTTGTAAGTTTGTTGTTGTTCTGTATGCTGCTTTAATCGTGTGAGATAAGTAAGGTGGTTGATTGCGTGTATTTAAATATTGTTGCTATTATTTGTTCTTTTAATGCTCTTTAAGAGCTCGTTATTTACTTATTTCTAATTACGGTTTAAATATTTCGTTTTGTGACAATTATAGCCCTTTTAAAAATTATAATATCGGTGATTGCCCTGCTATTTCACGTGAAACTGATTCTTGTACAACTCTGTCTTTAAAAAATAGCTCTATTATAGCTTCTAACTTCCCGAAGTTTAAAATTTTAATTTTTTTCTTATTTTGTTTGTGTTTTCTAAATAATCATTTATATTTGCAGTGTACTACAATAGTAGTACACTATTATTATATAACGAAATTCGTTATCTCTGATTATCTTTGGCTTTGTTTACTCTATCATTGAGTATGAACCTTGCAAATGTTTATAAGAATTTATAATTTAATAATTAGAATCAAATGATTATCATTGTCATTATCATAGTTATTATTAGTGTTATTCTGCCATTAATCAGGTGAATTATAGCTTATTCAATGCTGAATAACAATATTTGATCTTTAGAGAAACGTTTCTTAGACTATAAAAAACAATTTATTCTTAGTAAAATGGTAACAATCGAGAATCTCACCTTCGATTATCGAAGATCGCAGAAAAAACTGTTTGATGACTTTTCTTTATCTATTGAAAAAGGTAAAGTTTATGGTTTGTTAGGTAAGAATGGTGTTGGCAAGTCTACACTATTATATCTTATGACTGGTCTTTTAATGCCCAAGAATGGCAAAATAAGCTTTAATTATGTCGATGTGGCTAAAAGGTTGCCTCATACTCTTCAGGATATGTATATCGTCCCAGAGGAGTTCGATTTGCCTTCTATGCCTTTGCGTAAGTATGTAAAGTGCAACGAGTCTTTCTATCCCCGTTTTAGTATGGAAGACCTGGAGAAATATTTGCAGTGTTTTGAACTTAATATGGATGTTAATCTTGGTGCTCTCTCAATGGGGCAGAAGAAGAAAGTCTATATGAGCTTTGCTCTTGCCACCAATACTTCTCTTCTTGTAATGGATGAACCTACCAATGGTTTGGATATTCCGGCCAAAAGTCAGTTTAGGAAGTTTATAGCACTCGGCATGAATGAAGATAAAACGATTATTATTTCTACTCATCAGGTTAGAGACATTGATAATCTTTTAGAGCATGTGATTATTATGGATCATAGCAAGGTTTTGCTTAATGAGCCCGTATCCAATATTTGCCGCAAACTATTGTTTGTTGAAACATCCAGTGATAAAATAGCTGAGAATTCACTTTTTGTCTCTCCTTCTATACAAGGAAACAGTATGATTCTTCCTAATACTGAGAATGAAGAATCTGCTATTAACCTTGAACTGCTATTTAATGCAATGCTTAGTGATACAGAAAAATTAAAAGGAGTATTCAACAATTAAAAAAAAGCACTATGATACAGAATAATTATTTTAGCTTTGAGCGTTTCTCTTTACTCCTGAAGAAGGACTTTATGGAGAGTTGGAGGACCATTCTTCTTCGTTTTGTGACGCTTTATGCTGTGCTAGCAGTTGTGTTTTGTTTTTTGTGCTATAAGGATTGTCAGTTAGGAACGATCCAGGCTGGAGCCGAAAACAATGTTCGTTATTTAGGGTTTACCCTATTTCTGTTTTTTGGATTCGGCTGTATTTTTGCTTCATCCATGATGGAGAAAATGCAGAGTAAAACTAAACGGATCTCTTATCTGATGACACCGGCAACTTCTTTCGAGAAATATTTCTCTGGTTTTGTCCAGGTGGTTGTTTTATTTATAGTTGCTTTCTTTATCGCTTTTAAATTAGCAGACTTCACTCGTGTGGCAATTTTTTCTATATGTTATCCTAGTTTAGATATCATTTCAATTGATTTAAGGTATTTAGTTCCCAAGAACGGCGAGCTTTTCAACAGCTGGCAAGCTCTTATAGTTGGATTTTCTATCTATCTCTTCTATCAATCGTTGTTTGTTTTAGGGAGTACTTTATGGTATAAAAAGCCATTTATAAAGACAATTGCGGCAGGCGTTGTAATTTATTTGATTTTTATAACGATAAACGGTACGTTAATTCATTTCTTGTTTCCCAATAATCTGTTTGGCTTTTTTGATGCTATTAGATATTGCAATATAACTTTTGATAAAATATCTACCTTGAGAAATATTACAATCTTATTTTCCTGCTTGACCCTTTTTAATTGGATTATGGCTTATTTCCGTTTTAAAGAGTCCGAAATAATTAATCGTATATAAGCATATGAACTTTAAAGAAAACAAAGCCATCTATTTACAAATTGCAGACAGAATCTGCGATGAGATAATTTTTGGACAGTACGCTGAAGAAGAACGAATACCATCCGTGCGTGAATATGCTTCCATGGTGGAAGTAAATGCAAATACGACGATGCGTTCGTTTGATTATCTTCAGTCTCAAGATATTATTTATAATAAGCGGGGAATCGGTTATTTTGTCTCTTCCGGGGCAAAGAAGTTGATTTTATCTCTTCGCAGAAAACATTTCCTGGAAGAAGATATTGATTGGTTCTTCCACCAAATCTATACGCTAGATATTCCGATGGAAGAGATCGCGAATATGTATTTTGAATTTAGTAAGAAACAAAACAGTATTAAAAAATGAGACGCACAACAATTATATTACTAGGTCTTCTATCATCCTTATTATTATTTTCGGTGATATTTGTCTTTTATCTTTGGAGTATAAAACCGGCTGTCACTAATGTAGAATTACCTGTTTGTGGTTATCAACCTGATCCTAGCCAACGAGTTTCTATTGATACCTATCCTTGCAAGATTTTAAAATTTGTAGATGATAAAGAAGGGTTCTCCAGTAAAACTAATATCTCTCTGCAAGTAGGTCCTTCAACAGATCCTGATGATCATAAGCTTAGTTTGTCCAAGGAATCTGTTGCAAAGGTTTCTGGAGATACGCTAATTATTCAGCTTAATTATAAAAAAGAGATGGAGCGCTTTTGGGGTAAGAAGGCGAAAGTCTCACAAATTGAGTTTGCTCTTAATTATTATACTGATTCAAAAACTCCTTTGATTATCTGTAATGAGTCGAAAGGGCTTAAACATATCACCTTGAATGAAGTGGTTCTCCCCAAATTAAAGATTATTTCTCCTTATGGTGCGGTTGATATTTGTTCCAGTAGAATCAGTGATTTGGATGTATCAGGATGTCAGAAAGTTAGTCTGGATTGATTGGGCAGAGTTTATTGCCATTTAATCGCCGGATAAAGGGCAGGGCTCACCAGTAAAAGTATGGGGGATTCATATATGTTAGCAAGCCTAAACAGAAAGAACCTGATATCAGTAACTCCCAGAAATTGTGCTCTAAAAGCTTTGACTTGTGGTTATGAAGTATAAAATGAAAAAAGAGAACCGAAAAAAATCGATTCTCTTTTTTAGTTGCGGAGGCCTGACTCGAACAGACGACCTTTGGGTTATGAGCCCAACGAGCTACCAACTGCTCCACTCCGCGATGTTTGTGAGTGCAAAGGTACTTCTTTTCTGTAATAAAACAAATTATTTTAGAGAATTAATTTATATAAATGCGATAATATATTGATAGTTAATGTATTATCGTGTTTGTGATTTATTGATTTATGGTTGACTATTACTGACTTATAAGTTATTTCCAATAAATAAGTTTTTGGATTTTCAAGTTAGAAAGCATAAGTTGCTTAGCTTTTTTTTAAAAATATCATATTCGTTTTTTTGCTGTAAGGGCTTAACAAGTAAATTGCAAAACCGGTCTGAATAAGGCTGATTTTTTAAAGAATTAAGGTTGCTGGATGTGTTTTATATACCTATATTTATACCCCCACGTTTTTGTACTGGCAGACGCTGATTATTAGATAGTTATCACTTGTAAATAAAATACTTGGACAAATGATTCAGTTATAAGTTGCTTCTTTTTTGGCAGTGTTTTTTGTATTTTGATGCCTGTTGTCAATTGTATTTATTATTATAATTGCAATTAAGCTCATTTTAAAAATAGTTTTAAATCAATTATTGTTATAATTATTTTGCGGGTTTGCTTTTATAAACNGATCATTCATTGTCTTTGCAAACTAAGGTCTAAATGATCTGAAACTCCTTGCTGGAAGTCTTTAAACGTCTTGACACTATTTGAAAACAGCCAGACTTATTTTTCAACATCATTTGAGACTTTCAGAGAAATTATCCAGCAACTATTCATAATTGTCTTTTTTGAAAAATCATTGGTGAATCATTCAGATTTATTCTCCTATGATTTTTATTTATTGAAGAATGATTTATATTTATTGGCGAATAAAATCAGATAATTCAGCAATTTTTATGGGAGTGGAGTGTATTTCTTCTTTTTCAAGATGCAGAAACAATGATTTTAACATTATCTCCCAAGAAGGCTCATACTGAAATCCTGAGGGGATTTAATTCTTAATATGTTATCTTTGCCCCAAAAAGATATATGAATTACGATACTTTCCTTCGCTTTATCTTTCCTGATGGCATGTTTGATTACTTCGAGATAACCCAATTCAATGAGCTTACTGACAAAGTTGAAATACATTTCGAAGAGAAAAATAATCCTCCTGAGGAATATAAAAACGACAAACTGGAAAGTAAAGGATTCTATGAAGAAGTTCGTATGTATGATTACCCCATGCGTGGTCGTAGTTGTGTTCTTTATATAAAGAAACGTAGATGGTACAATCATACAAAAGAAAAATACATCTCCCGTAATTGGAAACTAATGACTCAAGGCACGCAAATCTCCTCTGAATTTGCGTCTTTTTTAAAAGCTATGGATCGACTCTCGAGCCATTAGTATTAGTTCCTTGGCTGAGCATTATCGATTGGATGCCAAGCAACTTGAATCACAATATAAGAATCATCTGAGTAATTACAGAGAATGGGATCAACTCCTTCATGCACAAGATTGGATCTTATTTGAGAAGAATATCGGTGCTTATGTAGGACTTGACGAAACAAGCCTTTCACGTGGCGAGTTATATACCATTCTTATCAATAAGGAAGCTAAAGGCAGGAAAGGAAGCATTATTGCCATGATTAAAGGAACAGATGTGAAAACCGTATCGGATGTGTTGCTTAAACTATCGCGCAGACGGCGTTTTCAGGTGCGTGAGATTACTTTAGACATGGCTTCTAACATGAATCNGATTGCCCGTGTATGTTTTCCGGCGGCGAAACAGGTTGTAGACCGATTTCATGTACAACAACTGGCTTTTGAAGCCGTACAGGAAATGCGCATTAAAGCACGCTGGGAGGCAATGGACAAAGAAAATATAGAGATTAGCCATGCTAAGGCTTGTGGAATCCAATATAAACCTTTTATTTTTGAAAACGGAGATACAAAAAAGCAACTTCTTGCCAGAAGCCGTTATCTGCTCTTCAAAAAAGAGACAGCCTGGAGCAGCTCTCAAAGCAAACGTGCTGCTATTTTATTTCGGGAATATCCTGATATAAAGAAAGCATATTATTTGAGTATGCGGTTAGGGCTTATTTATCATCAGTCAAAGCATGCAGACGTGGCTTTAACAAAGTTAGCACATTGGTATGATGAAGTTGACAAGTCAGGATTTCTGTCTTTTGGTACAGTGGCAAGAACGATACAAACGCATTATCTAAGAATTGTTGCTTTTCTTTAAAAATCGTGCAACCAATGCGGTCAGCGAATCTTTTAATGCAAAAATCAAGCAATTTAGAGCACAACTAAGAGGGGTAAGAGATATTTCTTTCTTCTTATTCAGATTATCCAAAATTTATGCTTAAGATTTCAATCCCTCAGGATTTCGGTATGATCCAAGAATATTGGCTGAGCCCTTGTTCCGGAGACGTTATGGAAGTCTGTAAACAAAAAAAAGAGAATCAAAATTGATTCTCTTTTCCTAGTTGCGGAGGCCTGACTCGAACAGACGACCTTTGGGTTATGAGCCCAACGAGCTACCAACTGCTCCACTCCGCGATGTTTCTGGATGCAAAGGTACTGCTTTTTATTTAGGAAACAAGTATTTTTTGAAATATTATTCTATTAATAATAAAATATGGATGTAATCAGCTCTATAACAGATGCATGTACTGCTTATTAAGCAATGTGTCTTATTAATTAAATAAATCTTTTCTTGTGTAATAAGAAGAAAAGAACTACTTTTGCTCAAATAAAACAAAACTGTGCAGGTTATATGCCTATGACTGTATCAAAGACAAAAATAAAACTTGTAGATGTTGCTAGACAGCTCTTCGCGAAAATGGGGGTGGAGAATACGACGATGAACGATATTGCCCTTGCTTCAAAAAAAGGAAGAAGGACTCTTTACACCTATTTTAAAAGCAAAGAAGAGATTTATTCAGCTGTTGTTGAGTCTGAACTGGATATGCTCTCGGATACTATGAAGGCTGTATCGGAGAGAAATATCTCACCTGATGAGAAATTAATAGAACTTATTTATACTCGCCTGGAGGCTGTAAAAGAGGTAGTCTTTAGAAATGGAACTCTACGTGCCAATTTCTTTCGCGATATCTGGCGGGTTGAGAAAGTTCGCAAGCGCTTTGATGCCAGAGAAATTGCACTTTTCAGAAGTGTGCTGGCTGAAGGTAAAGAAAAAGGGGTATTTGTCATTGATGATGTAGATATCACGGCCAACATTATTCATTATTGCGTAAAAGGAATAGAAGTACCATATATCCGTGGTCAGCTGGGCAGTAATCTAAGTGTGGAGACCCGCAAAAAGTATGTTATGAAAATAGTTTATGGCGCATTACAGAGAAAAGAAATCAATCAATAAATAAACATTTAAATTACAATTATTATGGGATTATTAGATGGAAAAACAGCGATTGTTACCGGAGCTGCTCGTGGTATTGGTAAAGCAATTGCTTTGAAATTTGCTTCAGAAGGAGCAAATGTTGCATTCACAGACCTGGCTATTGATGAAAATGCTAAAAATACAGAAAAGGAAATAGAGGCTTTAGGTGTAAAAGCTAAAGGTTATGCGTCTAATGCTGCAAATTTTGAAGATACTGCGAATGTAGTTGCTCAAATTGTTAAGGACTTTGGCCGTGTGGATATCCTGGTTAATAACGCTGGAATTACTCGTGACGGATTAATGATGCGTATGAGTGAACAACAATGGGATATGGTTATTAACGTTAACCTGAAATCTGCATTTAACTTTATTCATGCTATTACTCCGGTAATGATGAAACAAAAAGCTGGTAGCATTATCAATATGGCTTCTGTTGTAGGTGTTTCAGGAAATGCTGGTCAATGTAACTACTCTGCTTCTAAAGCTGGTATGATTGGTTTGGCTAAATCAATTGCTAAAGAACTTGGTTCTCGTGGTGTTCGTGCCAATGCAATTGCACCGGGATTCATTATCACAGATATGACTGCAGCGTTGACAGATGAAGTAAAAGCAGAATGGGCTAAGACTATTCCATTACGTCGTGGCGGTACACCGGAAGATGTGGCTAATGTAGCTACTTTCCTTGCTTCAGATTTGTCTTCTTATGTTAGCGGACAGGTTATTCACTGCTGTGGCGGTATGAACATGTAATTAGAAGAATGACCGTAATATACGAAGATAACCATATCATTGTTGTCAACAAAACAAGTTCCGAGATAGTTCAGGGGGACAAAACGGGGGATACTCCACTTTCAGAGATTGTAAAGCAATACCTGAAGGAGAAATACAATAAACCCGGTAATGTTTTTCTTGGAGTGGTTCATAGACTGGATCGTCCGGTGAGCGGAATTGTTCTTTTTGCTAAAACAAGTAAAGCACTTCCCCGTCTGAACGAGATGTTCAAAAACAGTGAAGTAAAGAAGACTTATTGGGCAATAGTAAAGAACTGTCCGAAGGAACCCGAAGGAGAACTGGTTCATTATCTGTTGCGCAACGAGAAACAAAATAAGAGTTACGCATACGATAAGGAAGTAAAAGATTCAAAGAAAGCCATTTTAGATTATAAACTGATTGGCCATTCTCAGAATTACTACCTTCTTGAGGTGAACTTAAAGACCGGAAGGCATCATCAGATTCGTTGTCAATTGGCAAAAATAGGATGTCCCATTAAAGGAGACCTTAAATATGGCTCTCCACGTTCTAATCCGGACGGAAGTATCTGTCTTCATTCACGCAGGGTTTCCTTTATTCACCCGGTTTCAAAGGAGCTGATTGAACTGGAAGCACCAGTCCCTGAAGGTAATCTATGGAATGGATTTGAGATGATTGGATAATCATTATCTTCTAAAAAAATAATGAAAGAGTTGTTTGCTGGAATAAAATCCGGTGAACAGCTCTTTTTTCTTAAATACACATATAAAACTTTCTGATATTTTATAACGGGCAGGAGAGAACGGTCTTCTAATCTTTAAAACCGGAAAAGTTGTTCTGGTTTTATTTTGTTACTCTTAGGCTTTAGGTTTAATATTACTTCGATAATCTTTTGATAAATGTAATTTGGAATTGCGTAATGGAATGATATAGAGTAGTTTGTGGCGCGCCATCTTTTTAAAAAGAGAAATAAATTTTTCTAAATATAAAAACAGCCATTACTTGCCTTACTTTAATCCCTCAGATACAGCAGCCCGATAAGTCTCAATCTTTGTGCTCTTATGAATTTTCTTCTTTGCCTTCTTGTCCATGTCGGGCAGAAGATATTCCCAAATAAACTTCATTTTAGTCACTAATTGGTCGTTTCCCTGCAGATGTACCTCGTAATAATTAAGTAGCAGATTATGAAAGGCTTTCACCTTTCCAAGCATCTCCTCACGGGATAAGGTTACTCCCTGCTGATATTCGTAAGCCAGTGCCGGATTGGCTAGTAATCCCCTGCCAATCATTATCCCTGAAAGATTAGGGAAACGAGTCATTAGCCGGTTAATATCTTCGAGCGTAGAAATATCGCCATTATAAATGAGCGGATGTTTGCACTCGCGATAAAAAGCCTCAAATGCATTCCAGTTGGTTTCTCCTTTATACTGCTGTTTCCCTACGCGGGCATGCAGGGTGATCTGCTTCAGAGGCAGTTTGTTTAGTAAGGGGAGCAGGGCAAGGCATTCGTCAGGATTTTCCCATCCTAAGCGCATCTTTACCGAGAATTGTATCTCCGGGAACTCTTGTATGCACTGCAACAGTGCTGCTACTTCCTCAGGATAGGGGAGAATGCCCGAACCTTTATGCCGGCGTGCCAGCATAGGAAATGGACAGCCTAGGTTTATATCCGCTTCCGTATGCCCCTTTTCGCGGAAAAGAGTCACTACTTTGCGCATTTCATCGGGAGTACTTGCTATTAGTTGGGGGATAAGATGGTTAACGCTATTGTTCTCCTGTTCAATATCCCGTAGCTCTCTGTTACGAAAAGAATCGCCCTTTTCCAAACGGACGAAAGGAGTGTAGTATGTATCTATGCCACCAAAGATTGTTTCGTGCGCATTGCGGTAAGGCGCATCAGTAAATCCCTGTAAGGGAGCAAAGTGAATGGGAATTTTTTTCTCGTCTTGCATCTCTTCTTTTTACTGGCAAAGATAGTGAGCTGAGACGATAATGCGTTTGTTTTTTATCAATAAAAGGATGAATGCCCCTTTATTTTTTTTCAGACAGCCGGCAAAACATTCTGTTTTTCATAATCTGCATGGAAGAGAATACACCTTCCGATTCCTTTTCATAGATAGCTAATCCGGTTTTTATAATCTGCATGGAAGAGAATGTTCTTTTCTCATCTCTTTTCATCGTTATTTTTTTGGGGGGGGATGAATGATATTTCTCCTGAAAGTAACTTTATGTTTGTGATTGGCTGCCACATTAATTTCCCGGTATGCGGTGTGGAATTTCTTTTTTGTCTACTTTTGCAGAAGTATACATCGTTATTAGTAAGAATGAAAGAAATTAAGAATATAGTATTTGATTTCGGAGGGGTGATTGTTAATCTCTGTCGCGAGACAGCCGTGAAGAAGTTCATTGAAATAGGGGTGGCCAATGCTGATGAATTGCTGGATGCTTATCATCAGGTAGGCCTTTTTCTGGAGGTGGAAGATGGCACTCTTACTGCCGAAGAATTCCGTAAAAAACTAAGTATTGTGGCCGGAAAGGAGTTGACTTATGATCAGGTATTTCAAGGCTGGTTTGGTTTTGTCACTGATGTGCCTTTGTATCGCCTTGAGTATTTGCTGGAGTTGCGTAAGAAATATAATCTTTATATTCTGAGCAATACCAATCCTTATATCATGGGATGGGCAAGAAGTACAGAGTTTACTTCTGTTGGCCAACCGCTTGATTATTATTTTGATAAAATATACGCCTCTTATGAGATGAAGGAGGTAAAACCCAATCGTGCTATTTTTGAACACATGATTCAGGATGCCGGATTGCTGCCTCATGAAACTCTTTTTGTTGACGACGGAGCGGCTAACATTAAAATGGCAAAGGAATTGGGTATGTATACTTTCCAGCCAGTTAATGGAGAAGACTGGCGCGATGATCTTTCTGCATTGCTCTGAAGTTCTACTTGTTTCGGTAAGTTGAATAGCGGTTCCTGTTTTGGAAAAGTAAACTATAACCTTCAATCAGCCGGCATTTATCCGACTTTTTAAGAAGGTTGGCGGAAGCTTTAGTAGAGAGCGGTTTATAATTTATATTTCCTTGTACAAAAGAATGCAATCCTTTGTACAGAAGATTGTTTTCTTTTGTACAAAACAAATCATTCTTTTGTACAAGGATTTTTTAATGTAATTCGGGAGATTTTATGGAATAGCCCAGAGGATGCTCAGCTTGCTTACTTGTTTCTCTGTTCAGCACAGAGTTTTCTCAATTTTCCGGAAATAAAGTCTCTATTATTCCTAAAAAAACGAGATCCCATCTCAGCCAGAAATTAAATTTATTGGAGGCAGGAGCTGCTTTTAAAGGGAAGTTCTTTTCCTGAACCGCAGGTAAAACATCAATCCCGCGCTGCTAAGCCCGAAAGGGAAGGCCATCCATACACCCTTTACTCCCCAGTTTAAGATAAATCCAAAGAAATAACCCGCCGGAATTGAGATGAGGAAATAGCTGACAAAAGCAATATACATCATCGGTTTCACGTCTGCAATTCCCCGGAGAGCGTTGGCAAAAGTAATTTGTGTGCCATCGCCGAACTGATATAAAAGGAATGGGAAGATAAGCGTAAGAACAGTGCTGTTCACTTCCTGACTTTCGGTAAATACGGCTCCCAGATAGTTTCTGAGTAAGAAGATGGCTCCTGAAGAAACTACCGCCATCAACAGGATGATGTGAAAGCCGGCATAAGCTGATCTACGCACATTCACAATATCGTTTTTACCCCTGAAATTACTCACTCTTACCGCAATTGCAGCACCCATTCCGTAATAAATCATAAAGCATAGGCTGGAGATTGTTAACATCACCTGATGAGATGCCAGCGCAATGCTGCCCAACCATCCTACCATTACGGTACTAAAGGTGAATGATGCGGTTTCCATTCCCATTTGCAGGGCAATAGGCCAGCCTAGTTCGTTGAGCTTTCTGAACAGCTCCTTTGATAATCCGGAGAGCTTAAAGCCTTTCAAGTACTGAGTATACCGTTTGCTGGATAAAAATATGGCTGCAAACCCCACGGCCATAAGGATACGTGCTATAAGTGTGCTCACTCCTGCACCCATTAAACCCAGCTCGGGGAGTCCCAATATACCGTATATCAGCAGATAATTGAGGATGATGTGCAGACCATTGCCCCATAACAGAATCCACATGGAGGTTTTAGTATCGGTAATCCCGTCGGCAAATTGCTTAAATGAATTGAATATCAGCACAAATATAAGGGAAGCCAGCTGAACCAGAAAGTATGGACGAATGAAGGGAAGTAGTTCCTCGGGCTGACCAAAACGTTGAATGTTGAGGTATACAACAAACATAATGGCCGTGATCAGCAATGCCACTAAAGTATTGGCCACGATACTATTTTTCAATGCCTGTCCTGCTCCGGTTTCATCTCCTTTACCAAACAGACTTCCCACGATGGGAGTCAGTCCGTAGGAGAATCCGGTGCTGAATATGATGGCTAGTGTGAACAGGTTATTCACAAAAGAGGCTGCTGCCAGCTCAATGGTGCTGTGGTGTCCCACCATCATTGTGTCGGCAAAGCCAAGAATAATCATGCCCAACTGCCCGATGACAATGGGAATTCCTAAACGTAGCAGTGCCTTATAATGTTCTTTGTATGTTGCAAAGAATCCGGTCATGATTCTTTCTTTGCTCTGTAATGCAGGGTTGAGCAATTCTCACGTACAAATGCTTTGCAAGCCAGCTCTTTTAACTGATTAGAAGTCACTTTCCGGTAATTGTTCACTTCGTTATTCAAATCTTCCGCTTTACTTATCAGTTCAAAAAATGCCAGATTAGTAGCAACATTGAGATAATTAATGTTGCTGAATATCTGTTCCGATTCGAATTTATTTTTCACTTTCTCCAACTCATGTTCTTCCACAAGCGTATTCTTTAGTGCCTCAAGCTCTTCCCAAACAGCAGCCTCCGCCTGCTCCAGGGAAACACTGGGCGCCGGTTTGCCAGAAATCTGGAAAAGGCCAGGTTCCACACTGCCTGAGATGTATGCATCGATGGAGGTAAACACCTGGCGGTCTTTTACCAGATGCTGTGTAAGCCGGCTTGAATTGCCGTTACTCAGTACATCAGAAAGTATATCAAAGGCATAGTAGTCCGGATGTATGCGTTCGGTCATGTGGAAAGCCATGTAAAGAGAATCGAGCGGCACGGCACGCTCTACTTCCAGTCGTCTTTCCTCCGTCTGCTTGGGCTCACAAGGAAGATTTCTTGTACGTACATCACGTGCAGGAATTGGTCCGAACCATTTTTCCGCCAGACGAATGGTTTCATCGAACGAAATATTCCCAGTTACACAAAGTATTGCATTATTCGGTGCATAGAAGTGAAAAAAGAAATCTTTTACATCTTCCAGCGTTGCATTGGTAATGTGNGAAATTTCCTTGCCGATGGTAGGCCATTGGTAAGGGTGTTCCTTAAAAGCCATCGGACGAACCAGGTGAGANACATCTCCGTAAGGCTGATTCAGATAGCGTTGCTTAAACTCTTCTGATACCACCTGGCNCTGAACATCGAGGCTTTTAGGATTAAAATCCAGACTTAACATGCGATCCGATTCCAGCCAGAATCCTGTTTCCACGTTTTGTTTGGGCAGGGTGAGGTAATAGTTGGTGATATCATTGTTGGTCCACGCATTATTTTCCCCGCCGGCCAGCTGAACCGGAGCATCATAATCGGGAATGTTTACCGAACCGCCAAACATCAGATGTTCAAAGAGGTGGGCAAATCCCGTATGATCCTTGTCTTCGTCCTTGGCTCCTACGTTATATAACACATTGATGGCAACCATCTGTGTGCTCTGGTCCTCAGAATGTATCAGTCGGAGTCCGTTCGGAAGAGTATGTCTGTTAACTTCAATCATCTTATTCCAGTACGATAACTTTCATTTTTAGATCTTCTTCGGGGCGGTCGGCACGGTTGGTCTTTACTTTTTGGATAGAGTCAACGATGTCCATACCTTCCACTACCTCACCGAATACAGTGTATTGGTTATCCAAATGTGGAGTTCCGCCTACAGTTGTATATGCTTTTACTTGTTCAGGAGTAAACTTGAAGTCGGGCATAGAATCTGCCTTTGCTTTTGCTTCAGCAATCAGCTCTTCCTGCAATTCATAAAGTCCGTCCTTATCACGGTCTAATCGTAACTTTTTAATCTTAGCCGCATTCTTGCTCACTAATGTGTTGAAAACCTCTTCTACTTTACCATGGTTTATCTGCTGTTCCATGTTCAGAATCTGACCTTNNGAATANNNCTTTCCGGTAACGATGTAGAACTGGCAGCCACTGGAAGCCTTTTTAGGATTTACCTCGTCACTTTGGCGAGCAGCGGAGAGCGCTCCTTTTTTATGGAAGTATTGTGGATAAACAAACTCCGCAGGAATAGTATATCCGGTATCACCTGAACCAAGCATTTTACCTTTCGCTGCATTTTTTGAGTCAGGATCACCGCCCTGAATCATAAAGTCTTTGATTACACGGTGAAAAAGTGTTCCGTCATAAAATCCTTCTTTTACAAGCTTAATAAAGTTATCACGGTGTTGAGGTGTCTCGTTGTAGAGCTTTATCTTGATATCACCTAAATCTGTCTGTATCAACAGCATTGTTTCTTTCTGATTTTCCATCTTTTCTTTTTTATTTTGGGCGAATCCCGTTGAAAATACTCCTGCGAACAGGATTGTTAGTATCATCAGTAATTGTTTTTTCATAAGAATAAACTGGCTGATTTTGGTGCAAAAGTACTATTTTAAGGCTATTGAGCCAAAACTAAAGGCGATAATTAGGAGCTTTTATAGAAACTACCGCCTTTCTGAAAGAAATGTGCTGTAAGTTGCCTGTTATTGATAGAAAACGGCTGTTCCGCAAGCTGTAACCATCAGCATGCTTCCGCTGGATCCTACTGTTTCATAGTCTATGTCAATGCCGATCACAGCGTTGGCACCCATTCTCTGAGCTTGCTCTGACATTTCCTGTAATGCTGTTTCTTTTGCCTGACGCAGTACTTTTTCATACGAATTGGAACGACCGCCTATAATATCGCGAATTCCGGCAAAAATATCTTTGAAAATGTTCGCGCCGATAATTGTTTCTCCTGAAACAATGCCGTAGTATGTGGTAATGCTTTTACCTTCAATACTGTTTGTAGTTGATAGTAACATAATGCTTTTTTTTAGAAGTTTATTATTGGGAACAAATATATGTTTTTTGTATGAATAAATAATCTTTAGAGCAAACAAGTTCTAGAAATAACTGTTTTCTATATATAAGGCTTCATTCAAACATGAACAGACAAACGAGAAACTGGCTGAAAGGAATTGGTATCGTTTTGCTGACTCCGCTAGCTCTTTTGGTGATACTCTTCGTATTGCTTTACTTTCCTCCTGTTCAAAATATACTAAAAAATCAGGCCGTGAAGTATGCTTCGCAGAAAACCGGCATGCACATTTCCGTAGATAGGGTAAGACTCTCTTTTCCTCTGGATCTGGCTGTCCATAAGATGAGTGCGGTTTCACACAAGGATACGGTATTGGTTGCCGATAAACTAATTGTTGATCTTGGTCTGCGTCGGTTACTTCACGGAGAGGTGAGAGTGGATGGCATAACTTTGAGTGGCGTTTCGGTTAATTCCTCTAACTTAGTGAAAGGAATCCGTGTCCGTGGGGTATTGGGAGAGTTGTTCCTAGCCTCAGATAAGGTGAATTTCCGCCGTGAAGAAGCTTTTATTTCAAGGGCTGTGCTGAAGAATTCCGATTTTAAATTGTCGGTAATAGACACTACTAAGGCACCAAAAGAGAAACCTTCAAAGCCTTTGCGCTGGAAAGTATTCTTTAAGCAACTTCAGCTTCGGAATGTTTCTTTTCGTCTTGATCAGCCAATGGATACTCTTCATCTTTTAACCAAAGTAGATGAGGCTGTACTTCGGGGTGGAAAAGTGGATTTTTTGAAGAGAATTTATAATGTGAATCGATTGTCTGTTGCGAAAGGCTCTTTCAATTATGATTCAGGAATAAAGGAACCGTCCAAAGGATTCGATCCTTCTCATATCGCTTTTCGAGATGTTTTTATTTCTATTGATTTTTTACATAATCACGACAGGGAGTTGCAGGCAACCATCCGGCGTATTTCAATGTCAGAACGCTCGGGTATCTATATCCGTTCTTTAACCGGAAACGTTATTGCGGACAATCGGGCAATAAGGTTACCCCAGATAATTGTGAATACTCCGCATTCTGAGATTGTGGCAAATGCAAAAGCAGACTGGCTATTGCTTGCTAACCCCAATGAAGGAAGCTTTGTTTTTTCCATTGTTGCGAATATAGGAAAGCAGGATGTTTTGCTTTTTGCAGGCGGATTGCCTAAAGCATTCAGTGATTCTTATCCTTTCCGGACTATTTCTTTCCGTGCTTTGGCACAGGGGAATATGAAAAATGTTCGTCTGTCGCGGTTAACTGCCGATCTTCCCGGTGCTTTCTCTTTTTCTTCCACAGCCGACCTTAAAAACCTTTCCGACAAGCAGAACCGTTCGGGCAGAGTTGATTTCCGTTTAGCAACCAAAGACCTAGGTTTTCTGGCAACATTAATAAATAAATCGTCCAATGGCACCATTCGTGTTCCGCAGGACATGAATCTTCAAGGGAAAGTGGAAATGAAAGGTATGCGTTATCTTGCCGGACTTACACTCAATGAAGGTGAAGGGGAGGTTAAGGCAGATGCAGAATATAACGGAGCACGTAAATCTTATACTGCAAAAGTTGCCATTAACAAGTTGCAGGTTGGCCATTTTTTGCCTAAGGAGCAGATTCAGTCACTTACGGCTTCTTTCCAAGTGGCAGGAGAGGGTACAGATATCTTCTCTCCCCGCACTACACTTACCGGAGGGATAGATTTACAAGAACTCCGATATGGGAAATCTACTGTTGAGGGGGTCTCTCTTCAGGCAAATTTGCAGAAATCACAAGCGAAACTAACTCTTACCAGTGAGAGCAAGTTGCTGCAGATGGAGGCAAACCTGGCGGTGCAACTTCAGAAGAAACTGACGAATGCCGATTTAGTAATGAATGTACGGCACATCGATTTAAAAGGATTAGGGGTAATTCCAAGATCGTTAAGGAAGCCTACGCCATTTACACTCATAGCTTTCACTAACAAAGCAAAAACATTGGTAGAACTTCATTCAGGAGACTTATCCCTTTCGTTGAATAGTAGTGCTCCTTTAATGAATCTCATTAAAGAGGCGAGTAATTTTTCTGCACTTTTAGTAAAACAAATAGAGACCAAAAAGCTTAATCAGCAGGAACTTCGCAAAAAAATGCCTTCTGTCCATCTTCTCTTTTCGGCTGGAAAGAAGAATCCTTTCAGCGAATACCTGGCATTATCAAATATCTATTTCAGCAATGCTTCGGCTGATCTTCACTCTTCACATACTGATGGGGCTCAGGGAGATATCTCTGTTTATTCATTTGAAATAGATAGTGTGTTGCTGGATACCGTTCGCTTAACGATAAAGCAAGATACGACAGCTATTCGTATGCATGCGGGAATAATAAATAATGCCACAAATAAGCAATATGTATTTCAGGCGTATGCTGATGGCACAGTTGGTAATGATAATGTAGAGTTGATGCTGAAATACCTCAATGCTAAAGGAGAACTTGGCGCCAATCTGGGTGTACGTGCTAAGCAGGAGGAGAATGGATTTGCATTTAATGTCTTTCCCGATCAGCCTCTCCTGCTTTTCCGGACGTTTACTGTAAATAAAGACAATCGGATTTTTTTAGGAAATGATAAGCGTGTAGCGGCCAATCTTGATCTGCAGGATAAAAACGGGATGGGGCTTTTCATTCATTCTATAGATAATCCTATGGCTCAGCAAAATTTAATTGCTGAACTTCGTAATATTGACCTGAAGGAGGTGGTATATTCTTTACCCTATTTGCCGGATATAGGTGGAATTCTTTCTGCTAAAGCTGAATATTTGCAGAATGAAAACCGGTTCCAGGTTATTGCCGATGCCGGAGTAAAGAACTTTATGTATACAAACCAGCTGGTTGGTAACCTGAGTCTGAAGGCTACTTACCTTCCTGTGGAAAAGAATGTGCATCAGCTGGAAGCTTCTATGGGATATGATGGCAGGGAAGTTGTTACGGCGAACGGCGTATATAATGCAACAAGTACAGGCTCTATGAATGTTCATGCCAGGTTAAAGTCTCTTCCGCTCAGCATTGCCAATCCTTTTATTCCCGATGGTTTGGTTCGGCTTACAGGAGGCTTGAATGGGGAAGTTGCTCTGGAAGGAAGTACACAGTCGCCGCAAATTAATGGTGAACTCAGTACAGATTCTGCTTTGGCATATATCCCTCAGATTGGTGCGCGTTTGCGACTTGAAGAAAAAACAATCCGGGTGGTCAGCAATAGGCTTACCTTCGATAATTATTCTATCTATGCAGCCGGTAAGAATCCTTTAACGATTGCAGGAACGGTCGATTTTAAAGATTTGCAGCAAATGCGGGCCGACCTGAAGCTTACTGCTAAGAATTATCAGTTGTTTAATGCTTCCCGCACAGACGAGTCGTTGGTTTACGGAAAACTTTTTGTGGATTTGAATTC
>JGI20225J20221_1002009_pt1 | contig 25699 bp, 21 predicted proteins | sample BioMet4_FD_20221 | JGI IMG/M metagenome (IMG submission 20221)
GCTGTACTGGTGGAAATCGTGTGGCTCGCGCCGCCGACGATGATCGAGCCGGCGAGACCGCAGATCGCGCCGGAAATCATCATGGTGCGGATGATGACTTTTTTGACGTTGATGCCCGCGTAGCGCGCCGTGTTCTGGCTGGCGCCGACAACGGAAATCTCATAGCCCTGCTTGCTGTATTTCAGGTAGATATACATGCCGATCGTGAACGCCATGACGATGATCACGTTCAGCAGATACGCGTTACCGGCGATCGAGGGGAACCAGCCTTTGCGGGTGGAAGAGTTGATGATACCGACGCTGTTCGATCCGGCGGGGTTCTCCCAGAAGATAATGCAGAATGTCGTGAGCTGCATCGCCACGTAATTCAGCATCAGGGTAAAAAGTGTCTCGTTCGTGTTATTCTTCGCTTTGAAATAAGCGGGTATAAAACCCCAGATCATGCCGGCCAGCATGCTGGCGAGGAACATCAGGACCAGAAGAAGACCGCTTGACATGGAGTTGCCGCAGTAGATCATCAGAGCGGCGCTTACGACACCGCCGACCAGGATCTGTCCCTCAGCTCCGATGTTCCAGAACTGCATTTTGAAAGCGGGCGTCAGACCGATGGAAATCAGAAGCAGTACCATTGTCTCGCGAATGGTTACCCACATACGTCTGCTTGTGCCCACGGCGCCGCTGATGATACCGCCATACACCTGAATCGGGTTCTCGTGTGTCAGGGCTACAATGACAAGCGCGCAGACAATCAGCGAAAGAATGATCGCCACAATTCGGATAAAAATCGCTTCTCCCTTGGAAATAGAGGCGCGTTTAACCATACGTACCAAAGGCTCTTTGTTATTCATTGACAGCTTCCTCCTTCCCAACCGTTCCTGTCATCATAAGACCAAGCTGTTCTTTTGTGGAAGTACGGGCGTCCACGATACCGGAAACATGGCCGCTTTGCAGGACCAGGATTCTGTCACAGAGCGCCAGAAGCACATCCAGATCCTCGCCGACACAGATGACCGCGACACCGTGATCCTTCTCGTCACTCATCAGGTTGTAGATCGTGTAGGAGGAGTTGATATCCAGTCCTCGAACGGGATACGCGACCATCAGCACGGTCGGGTCAGCGGAAATCTCGCGCCCTACCAGAACCTTCTGAACATTGCCGCCCGAAAGTTTGCGTACCGGCGTCGAAAGACTCGGCGTGACGACCTCAAGCTCATCAACAACTTTCTGGGCCAGATCTCTGGGAGCTTTGCGATCCGCCATGGCGCCCTTGCCGTTGCGGTAGCTGCGCAGCATCATGTTATCCGTCAGATCCATGGATCCGACAAGTCCCATGCCGAGACGATCCTCGGGCACAAAAGAAAGGTGCACGCCCAGCTGTTTGATTTCATTGACGGAAAGCTTGTGAAGCTGATGCGTGCTTTCGTCATCCGAATAATAAAGAACCTCGCCGCAGTCCATGTTCTGGAGACCGGCGATTGATTCCAGAAGCTCTTTCTGGCCGCTTCCCGAAATACCGGCGATACCGAGAATCTCACCGCTGTTAGCTGTGAAAGAAGCGTGATCCAGAACAATCATGCCTTCTTTGTTACGGCAGGTCACGTCTTTTACCTCAAGACGTTTCTTCGGGCTGACCGGCGCGCTCCGGTGGATGTCCAGATCGACCTTCGCGCCGACCATCATCTCCGTCAGGGAAGCGACAGTCGCCTCGCTTGTCGGAACCGTGCCGATGTACTTGCCTTTTCGCAGAACGGAAACGCGGTCGGAAATTTCCAGAACCTCGTTCAGCTTATGCGTAATGATAATAATGGATTTGCCATCCTTACGCATATTGCGGAGCACGTCGAAAAGCTTCTCCGTCTCCTGCGGTGTCAGAACAGCGGTGGGCTCATCCAGAATCAGGATCTCAGCTCCGCGGTACAACACCTTGATGATTTCGACGGTCTGTTTCTGTGAGACAGACATGTCGTAGATTTTCTCGGCGGGATTCAGGTCAAAGCCGTAGCGCTTGATCAAAGCGCCGACATCGCCCTCAATTTTCTTCATATCCATGCGGCCCTTCTGGGGAAGGCCCAGCACGATATTCTCCGCGGCGGTAAGAATGGGAATCAGTTTGAAATGCTGATGAATCATGCCGATTCCAAGATCAAAAGAATCTTTGGGCGAACGGATTGTAACTTCCGTTCCGTTAACGAAAATCTCTCCCTCGTCAGGGAAATAGATCCCGGAAAGCATATTCATAAGTGTTGTCTTGCCGCTGCCGTTCTCACCGAGGATAGAAAGGATCTCGCCTTTCCTGAGGGTCAGGTTGACGCGGTCATTCGCGATGACCTCGCCGAATCGTTTCGTAACGTGTTTTAATTCGATAGCATTATTCTCGCTCACTCAAAGACCTCCTCATAAAGACAGGGCGCGGAAACCGCAGAAAAGCGGTTCCGCACCCTCCACAGTTCATGCAAAATCACGTAATATTAAAATGTCGTATTGATGTCGCGGATAGCGGTTCTATTTAACGGTAATACCATCGATCAGCAGATCAAACGCCGGAGCGGATTGTTTCTCTGACTCATGGAAATAGCCGTCCTTGACGTAATCCGCGTATTTCGCGAAATCGCCTGTGCCATCAACGGTCTTGCCATTAACAGTAAACTTGGATGTATCGAATACGTGAAGCGATCCGGACTTGATAGCCGCGATTGTTTCGTCAACCTTCGCCTGTGAGCCTTCAGCGCAGGATTTGCCGAGCGTCGTCAGACGTACAGCGTCCGCTGAGAAGCCTTTCGCCCAGTCGGTGTCAATGCTCTTGCCGTCAAGAACGCACTGAATCGCGTACTTGTAATATACGCCCCAGTTGTTCGTCGGGGATGTAAGAGCGACATCGGGAGCTACAGACGTCATATCAATATTATAACCTACGCACGGTACGCCCTTCGTCTGGCAAGCGGAAGGAGCGCCGGTTGTATCAGCGTGCTGTCCGATCAGAACACAGCCATCGGAGATAAGAGCGGTAGCTGTCTCAGCCTCAAGTGAGGAATCCGCCCAGCTGTTCGTGTACTGAACTTCCATTGTAGCGGAATTCACAATACTCTTAGCGCCAAGATAGAATGACGTAAAGCCGGAAATAACCTCCGCGTACGGATAAGCGCCTACATAACCGATCTTAGCCTGGTCAGCCGTGATCTTGCCGCTGTCGATCATTTCCTGAAGCTTCAGGCCGGCAACAACGCCGGACGCGTAACGAGCTTCGTAGATGTTGTCAAAATAGTTGTGGTAATTAGCAAGGTTCGCGCTTGCCGCTTTCACGCCGGTCGCGTGGCAGAACTGGATGTCAGGGAATTCCTGAGCGGCCTGCTGTATGTAGCTCTCATGACCAAAGCTTGTGCCGAAGATGATATTGCAGCCCTGATCGGCAAGATCTACAGCCGCGTCATAGCAGGACTCATCCTCGGGGATGTTTGTCTTCTCAATAATCTGACTTGAGGAAAGACCAAGCTCCGTAGCCGCTTCCTTAACGCCCTTCATATGAGAAGAAGTATAACCTTCATTCTCATCGCCGACGTAGATAATACCAATCTTAATCGACTTCGCGTCGACTGTCTTGGAATCGGAAGACGAGCTGCTGCTGGAACTCGATGAGCTGTCGGTACTGGATGTCGTGCTGCTGCTTCCGCAGCCAGCGGCCAATGTCGCGATCATGGCAACGCATGTGACGATGGCCAAAAGTTTCTTTTTCATAACAATTCCTCCTTTTAATCGTAAGACATCTGTACGATCCGCTGTTTAAAGGGTACGTGATTTTGAATATAAAAAGAGCGCTCATTTCATCGAAAGTAAACGCCCTTGTTCTCTTGCTCGCGGACCGTCTGACGGTCTGAACGATTGTTCTTTGGTACTGTTACATTATAGCATTGTATAAGAACAGGCGCAAGGAATTTTAAAAAACGCTCAAAAAGATATCCCTTTATCACAAAGCAGTTTGTGTACATTTACTATAAAAATGTCGCGAGCGAAACGCTAATTCCGTAATATCGGTTGTAATTACCTTGGTAACTATGCTAAAATTATCTGGAAATCCGAAATCTTTACGGATTTATTAATAATAATTTGATGAAACAGAACGAATGGAGAAGATGAAATTGGAGACAACAGAACGCGCCGGATCGCGGACACTTATGGAGCCGCGCCGGATCGTAGTCAAGATCGGAACATCGACAATCGTGCACTCTAGAACAGGTAAGACCGATTTCGGTAAGATGGAGAAGCTGGCCCGCGACTTAAGCGACCTTTCAAACCGCGGAATCCAGGTTGTTATCGTGTCATCCGGCGCGATCGGCATGGGCCGCGATATCCTGAAGATCGAGCGGGAAGCCCGCGATAACACGACCCGTCAGGCCTGCTCCGCGGTAGGACAGGGCAGAATGATCATGATGTACGAGAAGTTCTTTTCGGAATATGGCAAGATTGTGGCGCAGGTACTGCTCACGAAGGAATCAATCACCTCGAAGCTCTGCCGCGTGAACGCGGAAGGAACCTTTGAGGCTCTCCTCAAAAGAGGCGTGATTCCGATCGTGAACGAGAACGACAGTATTTCGACGGATGAGCTGGAGTACGGGAATTTTGGCGATAACGACACGCTTTCCGCGTATGTCGCGAAACTCGTGAAGGCGGATCTTCTGGTCATCATGTCCGATATCGACGGGCTTTACACAGATGACCCCCGCAAGAACAAGAACGCGGAATTTATCGAAGAGGTCACGAAGATTGATGACAATCTTTTGTCGATGGGTAAGGGAAGCGGCAGCTTCCTCGGCACAGGAGGCATGGCGACGAAGCTTTCGGCGGCGCAGATCGCGACGAAGGCCGGAACCAGCATGGTCATCGTCAACGGCGGCGATATCCATAATATCGTCCGCGTGGTAGACGGCGTCAACATCGGGACGATTTTCCGGGCGAAGAAGCATAAGGAAGTCGTCATACACGGCACAGAGAAGGAAGCGGCGGAGGTCGCCGCGGCTAAAGCGCGGGAGGAATAGATATGTCAGATAACTCATATATGGAAGGAATCGGGGCCAGGGCTCTCGCCGCGTCCCGAATTATGAACCGGCTCGGTCAGACGGATAAGAACAGAGGATTGCTCGCCGTGGCGGAGGCGCTTGTGGCGCGCGAGGAAGAATTGAAGACGGCGAACGCGGAGGACGTGAAGGCCGCGGTCGCGGAAGGCATGAAGGAATCACTCGTTGACCGCCTTACCTTAACGGATCAGAGAATCGAGGGCATGGCGGAAGGCATTCGTCAGGTCGCGAAGCTGGACGATCCCATCGGAGATGTAATCTACATGAAAACGCGCCCTAACGGCCTGCAGATCGGCCAGAAGAGAGTGCCGCTCGGTGTTGTGGGCATCATCTATGAGTCCCGCCCGAACGTGACCGGCGACGCTTTCGCGCTTTGTTTCAAAACCGGCAACGCGACAATTCTCCGCGGAGGCCGTGACGCGATCCGCTCCAACAAAGCAATCGCTTCCGTAATCCGCGAGGCGCTCGCTTCCGAGAACCTGCCGGCGGACGCGCTGATCCTCGTTGAGGACACGAGTCACGAAATCGCTCGAGAGATGATGTGCCTCAAGCAATACATTGACGTACTGATTCCCAGAGGCGGCGCCGGTCTCATCAAGACGGTAGCCGAGAACAGCACAATTCCCGTAATTGAGACAGGAACCGGCAACTGCCATATTTTCGTTGATGAGTCCGCAGATATGAGTATGGTCGCGCCGATTATCGTGAACGCGAAGACGCAGCGTTATGGCGTCTGCAATGCCTGCGAGTCCCTCGTGGTACATAGCGCTATCGCGGCGAAGGCTATTCCTGTCATTTGTGACGCGCTGACCGAGAAGGGCGTGGAGATCCGGGGCGATGAGCGCGCCCGCGCGATTGATAGCCGTATCGTGCCGGCTTCGGAGGAAGACTGGGGAACTGAGTATCTGGACGCGATTATTTCCCTTAAGACTGTGGACTCGATTGATGAAGCCATCGAACACATCAATCGTTACAATACGAAACATTCCGAGAGCATCCTGACTCAGGATTACGAGAACGCGTTGAAATTCCAGAACGAAATCGACGCGGCGGCGGTCTACGTAAATGCCTCAACGCGTTTCACGGACGGCTTCGAGTTCGGCTTCGGCGCCGAAATCGGCATCAGCACCCAGAAGCTGCACGCCCGCGGCCCCATGGGCCTTCTGGCGCTGACGACAACGAAATATATTATTAACGGACACGGACAAGTCCGCCCGTAGAGTTTTAGAAGAATAGGTACGCCCCCGGCGTCAAGCTGAGCTTGACGCCGGGGGCGTTTGTTTTTGAAGGGCGGCGAAGCAAGACGAGGAATAAGTGAAACATGGGTTAAGCAAGACGTGGGTTACGCAAGACGCGACTCCGCGTATAACCGGCGGGCACCAATATCGCCGCGAATCCGCGCCGATTCGGTAAATTTAGCCCTTTAACCCGCTTGCCAGACAACCGGAGCCGACGAATCATCACGTATTATGGCGAAAGTCTGGCAGCGGGCGACAACTTGCTCAGCCACACCCGATTCGCGGATTCCCGCGGTATAGGGCGAAGAAATATTGTCTGGCCAGATAATTCAGTCTGTGGAGGTAGGATTTCAAGGCGTTTCGCGGAAGGTTTGTCTTGCGGGGAAAATGAGATGGCGCGGCTAGACAAACGCGCCCCATAAACAGCCAGGTCAGTATCCCCAGAATTGTTTGATAAGCAAGACGTGGGTTAAGCAAGACGCGACTCCGCGTATAACCGGCGGGCACCAATATCGCCGCGAATCCGCGCCGATTCGGTAAATTTAGCCCTTTAACCCGCTTGCCAGACAACCGGAGCCGACGAATCATCACGTATTATGGCGAAAGTCTGGCAGCGGGCGNCAACTTGCTCAGCCACACNCGATNCGCGGATTCCCGCGGTATAGGGCGAAGAAATATTGTCTGGCCAGATAATCATGCCTTTGGAAGCTGGATTTCAAGGCGTTTCGCGGAAGGTTTGTCTTGCGGGGAAAATGAGATGGCGCGGCTAGACAAACGCGCCCCATAAACAGCCAGGTCAGTATCCCCAGAATTGTTTGATAAGCAAGACGTGGGTTAAGTAAGACGCGACTCCGCATATAACCGGCGGGCACCAATATCGCCGCGAATCCGCTTCGATTCGGTAAATCCAGCCCTTTAACTCGCTTGCCAGACAACCGGAGCCGACGAATCATCACGTATCACGGCGAAAGTCTGGCAGCGGGCGCCAACTTGCTCAGCCACACCCGATACGCGGATTCCTAAGGTATATACGGATTATAAACTTGAATTTTAAACAATCGCCTGGTCAGAGGCCTGATTCCCGATACTTTGGCCGGGCGATTGTCTTGCGGAGCCTGGTAAGTGGCGTAGATACACAATTCGCCCCGGAACAGCTTCGAAAGCAAGACGCGGGCATGCTTTTCTAAGCTCACGCCGCTTCGCCGCGAATCTGCCCGCGCCCCAAAGCTAATCATTGTCTATATACCCCTGCTGGATTCACCTGCCAGACTTTCCCAACCGGCGGATTGCCGTAAGCAGACGCGAAAGTCTGGCAGCGGGCGCCAACTTGCTCAGCCACACCCGATACACGGATTCCTAAGGTATATACGGATTATAAACTTGAATTTTAAACAATCGCCTGGTCAGAGGCCTGATTCCCGATACTTTGGCCGGGCGATTGTCTTGCGGAGCCTGGTAAGTGACGTATATACACAATCCGCCCCGGAACAGCTTCGAAAGCAAGACGCGGGCATGTTTTTCTAAGCTCACAGCCCTTCGCCGCGGATCCCCGCCGCCCCCAGAATCGAGTAGGAGGAAATTCATTCAGTGAATGAATTTCCGACCTCTCACACCACCGTACGTACCGTTCGGTATACGGCGGTTCAATCAACTTAACACGTGACACGTTTATCTATGTAGTAGTCGAACATGGAGACTAACCCAAATCGGGTCAGTCTCTCTTTGGTTACAGCTACGTTCATAGCACCGCGTTGGCAAACATGTGCTATATGGGCTCCATAATAAGCTGTAGACCATGCATATTTCCTGCTTATTCCAAGTTTGATGAGATTCTTTGCTCTGTTCTTCGGGGTCTTCCAGTGTTTCCAAATACACATACGCAGACGACATCGTATCCTGCTATCAAGCTTTTCGCAGAGAGTTTTCATACTTCCTATTTTGAAATAGTTCACCCATCCACGGATCAGCTCGTTGAGCTTTAAGACCTTATACTTGTTATCCACGCCCCAGCTCCGGCAGGTTAATTCTTTCACCCGGGCTTTGAACTTTGCTACAGACTTGTCATGCGGTCTTGCCCTGTATTCTTTGGCAAATGGGTCAAAGTAGAATCCAAAGCCAAGGTATTTCACGCCTTTGGGCTTATCAACCTTGCTCTTGGCAGCATTGACTTTTAATCCGAGCTTCTCTTCAATAAACCTCGTAATGCTCTTCATTACCCGTTCTGCCGCCTGCTCGCTGCCGACCATGATTATACAGNNCACACCTGTCAGGTCTGAAACCATAACTATGGTCATTGAACTGTTTCTCGAATATCGGGGTTAGGACTTGTGCGATTGCCTGCTGTATAAATCTGTCAGTAACAGTTGGCACACCAAGATTTCTAATGCCACCGTCTGGCTTAGGTATCTTCACACGTCTTACCGGTTGCGGTTTATATTTCCTGTTCCGCAGCTGTTCCTTGATTCTTTCGCCGTTTTCCGAAAGGTAGTCCTTGAGTTCGGTATATTCCATACCATCAATTCCCGCAGCTCCTTTGTTTCTTACGACTTGCAGATACGCAGCATTGAGATTTTCTTTGCTAAGTATCTGCCCCATGAGACTACTTGTGTCCATGCGTTGTTTTCTTTCTGCCCCTTTTGCCATCACCGCCTTTGAAGCCATCGACAGGCGTCGCTCCGGCTACTGAGTGGAACGTACTCCAACTGATTGATTATTCGCCCCTTTGCTCCATCCCCGTTACAGGGACTTCTTCACTACTATGGGCTCGGCTGACTTCTCACAGTTCGTTGTTACTATGGCTAATGAGACCACCTGCGAGACCTCCCCGCTTAAGGCGCGTGCTCTTTCCCCTCACCTATCCGCCACATCTACCCGTACTTCCAGCAACTTTTTGGACTTCACCTCTTTTGGCAGGCTTATCCGCATTTCCGGGCCTTATATGTGGTTCCTGTTCGTCGGACCAAGGGTTTGCCTACAGCTTCCTTCAGATTCCACCTCACGGTGGACACCCTTGCTGTTCAGCTATGTGCTTCCACGTTGCCTAGGCGCACTCGGGATTTTCACCCGTTAGAGCCCGCTCATGGCGGGCGAACCAAAAAAACGAACACCGCTAGCGATAGCGGTGTTCGTACTTAGGTTCCGATGTCAGTTGAATGCCAAGTTTCTTCATTGTCTTGATGTCGACGGAAGAGAGCATGACGGAGGTATGCGCCTGGCAGCCGCTAAGCTTCGGGATCTGCTCGAGGGCCAGCTCCGCGTTGTGGTCGGTCGCCGCGCTTAAAGAAAGGGCGATCAGCGTCTCATCTGTGTGGAGTCTGGGATTGCGGCTTCCGAAATACTTCGTCTTGAGCTTCTGCAGAGGCTCGATTGCTTCCGGCGCGATGACATGAGTCTTGTGATCGATTCCGGCGAGAACCTTCAGCGCGTTCAGCAGCAGAGCGGCGGAAGAGCCCAGAAGACTTGAAGTCTTGCCGGTGATGATGGAGCCGTTATCAAGCTCAAGAGCCGCGGCCGGCTCGCCTGTCCGCTCGGCCAGCGTGTTCGCGACGCCGACAACTTTGCGATCCGCGATCGTGACCTTCGCCTGCTTCATCAAAAGCTGGATCTTGTACGCTTCCGCCTCGCCTCTTGTTCCCGCGGCAAGTCCCGTGACGGCGTTGTAATAACGGCGGATAATTTCCTGTCTGGCCGCCTCCTGACATACATCGTCATCAATAATACAGTTGCCTGCCATGTTGACGCCCATGTCGGTCGGTGATTTATAAGGGCTTTCCCCGTAAATGGACTCGAAAATCGCGGTCAGGACGGGAAAAATTTCTATGTCGCGGTTGTAATTGACCGTCGTGGTCCCGTAAGCTTCCAGGTGGAAAGGATCGATCATGTTAATGTCGTTCAAGTCTGCCGTGGCCGCTTCATAGGCCAGATTGACTGGATGGCGCAGCGGCAGATTCCAGATCGGGAAAGTCTCGAACTTGGCGTAGCCGGCGCGAACACCGCGCTTGAACTCATGATATAGCTGGGAGAGGCATACGGCCATCTTGCCGCTGCCGGGCCCGGGCGCCGTCACGACCACAAGAGGTCTTGTTGTCTCGACATAATCGTTGCGGCCGTAGCCGTCATCGCTTACGATCAAAGGGATGTTGTTCGGGTATTCCTCAATGGAATAATGAAGATAGACGCGGATGCCCATTCGCTCCAGCCGCCCGCGGAAAAGATCCGCCCCGGACTGGTTGTGATAACGGGTGATCACGACGCTGCTCACAAGAAGCCCGCGTTCCTGGAAGGCTTCCATCAGACGCAGAACGTCAGCGTCATAGGTAATGCCGAGGTCGCTTCGAACTTTGTTCTTCTCAATCGCCTCGGCACTGATTACAATGATGATTTCGGCCTGGTCGGAAAGCTGCATCAGCATGCGCAGCTTGCTGTCCGGCTCAAAACCCGGGAGCACGCGGGAAGCGTGGAAATCATCGAACAGCTTGCCGCCGAACTCCAGGTAAAGTTTGTTGTCAAATTGACCGACGCGTTCCCGGATATGTTCCGACTGCGTCTTCAGGTATCGCTCGTTGCTGAATCCGATTCTCATAGATTGGCTTTCCTCTTCTCAAGCTGTCCGGACTCGACTGTCAGCATCTCGCGATTATAAACTACGAAATAAAGCACACAGGCCATGACACAGCCCGAAACCACGTCGATAACGGAATGCTGCTTCACGAAAACCGTAGAGAGTATAATCAATATACTGAGAACAAGAGCGGAGTAGCGTATTCTTTTATTGGCGCCCAGAACTTCGTTGCGGGCAATGGCGATATAAACGCCGATGGAATTAAAAACATGGATACTCGGTAAAATATTCGTCGGCGTGTCGGCGGCGTAGACCATCTTGACCAGGGAAGTAAAAATATTATTCCGCGGAAAAGTCGACGGACGCAGCAAATCGCCGTTCGGGTAGACCGCTGACACAATCAGGAAAATGGTCATACCCGAAAAAAGGAAAATACAGGATTGATAAAAATCATTCTTGTTCGTGAAGAACAAATAAAGCACCACGGCCGCGATATACGGGAACCACAGCAGATATGGCACAATAAAAGCCTCTATAAAAGGAATGTGCCCGTCGATCGGCGAGTAAATAATGTGGTATGTCGTAACGCGTTTCTCGAGTATATGGAAACAAATCATATAAAAAATAAAGTAAGAAAATACCCAGCCATGCTTGTATTTCCTGCCTAATTCCGCTAACTTGCCTTTCATTCGGGAGACTCCTTTCACCAGAGTTTATTACACATTTCAATTTCTACCGCGTACAGTATAGCACAACCCTGGTGTCTTCGACAAGAATTTGTAATAATTCTTTAACAAATCTTCATATCTTCGCGCGCTGGAGCGCGGGAGTCGGTTCTTCCTCCATAATAATCATGTCGAACCGCGTGGCAAGTTTCTCGCGGAGAGCCTCGCCGCGGATGGTCCAGACGGCGGAGCCCGCCCGGAAAAGCTTGCGGTTCAGCCAGAAGCTTAAGTTATGACTGCAGCTGTAGCGATAGGAAATAAAGTCCGGCCGCCCCAGCGCGTTGCAAAGCAGATATTTTCCGAGCACGCAGGGAATGTAGGAGACTTTTGACTCGCTGTGATGACGCTCGCGGGTCAGATCCGATGAAAGCTGTCCGCGGGGGATACGCGGCGCGTGACGTCGGAACCAGCGCAGGCCGAACGTGTTGAAGGACTGAATCAGGAAAGGCCCGTCGTAATTCCGAAGAATCCGCCACGCCTCGCGGCAGAGTGTCATATTCCGGGTCGGAAGCTTCAACTCGATCAGAAGCGGGACACGCCCGTCTACGAGCTTCAGGACGTCTGTGAAAAGCGGGATTCGCTCGTCGGTTCCCTGCAGACGCAGTTGTCTGAGTTCCTCGTAGGTATGCTCCCAGATCGCGGAATCGACGCCGCAGATTCTTTTGAGATTGTCGTCGTGAAAAACGACGACCTCACCGTCGCTCGTCAGGTGCAGGTCCAGCTCGATCGCGTAGCCGCGCTCAATCGCCCGGCTGAAAGCGCTCATGGAATTCTCGGCGATACCAAGACTGATGTTGTGGTAGCCCCGGTGCGCGTATTCATATTCATAAAAGTTTTTCGGGACTCTGTGCCCCGGTATTCGGGGGGCGATGCTGAACAAGTATAAAATGGCGATGACCGCCGCGATGATCAAAAGTACCATGATAATAGTCGGCATAAAAAGTTCCTTTCCTTATTTCTTTATTATTTCTTTATTATTATAACGCGTTAACCGAGAAATTACTTGACAAATTACACCGAACTGGGGGATTATTTGTGATAGAATATACACAGTGACACGGGAAGGGGAATACCAGTATGCTGATGAATATCAGTTTTAATAAACCGCCATACGCGGGCAATGAAGAGAAGTATATCGGAGAAGCGGTTCGGGCGCTGAAGATTTCCGGAGACGGAATGTTCACGGAGCGATGCAGTGACTGGTTCAAGCGGCAAACGGGAGCGACAGGCTTTTATCTGACCACGTCCTGCAGCCACGCGCTGGAGCTGGCCGCGATCACGCTGGACATCCAACCGGGTGATGAGGTCATTATGCCATCCTACACTTTTGTGTCGACGGCGAACGCGTTTGTGGTACGCGGCGCGAAGGCCGTGTTCGTGGACATTCGGCCGGATACGATGAATATAAACGAGAAACTGATTGAGGACGCGATCACGCCGAGGACGAAGGCCATCGCGCCTGTGCATTACGCGGGCGTTTCCTGCGAGATGGACACGATTATGGATATTGCCAACCGGCATAATCTTTTTGTGGTGGAGGATGCCGCGCAGGGCGTGCGTTGTACCTATAAGGGCAAAGCGCTCGGCACGATCGGGCAGTTCGGCTGCTACAGCTTCCATGAGACGAAGAATTACAGCATGGGCGAAGGCGGCGCTATTGTGGTGAATGACGACCGATTTACCGACCGCGTTGAAATCATCCGGGAGAAGGGCACGAACCGCCGCCGTTTCCTGCGGGGGCAGGTCGACAAGTACTCCTGGGTCGATATCGGATCCTCGTATCTGCCGAGCGATCTGAACGCCGCTTATCTTTGGGCGCAGCTGGAGATCGCCGATCAGATCGACGCTTCCCGAATGAGGGCGTGGCGCCAGTACAGAGAGGAGCTTACGCCGCTCGCGGAAGAAGGCAGAATCGAGTTCCAGACAATTCCGGAGGAATGCGAGCACAACGGGCATATGTTCTATATTAAAGCGAAAGACCTGGAGGAACGCACGGAGCTGATCTCCTGGCTTAAGGAGAACGGCATTCAGGCGCTGTTCCATTACGTGCCGCTGCACACGGCGCTCGCGGGCGAGAAGTTCGGGCGCTTCCACGGCGAGGACGTATACACGACGAAGGAGAGCGGGAGACTTTTGCGGCTTCCTATGTATTATCGGATTTCGGAAGACGAGGTTTCCTACGTGACCGGGAAGATACGAGAATTCTACGAGAGCAGGTAGGCAGAGACAGGAAGGTACGGTAGAGCATGAGTACAGAGACAGAAGTGACCAAAATAGCCGTGATCGGGGCGAATGAGTTCCAGCGCCCGCTGATCCGCAAGATTCGGGAGATGGGCTATGAAGCCCATGTATTCGCGTGGAAGGACGGCAGCGTAGGCGCGGCCGACGCGACGTGTTTTTACCCGATCAGTATCGTGGACAAGGATGAGATTCTGAGCAAATGCCGGGAAATCGGCGTGAGCGCGGTCGCGACGATCGCCTCGGACCTGGCGGCGATTACCGTTCAGTATCTGGCGGAGGAGCTCGGGCTTCCGGGCAACTCTAAGAAATGTCAGGAGAAGTCCACGAACAAATACAAGATGCGTAAGGCTTTTTCGGAAGCGGGAATTCCCGTTCCGATGTTCACAATCGCGGACACGAATAACTGTCTCTCGGAGATGACCGCGGCCGGCATGGAGTTTCCGCTGATCGTGAAGCCGACGGATCGTTCCGGAAGCAGGGCGGTCACCTACGTGACGAATGAGGAAGAGCTGCTCGCGGCCGTTGACGACGCCGTCGCCTGTTCTTTTCAGCGCAAAGCTATCATAGAGAGTTTTATTGAGGGCGATGAGTACAGCTGTGAATGTGTTTCCTATCATGGAACGCATCATTTTCTGGCCACGACGAAGAAGTACACGACCGGCTACCCGCACTATATCGAGACGGCGCACCTGGAGCCGTCCGGGCTGACCGACGAGACGAACGAGCGGGTGAAGGACATGATTTTCCGGGCGCTTGACGCGCTTGAAGTGACAGAAGGCGCTTCACACTCGGAGTTCCGTATCGATTCCGAGGGCAATATCCGGATCATCGAGATCGGGGCGCGCATGGGCGGCGACTGCATCGGGTCGCATCTGGTGTGGCTCGCGAACGGTTATGATTTCCTGAAGATGACGGTTCAGTGCGCTTTGGGTGAGGAGCCGGATCTGACACCGGAGCGCCCGAAGCGCACCGCGTATATACGGTTCGTGTATGACGCCGAGGATTACGCCGTGTATTGCGGAATCCGGGATCATTACGCGGGCAATCTGGTAGAAAGCTTCGGGCTTGATAGTTTTTCTTCGGAGAGAACGCGGGAAGTGGTTGACAGCGCGAGCCGATATGGCTATTATATATTGACATGTGAAACTTATGACGAGTTAGAGCGAATGATGGGGCGTGAGGAACTTGACGAAGACGAATAAACTGAAGATTGTTCTCGAGCTGCAGGGGCTGATGATTATTTATTCCCTCGCGAATATTTTCGCGAAGCTCGCCTCGGGCAGGCAATTTCTATCCCTTTATTTCGTCCTTTTTTACGGCCTGGAAATCGTGGTGCTGGGCGTGTATGCCATACTCTGGCAGCAGGTCATTAAGAAGATCGATCTGTCGGTCGCGTACATGAACCGCTCGGTCGTTTTGCTTTGGTCCATGCTCTGGGCGGTACTCTTTTTCAAGGAGAGCGTGACGATCGGCAATCTGGCGGGCATGGTTCTCGTGATTCTCGGAACGATAGTGGTGAACAGCGATGAGTGATAGAATTTATCTGACCGTATTGATCCTCTCGGTCATTGTGGCCTCGATCTCGCAGGTAGTGCTGAAGACGAGCGCCAACCAGGAGCACGAGTCTTTTCTCAAGGAATACCTGAACGCCCGAGTGATCTGCGGCTATGGGCTGATGATCGTTTCCACGCTCCTTACGATTTACGCGTACTCGGGACTCGAGTTCAAGAACGGACCGCTTCTGGAGAGCCTCGGTTACCCGATCGTGCTGGTCTTAAGCTACCTGATTCTGAAGGAAAAGCTGACGAAGCGGCGCGTGATTGGAATCGTCCTGATTCTTCTGGGCGTTCTCGTTTTTTACCTATAAAGTATTTTTTCAGGAGGAAGACGCATGAAAATATCGGTCGTTATACCCGTATACGGATGCCCGGAAGCGTTGCCGGAGCTGCATAAGCGGCTGCGCGACACTTTGAGTGGGATGACGCCGGATTATGAGATTATCCTTGTAAATGATAAATGCCCGAAACATTCCTGGGACGCGATCGAGAAGATTTGCGAGGAAGATAAGCATGTCATAGGAATGGAGCTGGCCTATAACACGGGCCAGAACCGCGCGATTATGGCGGGGCTCGACAAGAGCGACGGCGATTGGGTCGTCGTGATGGACTGTGATCTGCAGGATCGCCCGGAGGATATCAAAGAGCTCTACGACAAAGCGATGGAAGGCTACGATATCGTCTTCGCGAAGCGCAGAGACCGCAGCGACACCAGGATAAAAGTAACGATGTCGAAATTCTTTTATAAATTATACACGAATGTTTCCGGCGAACAGTATGACCCGGAAATCGGAAATTACTCGATCTGCAGCCGCAAGGTCATTGACAGCTACTGCGCCATGAGAGAGTATCACCGCGATTTCTCGGTTTATATTCTGGCGCTGGGATTCCGTCAGGCGACGATCATCGGTCATCATGACCCCAGACGTTACGGCTCCTCGTCCTATACGATGTCCAAGAAGATCAAGCTGGCGATCGAGATTCTGACCTCCAATCCGGATATCATGCTGACCAGACTGCTGGCCTTTGGCGCGGCGCTCGCGTCGGCGTCCATTGTTCTGATCATCATTCAGATTATACGGCATATCGCGGTCGGCGCCATCTGGGGCTGGTACGATATCGTGATCATATTCTCTTTGTTCTGCGGCGTCATCATCACGCAGACAGGACTTGTCGGAATTTATGTCGGCAAGACCTTCACGCAGAGCAAGAACCGCCCGCTTTACTGCGTGCGTCAGACGCTTAACGGCTCCTCTTCCCCGGACGCGGGAGGTTCCGGCAAATAAACGCGCACTATATCGACGCGTTTATCGTCCATGGAGTCGACGATGAGGCGGACATGATCCTCTGTCACGACCTCGTCACCCTCGACCGCCACGCGGTCGAGACGCTCAATGATATATCCGCCGAGAGAGTCATAGTCCTCGGATTTCAGATTCAGGTCAAGCGCCTCACAGAAATCCTCGAGATTCATAGTACCTTCCGCTAAGTATTCCCGTTCGCCGACCTGGGTGATCGGAGAGGTTTCGTCCTCGTCATACTCATCGTGGATTTCGCCGACGATTTCCTCCAGCAGATCCTCAAGGGTCAGAAGGCCGGCCGGAACGCCGTACTCATCAAGCACGATTGCCATATTACAGGATTCTTTACGCATCTCCAGAAGCAATTCGGAGGTGCTTTTGTTTTCATACGTGAAATAAGCCTCGCGGAGAATGTCGCGGACACTGAAATGACCGCGCTCGTCGCGCAGAAGCAGATCTTTGAAATTTATGATGCCGATGATATTATCCGTGGTATCTTCGTAGACGGGAAGTCTCGTGAATTTGTTCTGGCGGAAAAGCTCGATCAGTTCTTCATATGAGCTGTTAATGTCGGCGAAGACCGCCCGCACCCGCGGAACCATAACGTCACGCGCTCTGGCGTCGCCGAACGAGATCACGTTGTGGAACATGGTGTGCTCGTCTTTCTCGATGACACCCTCCTCGTGACTGACGTCAACAGCGGCGCGCAGCTCTTCTTCGGTGATGACGCTGGCCTTGTCGGAAGGGTCGATTCGCATGATCAGAAGAATCAGCGAGGAGCATTTATTCACTATGAAAATAAGCGGTGTCAGGATGAGCATGATTCCCAAAATCACGTGACTGTAGCTTAAAGATATCTTCTCCGCCCGGATGGTGGCGATTGTTTTAGGGGTGATTTCGCCGAAAATCAGCACTAGAAAAGTCAGGATGCCGGTCGCGACGCCAACGGCGTAGCTGCCAAACAGACGGATTGTGACACTGGTCGCGAGCGCCGAAGCCGAAAGGTTGGCGATGTTGTTGCCGATCAGGATGGCGCTGAGCATCTTGCTCATATTGTCCGTGATCTTCAGAACGTCCTCCGCGCGATGATCGCCCTCATCCGCCAAAGAACGAATACGAATGCGATTCACGGTCGTAAGGGCTGTTTCCGCCGATGAGAAAAAAGCGGAGCAGGCCAATAACAGCAGCAGGCAAAAGATTTGTATGACGCTGGATGTATCCAAGTAAAGTTCACTCTCCTTATGTTGTAAACGCGTATAGTGTCTGATAGCGTAACGAATCGCTGACTTTGGACACTTATGCTATCATCATACTTTATTTTACAAGAACACGCAAGAGCGGCGGTTTCGCGGCGAACGTGAAATTTGAACAAAGACAATTCGGAAGCGGTCTATAATCTGGATAATATGACCATTGTTTAGCGATTGTAGAACGTGTTATGATTATTTTGAATAAAGTTTTAACGAATCGTGAACAAAGATAGACGGAGCGGCTGACTACATGACAGATATGGGAAGAACAGAAGCGGAACTTAAGGAAACCCGGCTTTATAAGAAACTGGAGGCGGCGCTTGGAACGGAGCGCCTGCTTGTTAACGAGAGAATGGACCGACACACGACTTTTCGAATCGGCGGCCCGGCGGATTTCTTTATCTCGCCGGACACGGAAGAGCGTCTGGCGGAAGCGATTCGCTGCCTGAAGGAGAACAACGCTCCTTATTTCGTGATCGGGAACGGCAGCAATCTTCTCGTCAGCGACGCGGGATACAGAGGAACCGTGATCTGTCTTTTTAAGAGTATGGACGGCGTAAGTGTTCAGGGGAACACAGTCCGCGCGGGCGCGGGCGCGCTTCTTTCGAGAGTCGCGGCGGAGGCTTTGTCGGCCTCGCTTACGGGTTTCGAGTTCGCTTCGGGAATTCCCGGCACGCTGGGCGGCGCGGTCGTTATGAACGCCGGCGCTTACGGCGGCGAGATGAAGGATGTCCTGACCGATATCCGGGCCGTCGCGGCGGATGGAACGATTCTTACGCTGCCGGCGGAGAAGCTGGAGCTTTCTTATCGAAACAGCGCGGTCATCCGCGGGGGACTGATCGTGACGGAAGCGGGTCTCGCGCTGCGGACAGGAGACCGGGACGCGATACAGGCGAGGATGGATGAGCTCAAGGAGGCGCGCGTGTCGAAGCAGCCGCTTGAGTTTCCAAGCGCGGGCAGCGCATTTAAGAGACCGGAGGGCCATTTTGCCGGCAAGCTGATCATGGACGCGGGTCTTGCCGGATACCATGTAGGTGACGCGGAGGTTTCTACGAAGCACTGTGGGTTCGTAATCAACCGCGGACACGCGACAGCGGCGCAGACGAGACAGCTGATCCGCGATGTCATAGAGCGTGTAAGAGAGAATTCCGGCGTGACGCTGGAACCTGAAGTGAAATTTCTGGGCGAGTTCGAATGAGACGGAATAAGAGAGGTGTCGTATGCGTTTTGTGATCGTAACGGGGATGTCGGGCGCCGGTAAAAGCACGGCGATTAAGATGCTCGAGGATTACGGATACTATTGCGTGGATAATCTCCCGATTCAGCTGATCGATAAATTCGCCGGACTTACCATAGAAGAGGCCGCGGAGATTGAGAAGGCGGCGATCAGCGTGGACATTCGGAGCGGGCAGGCGCTGCCCGATATGGAAGGCGTTCTGAAACGCATGGACGAAGCCGGCTACGATTATGAGATCCTTTTTCTGGACGCGAGCGATCAGACGCTTGTGAAGCGTTATAAGGAAACGCGCAGGAAACATCCGCTCGCCGGAGAGGGACGCGTCGAGAACGGCATCATTAAAGAACGCGAGCAGCTCGCTTTTATGAAGAAGCGGGCGGATTACATTATAGATACCAGCCATATGCTGACCAGGGAACTGAAGGCGGAGCTGGATAAGATTTTCATGGAGAACAAGGGCTTTCGCAACCTTGTGATCAACATTGTGTCATTTGGGTTTAAGTACGGGATCCCTTCAGACGCGGACATGATTTTTGACGTGCGATTCCTGCCGAATCCCTATTATGTAGATACCCTGAAGCGCCAGACCGGGCTTTCCGAAGAAGTTCAGCAATATGTCAAGAACGATTCGGCGGCCGGCGCGTTCATGGACAAGCTGGTGGATATGCTCGAGTTTCTGGTGCCTAAGTACATTATCGAGGGCAAGTACCGTCTTGTGGTCGGAATCGGCTGCACGGGCGGGCGTCATCGCTCGGTCACGATGGCGGAGGAGCTGCGCGCGAGACTGAATGACAAGGGCTATGCCCTGACGATCGATCACCGGGATATAAGCAATGGCTGATCGAGAAGACTATAGATTGAAGGGAGCGGGCTTATGTCCTTTTCCGGAGAAGTGAAGGAAGAGCTGACCAGACAGCAGAGTCCCGGGCGTCACTGCCAGATCGCGGAAATCGCCGCGATCCTCTGTATGAGCGGAAGCGTGGAGGAACAGGAGCCGTCCGGTTACCGGATACGGGTCGTCACCGAGAACGCGGATGTCGCCGCCCGGTTCACGGCGCTTACGCGCAGGGCGTTTCACATTACGCCGGACGATGAGATCACGGCGTCTCCCGCGAGACGCGCGAGCGAGGCGCGTTGCCTGACGATTCAGAACCCGGAGGACGCGAGGCGCGTGCTCTCGGCTGTTAAGCTGCTGGATTCCGAAGGCAGGCCGACACTGGATCTGACACTCGCCAATCACCTCGTTGTACGGCAGTCGTGCTGCCGCCGGGCTTTTATCCGCGGGGCGTTTCTGGCTTCCGGATCCATGAGCGATCCGAGTAAATCCTATCATTTTGAGATTGTCTGTTCCAACGAGGCGGCCGCGAGGCAGCTTGAGGACATCATACGAACGTTCCACGTGCCGGTCCGGACCATCCGGCGTAAATCGCGTTTTGTGGTCTATATCAAAGAAGGAGAGGGTATTGTGGATATCCTGGGACTTATGGAAGCCCGGGTCGCCCTCATGAACATGGAAAATATCCGCATATTGAAGGAGATGCGTAATTCTGTCAACCGCCAGGTGAACTGTGAGGCCGCGAATATCGGCAAGACAGTCAGCGCGGCGATGAAGCAGATTGAGGATATTACGTATATAAAGAATCACATTGGCTTTTCGCGTTTGAGCGACGCTCTCGCCGAGACGGCGAGGCTTCGCGTGGAATATCCGGACGCGACGCTGAAAGAGCTCGGGGGGATGTTCGAGCCGCCTGTCGGTAAATCAGGGGTTAGCCACAGGTTGAAGAAACTTAGTGAAATCGCGGAGAACTGCCGCGAACAATAAGGAGGATTTTTACATGAAGAAAAGAGACGTAATCGTTAAGATTCCAGTCAGCCCGGAGCAGTCACCTCAAGCGACACGGACAGCGATGCTGGTTCAGGTCGCGAATCGTTACGACAGCAAGATTTATTTTGAAATCGACAATAAGAAAATCAACGCCAAAAGCATCATGGGCATGATGACGCTTAAGCTGAACGAGGGCGAAAGCGTAACAGTAACGACAGAGGGTGACGATGAGGAAGCCGCTGTCAAGGGAATCGAGCAGTACTTAAGCACCAGAGTGAAATAGCCTATGAGCGGCAAACGGCGGCTGATGTTCCTTTATAATCCCAAGGCAGGCACAGGACAGATCACGGCTCAGCTTTCGGATGTTCTCGACACTTTCGTGAAGGCGGGATACGAGGTTACGGTCCGGCCGACACAGAAATATCACGACGCGTACGAGCAGGTCAGAAGCCTGAGCGATGACTTTGATTTACTGGTATGCGCCGGCGGCGACGGCACGCTCGCGGAGGCAGTCTCCGGCATGGTCGAGCGCGAGAACCGGATTCCGATCGGTTACATTCCGTGCGGCTCGACGAACGATTTCGCGCTGAGCCTGCGGATCCCGATGAATATCCAGGAAGCGGCGGACAACGCGGTATTGGGCGAGCCTTTTCAATGTGACCTTGGCGTTTTCGGCGAGGCCTCCTTCCTGTATGTGGCGGCATTCGGGCTTTTTACGGATGTTTCCTATGAGACGAAGCAGGAGATGAAGAACGTCTTCGGGCACATGGCGTATCTGCTCGAGGGCATGAAGCGTCTGGCCAACATCCCATCCTATCGGATGCGGGTGAAGTACGACGATCATGTGATCGAGGATGACTTCGCTTTTGGCATGGTGACGAACTCCCGCTCTGTCGGCGGGTTCCGCAACATGGTGAACCAGAAGAAGATCGTCTTTGACGACGGGCTGTTCGAGGTCACGCTGATTCGTTACCCGAAGAACCCGATTGAGCTTCAGGCGGTTATCAGCGCGCTGGTCCTGCAGCAGATGGACGAGCGGTACGTATACTCCTTCCAGACGGAGAAGATCATGTTCGAGTCCAGGGAGCTGGTGGCGTGGACACTGGACGGCGAGTACGGCGGAAGCCATAACCGCGTCCGGATCTCCGACAACAAGCAGGCGATTCGGCTTATGCTGCCGCCGAAGTCGATTCACAGGGTATCCGAGAAGTATATCGCGGAGCCGGATGATGATGTCCCTTATACGGAATAGACGACGCGGTCCGGACAGTTACAAAATTTAACAAAACAAAACTAAAAAGTCCGGTAAAATTGTTTAATACGTAAAAAACGCGCAAGGACGCGAAGAATTGCTTGCCTTTTGAGAAAAAACGCGGTATTTTAAACACATACAAAAACATTTTCATGAGACAAACGGACAAGGGCGTTCCAACATGCTTGGAATGTCCTTTTTTTTAACCGAGTGGCAGGAAATGACATTCAGAAAGGATGGAGCAGATGAGTGACGAGAAGGAACTGTTTGACGCTTCGACAATATTCGGAGAGGACGTATTTAATGACAAGGTAATGCTGGAAAGACTTCCCAAGAAGGTCTACAACGAGCTGCGTAAGACGATCGACGAGGGCAAGCCGCTGGATTCCATGACAGCCGAGGTAGTGGCGGAGGTCATGAAGAACTGGGCGGTCGAGAAGGGCGCGACGCATTACACGCACTGGTTCCAGCCGCTTACAGGCGTGACGGCGGAGAAGCATGACTCCTTCATCTCCTCACCCCGCAAGGACGGCACCGTGCTGATGGAGTTCTCCGGCAAGGAGCTTATCAAGGGCGAGCCGGACGCTTCCTCCTTCCCTTCGGGCGGCTTAAGAGCTACGTTCGAGGCCAGAGGCTATACAGTATGGGATTGCACAAGCCCCGCTTTTGTCCGTCATGACGCGGCGGGCGCGACGCTTTGTATCCCGACGGCGTTCTGCTCTTATAACGGCGAGGCGCTGGATCAGAAGACACCGCTTCTGCGTTCCATGCAGGCCCTCAATGACCAGTCTCTCCGACTGATCCGCCTTTTCGGAAACACGACCTCCAAGAAGGTCACGCCGTCCGTCGGTCCCGAGCAGGAGTATTTCCTCGTGGACAAGGCGAAATATCTTCAGAGAAAAGATATGATCTACACAGGCCGCACCCTGTTCGGCGCGATGCCTCCGAAGGGCCAGGAGCTGGACGATCACTATTTCGGAAGTATCCGCGAGAGAATCGCTTCTTTTATGCGTGACGTGAACGTAGAGCTCTGGAAGCTTGGCGTCTGCTCGAAGACGCAGCATAACGAGGTCGCTCCGGCGCAGCATGAGCTGGCTCCGATCTACACAGAGTGCAACGTGGCGGTCGATCACAACCAGCTGATCATGGAAGTGCTGAAGAAGGTCGCGGATCGTCATGGCCTGCACTGCCTGCTTCATGAGAAACCTTTCGCCGGCGTGAACGGTTCCGGTAAACATAACAACTGGTCCATTACGACGGATGACGGCAAGAATCTTCTGGATCCGGGCAAAACGCCTCACGACAACGTTCAGTTCCTGCTGATCCTGACTTGCATCCTGCGCGCGATCGACATGCACAGCGATCTGCTCAGAGAATCCGCTTCCGATCCCGGCAACGATCACCGTCTGGGCGCGAACGAGGCGCCTCCCGCGATTGTTTCCGTATTCCTCGGCGAGCAGCTTGAGGATGTGCTGGAGCAGCTGATCAGCACCGGTACGGCTACACATAGCATTAAAGGCGGCAAGCTGATGACGGATGTCAAGACGATCCCGACCTTCGGGCAGGACGCGACAGACCGCAACCGTACGTCACCGTTCGCTTTTACCGGCAATAAATTCGAGTTCCGTATGCTCGGTTCCCGCGACTCCGTATCCGCTCCGAACGTCGTCCTCAACACGATCGTCGCGGAATCCTTCTCTGACGCGTGTGACATCCTCGAGAAGTCGGATGATTTCGATATGGCGGTTCATGATCTGATTAAGGAATACGCGAGCGAGCACCGCAGAGTCGTGTTCAACGGCAACGGTTACTCCGACGAGTGGGTCGCGGAGGCGGAGCGCAGAGGACTTCCGAACATCAAATCCATGGTCGAGGCGATTCCTGTCCTCGTGAAGGATGAGAACGTGAAGATGTTCGAGAAATTCGGCGTATTCTCCAAGGCGGAGCTGGAATCCCGCGCCGAGATTCAGTATGAGAGTTACGCGAAAGCGATCAACATCGAGGCGAGAGCGATGACCAACATCGCCAGCAAGCAGATCATCCCGGCGGTCATCCGCTACACGAAGGAACTGGCGGACACGATCAATTCTGTCAAGGCGGCCGGCTGCGAGCCGAAGGTTCAGACAGACCTGCTCTGCCAGACCACGAAACTGATGACAGAAGCTCGTAACGCGTGTGACGCTTTAAGAGACGCGGACATGAAGGCTTCCGCGATGACAGATGTCGCGGAGCAGGCGAATTTCTTCCATGACACAGTATGCCCGGCTATGCAGGCTCTCCGCGATCCGGTCGATCAGCTGGAGATGATCGTGGATAAAAAATGCTGGCCGATGCCGTCTTATGGCGATTTGATTTTTGAGGTATAGGATTTGTCCTATGCAGGGAGGCTATAAATAGAAGCGGGTTTAACCCGTGTGAAAAGGCTCTTCGCGTGAAGCGGAGAGCCTTTTCATGTGGAAGACAAATTTAGCTGGGGCGCGTGCAGATTCGCGGGAAGCGGTGTGAGATTTGGAGAATATGGAAGGTCGCGTCTTACTTCTGAACCTGCTCCGTGGCGGATTGCGTAGGTGGATTGTGTATATACGCCACTCCACACCCTCTGCCACACAATCGCCCCGCCAAAGCATCGGAAATCAGGCTTCCGACCGGGCGATTGTTTAAAACCCAAGTATATAATTCGTATATACCGCGGGAATCCGCGAATCGGGTGTGGCGGAGCAAGTTGTCGCCCGCTGCCAGACTTTCGCGGAATCTCGCGGCGATTCGCCGGCTGGGAAAGTCTGGCAGGGGAATTTGGCGGGGGTGTTTAGACGATGTATGGCATGGGGCGCGGGCAGATTCGCGGGAAGCGGTGTGAGCTAAGAAAAGCATGCCCGTGTCTTGCTTCTAAAACTGCTCCGGGGCAGATTGTGTAGGCGGATTGTGTATCTACGCCACTCCACACCCTCTGCCACACAATCGCCCCGCCAAAGCATCGGAAATCAGGCCTCTGACCGGGCGATTGTTTAAAATCGAAGCAAATAATTCGTATATACCGCGGGAATCCGCGAATCGGGTGTGGCGGAGCGAGTTGTCGCCCGCTGCCAGACTTTCGCGGAATCTCGCGGCGATTCGCCGGCTGGGAAAGTCTGGCAGGGGAATTTGGCGGGGGTGTTTAGACAATGTATGGCATGGGGGCGCGGGCAGTTCGCGGGAAGCGGTGTGAGATTTGGAAATTTGGAAGGTCGCGTCTTGCTTCTGAACCTGCTCCGGGGCGGATTGTGTATCTATGCCACTCCACACCCTCTGCCACACAATCGCCCCGCCAAAGCATCGGAAATCAGGCCGCTGACCGGGCGATTGTTTAAAATTCAAGTATATAATTCGTATATACCGCGGGAATCCGCGAATCGGGTGTGGCGGAGCGAGTTGTCGCCCGCTGCCAGACTTTCGCGGAATCTCGCG
>JGI20225J20221_1001845_pt1 | contig 25664 bp, 26 predicted proteins | sample BioMet4_FD_20221 | JGI IMG/M metagenome (IMG submission 20221)
GGGAAATACACCAAAATGTAGGATTATTGCCCCAGAAAAAGTTCACTGAGAGCAGAAATCTCACCAAGAAATTGAGCATAATTTTGAAAGGACCCGGCACTAAATATTTCTTTTGGGTGACCTTGTGCCAATACTTTGCCGTTCTTTATGGTCATTACCGACGAAGCCAGGGTGCAGACCTCGTTCACATCGTGGCTTACAAGTATAGTAATTGTGTTTAGTAACAAGTGTGCTTTGCGAATTTCGTGTTGCAGGGCGGTGCGCATTTCAAAATCAAGGGCAGACAATGGCTCGTCGAGCAGCAAAAGGTTGGGCTTTGCCGCCAATGCTCTGGCCAGTGCCACTCTCTGCCTTTGTCCACCGGATAGCTGTGTAGGCTTTTGCTTTCTCAATGCAATGAGATCGAATAACTCCATAAGCTCTTCTATAGCCTCAGTGTCTTTTTCTTTTTGTGCAAACCTGATATTACCTTCCACACTCATATTAGGAAAGAGAGCATAGTCCTGGAACATATATCCTACGTTACGGAGCTGTGGAGAGAGATTTATTTTCTTGTCGGAGTCGAACCAAACAGTATCATTGTACACTATTCGGCCTTTAGAAGGAGTGGTAAGTCCGGCAAGAATTCTCAACAGGGTTGTTTTTCCGGATCCCGAATGACCGAAGAGACAAAGTAATTCCCTGTCTGCTATCTCAGAACAGATTTTCAGTGTCTTTTTTCCTTCCGAAGTAAGCATCGGGCGTTCTATATCTATTTTCAGCATAATTCCTTTAAAGTGTTTTCTTGTTACCGTTTATACTGTATATAACAGTTAGTATAACCATTGAAACAATGAATAATACAAATGAATATTTGTTTGCCGTGTCGTAATTAAGTGATTGCACTTCATCATAAATGGCAATGGAGGCTACTCTTGTTTCTCCGGGCATGTTTCCTCCTACCATTATTACAACTCCAAACTCACCGATGCAGTGAGCAAAGGTCATAGCAACTGCCGTTATAATGGAAGGTTTCATGTTAGGAATAAGAACTCTTGTAAAGGTGGTGAAGAATGATTTTCCCAAGGTGTATGATGCTTCCCTGTAGCTTCGGGGAATACTTGCAAAGCCGTTTTGTAAGGGCTGAACCATAAACGGCAGACTAAAAAGCACACTAGCCACTAATATTCCCTCAAAACTAAATGCCAGTCGGAGGTTTAGTGTATGCTCCAGAAAATGCCCAATTACATTTTGCGGACTGTAAGCAACCAGCATGTAAAAGCCCAGCACGGTAGGGGGCAAAACAAGTGGCATGCTGATAAGTGCTTCTATTAATGGCTTAAACCGAAACCGCTTGTATGCCAACCAGTAACCTAAGGGCAAGCCTATGATAAGAAGTATTACAGTAGTAATTGTAGCCAGCTTGCCTGTAAGAAGAAGGGTTTGTAGAAAATCATCGTTCATATTATGTATATTCAATTAAATAAGTTAGTCAAAGTTCGGGGTTAGCTAAGCATAAATAACCTGAGAGAATGTTTTATTAATGTACAGCAAATATTTAAATAGTGTACACTTATTATAATTTAGGTGTACACTAAATTAAATTCTTGTGTACACCAATCTGAAAACATATACTGAGACATCACTCTAATGTTTCTTTAACGAGGAACTGAGTATCCGTACTTTTCCCAGTAAACTTTGGTTCTTGGCGATAGAACATAAGCCATGAATTTACTTGTTTCGGTGTTTCTCACTGCCGTCTTAATAAGAATGCAGGCCTGCTCTACCGGAGTATAAAGTTTAGGATCTACAATATAATATGTCCCTTTTCCTTTCATCTCCGGTGCCAGGGCGAGCGAGAGGGCTACAAACCCAATCTCTGCATTACCGGTAAAGGCAAACTGAGCAGCCTGCGAGATATTATCGCCAATTACAATCTTTGATTTCAATGATTCATAAAGTCCTATCTTTTTAAGTAGCTCAAATGATCGTTCGCCATAAGGAGCTGTTTCCGGTTTGGCTATGGCAATTTTCTTTATAGCCGGGTCTTTTAAAACCGAAAGTCCTTTAGTTACATCCAGTGAAGTGCTGTATATGGCCAGTTTTCCGTAGGCGTAAGTTTTCATGGCTCCCCAGGCTACCCCTTTAGCTTTCAGTTTCAATGGGAACTCATTGTCGGCAGCCATAAAGAAATCAAAGGAGGCACCGTTGAGAATCTGCTGAACCAATGTACCCGAACTGCCGAATGTGATGTTGATCTTAGCTTTTGGATGCTCTTTTTCGTACTGTGCTTTTATATCCTCCAACACATAACGGAGGTTTGCAGCGGCGGCAACATTTACTTTCTGAGCTTGTGCAAGTATACATACCAGTATCAGTGTCACGGTTATAATCTTTCTTTTCATGAGATTGAGTTTTATATTTTATTTATCGGTAAAAATAGATTTCAGATAAGAAGGAGAGACTGTGAGCATTACATATCCCCATTGTGGAAAGCGGGTTTTGGCATCGGCGGTCATGCCTTTTGCTATGCGTGTATTGTCGTTTGCAAAGTAGGTGCTCCAGCCAACTTGTAGTTTACTCCATTCATTGAGTTTGTAGTTAAGGCAAAGATCTAACTCCGAACCAAGTGATTTGCCAATGTTTTGACTATTGCTTGTCATGTCTTTACTGGAACTGAATACGTGAAACGCACCTTCAATGCTGGTTGTTTTACTTACTTTAGCATTTACACTGCCGTAGTAATCAAGCAGACCTGCGCTAAGGGGTGTTGACCAATATTCCATGGAACCGTTAAAACTGTGATTTGAACCATAAAGCTTTCTGAAGTTTTTCTGTTTGCCATCAGTTTTGTTATCATCTCCCGACAGGTAATCTGTACCTAAACAGGTTGTAACTGCCGAAGATATTTTGTAGTTTAACTTCACTGCCGCCATGCTACCTCTCAAATCATCACCGGTTTGATTCTTTCCTGCCTGAAAGTAGGCTGTGGCAAGTGCAGAAAATGGTTTTGTTTCATTGCCATATTTCAGGTTACCGCCAAAAGTATATTCGTGATTCATATTAACCTTTGTACCGTACTTCGTAGCATCGGTGGTAGGCTGCATACCTTCGTCTACAGCAATGGCGGAAAGAGTCAGATCCTTCGCAATTCCTTTAGACAACCAAAGTAAACCCATGTACCTGTATTTGGCCCCATTAGTATAAACAGTTTCCGAAGAAATGGCAGAAGTATTGTTATAAGCAAAACCCAAATGGGCCTGAAAGTCATTTACATTGTACTTGAACAGAGCCAGATCGTGTGAATTACCCGTATTACTCCAGTTAGAAGCCGAGAACAAACGGCCATCATCATAAGTCAAAGCCTGGCGGCCTACTTTAGCCGAGCCTCCCGGCATTAACAAAAACTCAGCCCATGCTTCAAACACTCCCAGTGTAGCAGTCTCTGAACTAGGTGCTGGGTCCTTCAGAACTGCAGAAGTAAAGGTTGCTCCCAAACGAGTACGCTGAATTGCAAAAATACCCGGATCATTACTGTCCGATAATGGAGCTCCGAAACCATCTCTATACTCTACCCTGGGTCTGAATTCCCCATCAATAGCTACTGTCTGTGCATTCATCTTACACGCACAGACAGTGGCAGCAATTGTTATCCAAAAACATTCTTTACCTAATACCTTCATAATACTAACTTTTTAATTAAATATCCGTTATCAAAAACAGAGAATAACGCTTCCTTAAAGGAAAGCGATATCCACCCTAAAGAATATCGCTCCCTAAAAAAAACAGCTTTCTAATTCGCTGTTTGCCTGTTCTAATAGCTTAATGATTTCAATTTCATGCATGGCGTAGCTTTCAATGACCTTCATTCCGTAAGGGCTTATACTGCAACCGCCTCCGTCTTTTCCACCCTTTTGTCTTATCACCACAGGAATGGGCGAGAGTCTATTCATCTTATCAATCAAATGCCAGGCGTGTTGGTAAGACATCTTCAGGCTCTTGGCTGCTGCATTGATAGATCCATCTGCCAGAATCTGTTTTAATAACCGGTACTGGTTTTGGCCAATAAAGACTTCGTTATCCCGATAAATGGTAAGAAGGGCATCCATTGAGAATGTTGAGCGATCCATGCGGTCCGGCGATTTAAATTCCAATCATCACTTCGGTAGATTTGAAGATAGCGAATGCTTCATCTCCTACTTTTATATTGAGCTCGCCAATACTATCTACTGTGATTACTGAGACAATTGTGTTTCCTCCACCAATGTCGAGTTTAACCTTTGCGGTAACAATACCCGGAACAATCTCTATTACCTTACCTTTAATAGTGTTTCTTGCGCTTAATAACATAATCTTCTTTGTTTAAATGAGTATTAATCATCGTCTTTTTCATGAAGAAGAATACAAAGGCCGTGCCAGAAATTATAACTTTTTAATTATGAATGCTTTAACTATGAATGTAGCTTTTGAGGTTTTATTATTTGCTACATTTATGTGTTGTTTTTGGACTGTAGATTACTTTATAGTCGGATTTTGAATGACTTGCCGGAAAAGAAAAAAGCCTGTACAATTCCTTTTTTAAGGAACTGCACAGGCTTAGTATTTATTAATCTTTCGACTAGTATATGCCGAATTCTTCTTTTACTTTGTCGATATAATCGAGTTTTTCCCAGGTAAACAATTCTACTTCTACAGTCTTATCTTCCAGATAACGAGAGTGGAAATTCTTTGTAACAACCTTTGGAGTACGGCCCATGTGTCCGTAAGCAGCAGTTTCTGAATAGATAGGATTACGAAGCTTCAAACGGTCTTCGATAGCTTTTGGACGAAGATCGAATATCTTATCAATTTTCTTAGCAATCTCCCCGTCAGTAATGTTCACATTGCTGCGGTTATAAGTGTCAACATAAATATTGATAGGACGAGCCACACCAATAGCATAAGATATCTGAACAAGAATTTCGTCAGCTACACCTGCAGCAACAAGGTTCTTTGCAATATGACGTGCTGCATAAGCTGCACTACGGTCTACCTTGCTAGGGTCTTTTCCTGAGAAAGCACCACCACCATGAGCACCTTTACCACCGTAAGTATCAACAATAATCTTACGTCCGGTTAGTCCTGTATCTCCGTGAGGTCCGCCAATAACGAACTTTCCTGTTGGATTAACGTGGTAAGTAATAGCACCGTTGAACAAGTCCAATACCTTTTTGTTATGAATAGAAGCAAAAACTCTAGGCATCAACACCTTTAATACGTCTTCGCGGATAACAGAAAGCATCTCTTCGTCAGCTTTCAACTTGACGCTTTCAGGAGAAATCGTTTTCAGGTTTAACGGAAATTGCATCGGTGGCTGAGTAGATACAACAATAGTATCATTACGCACAGGTTTTCGGTTAATCATGCATTATTCTTATTGTAACCTTGGCTTTTTGCATCCGGGACGAGGGTAAAGTCATTTGCTTGCCTTCTTTTCTGATTTTAGCCAGAATATTTGTATTTTTATTGCGCATAGATCAAGAGATAAAGGCATGTAGTTTTCTTTTCGTGGTTGCATAACCAAACATCATCCTGATCGCCAGCCACCCTTGTTTCCATTTGGGCGTTCTTGAACGTTCACTCCACGAATGATATCAGTAGAGTTGTTTCGTTGGAATAGCAGAAAATACGCCGCCATGGTTCCTTCGAACATATACTCGCCTTTGGTAATACCCAATTTTATTATTAACGTTCAGCAATTCTTGGCAGAATTCAACATCAAGCTTCAGTTTTCACTTCACCCGCAAGTACTACCTTGTCCTGTAGTAACGAGAGAGTTTCGGCAAGCTACTTTAGAACTAGCGATCGTAAGCCAAACAGTTCGTCAAAGCTTACAGCATCCGCATATTTGATCGGCTACTTTGTCGGTTTGTCCTTCAGACCCGTACGGATGAGAATAAATATCCCATGGATAAATAAACGTTTTAGAATTGACGTGATTTTTAATTCGTCTGTTTATTAACTTAAATAAATATTCTGAAAAAAGGGATTGGTTCGGAAGGAAGAAACGCGGATTTAAATAAGCGCTTATTATAGCATTTTTTACTGCTGGTTGCAAGCTGCCCAAATCTTTCCACATTTAATTTCAGGTTACAAAGTGTATAGCTATTTCCTGAGTTTTGTTCTTTTAGCTGATACAATTTAAGACTTTAACACTCTAAAGATAATTTCCTAATATGAAAGATTGGACCGTTTTCCCTGCTTACCGGGCTCACAATTCCGGGCAATTTCGGCAAAGGCTTCATGGACCAAAGAGCCTTTCGGTCATAAGTGGATGAGGAATAGTTAGTTTCAGCACTCAGAATGAGGTTATTCATATAGAAGGAATATCAATGGTCGATTAACTCTGTCCATATAGTTTTCCGTTAACCCGATTTTTTAGTTTCTTGCCAATCTCTTTTTCAATAAGTCCTGAGGTCTCTTTCCATCAGTTGAAGGGGGGAATTGAAGTTTCTGCACAACAACCAACGCGTTGGAAAAAGAGTTTGATAGATTAATCCCCAGGGTTCGGAAGCATAAAAAGCGGATTGGGAAGTAATTCTTGCCCATCCGCCTCTCTTATTTTTATCAATAGCAGGCACAGGTTTCTCTCTTTATCGCCCAGGATTTGTCACCTAAACCGAAATAAAACCATGCCATTTTTTTATTCTCTTAGTCAATAATCAACATTGCATCTCCATAAGTACGAAAGGCGGTATCCTTCTTTTCATGCAACTGATAAGCATCCATAAACAAGATCATATCACCAAATGCTGCAACAGATCATCAATATGTAGATAGGGCATGTGGAAATTAGAGATCATTGAAAATTGGCACTGTGACTCATAAGGGGGAAAATAAATTTTACTTACGGTCCCTCCCTTCGAAAGTCTTAAGGTGTCCGGTCTGTACTTACTGTACTTTCAATAGCTCTCATAACTGTAGGTTCCAACAGCACAGATTGTTTCTGTTAGCATCTTTTGCCTTCGTTTACAATATTAACAGGCTTTTTCAGAAACNTCTCTTTATCGCCCAGATTTGTACCTAAACCGAAATAAACCAATGCCATTGTTTTTATTCTATTAGTCAATAATCAACATTGCATCTCCATAAGTACCGAAGCGGTATCCTTCTTTCAATGCAACCTGATAAGCATCCATAACAAGATCATATCCACCAAATGCTGCAACAATCATCAATAATGTAGATAGAGGCATGTGGAAATTAGAGATCATTGAATTGGCTACTGTGAACTCATAAGGAGGGAAAATAAATTTATTAGTCCATCCTTCGAAAGTCTTAAGGTGTCCGTCTGTACTTACTGTACTTTCAATAGCTCTCATAACTGTAGTTCCAACAGCACAGATGTTTCTGTTAGCATCTTTTGCCTTGTTTACAATATTAACAGCTTTTTCAGAAACAAACATTTGCTCTGAATCCATCTTGTGCTTAGTAAGATCTTCTACATCAATATCGCGGAAGTTACCAAGGCCTGCATGCATGGTGATAAATGCAAAGTCTATTCCTTTAATCTCCATACGTTTCATCAACTCACGGCTGAAGTGCAAACTTGCGGTAGGTGCAGTTACGGCTCCTTCGTTTTTTGCAAAGATAGACTGGAATCTTTCTTCGTCATCTGCCTCTACGGGGCGATTGATAATAGTATGAGGAAGTGGAGTCTCGCCAAGAGCATAAAGTGCTTTCTTGAATTCTTCATGAGGTCCGTCATAAAGGAAGCGAAGCGTACGTCCGCGAGAAGTAGTGTTGTCAATTACTTCAGCAACCATTGAATCGTCTTCACCGAAATATAGTTTGTTACCAATTCTGATTTTACGAGCAGGATCTACCAATACATCCCACAAACGAAGTTCTTCGTTTAACTCACGTAATAAGAAAACCTCAATGCGTGCTCCTGTTTTTTCTTTGTTTCCATAAAGACGGGCAGGGAACACTTTAGTATCATTGAATATAAAAACATCTTTATCATCAAAATAATCTAAGATGTCCTTAAACACTCTATGCTCTATTTCACCAGTCTTCTTATGAAGAACCATCAAACGGGATTCATCCCTGTACCTTGTAGGGTGCAAAGCAATTTTATCCTCTGGAAGCTTAAATTTAAATTGTGATAGTTTCATATTTTCTTTCTTTACGTTAGTTTACTTCTCTATTTCTTGTTTATCCAACCATTCCACGAAATCTTCAATTTCCATGCAATGTTCTAATTTTACATCTCCCACACGGGTGCGGATTAGTCCGGTGAGATGGGCGCCGCTATTCAATGCTTCTCCGATATCTCTCGCTAAAGCACGGATATAAGTACCTTTGCTGCACACTACCCGAATCTTTATTTCGGGTAAATTACACTCTAGTAATTCAATTTCATCAATAACTAAAGTCTTAGGCTTCAGTTCTACCTCTTTTCCTGCTCTTGCCAGTTCGTAAGCTCTTTCGCCATCGATCTTGCAAGCAGAAAAGGCTGGCGGTATCTGTTCAATACTTCCTATAAATTTCTTCAGAGTTTCCTCTACCAGTTCACGGGTAATATGTTCCGTAGGATAAGTAGCATCAATCTCTTTTTCCAGGTCAAAAGAAGGGGTGGTGGCTCCCAGCTTTATCGTGGCAATATATTCCTTAGTCTGATACTGAAATTCTTCAATTCGCTTGGTTGCCTTCCCAATGCATATAATCATTACACCTGTAGCTAGCGGATCAAGAGTTCCGGCATGGCCTACTTTTAGCTTTTTTACTCTAAGTTTTCTCAGCAACGGATATTTCACCTTTGCTACGAGATTAAAAGAAGTCCACGTTAGTGGCTTGTTGAAGTATAATACTTCTCCTTCAATAAAGTTCATTAAACGACTTCTAAGTTATGTCCTAAATACATCATCACTAAAATGATTCCTCCCACGATAATACGATAATAGCCAAAAGCTTTAAACCCGTATTTGGTCACAAAGCTGATAAAAAACTTAATAGCAAGCAATGCTACAATAAATGCCACTATATTTCCTATAACCAATGCTCCTATGTTTTGAGTCAGAATATCAATTCCGTTTGGTTCAAGAAGAAGCTTCAACAGTTTATAGGCTGTAGCAGCAAACATGGTAGGAACAGCAAGGAAAAAAGAAAACTCGGCAGCTGTTTTGCGAGACATCTTTTGTGCCATACCTCCTACAATCGTAGCCATTGAACGAGATACGCCCGGTATCATGGCTATACATTGAAAAAGACCAATATTAAAAGCTTTTTTCTCTGTCATGCCTTTGCTTTCATCTACTTTTTTAAAGATATTATCAACGAAAAGCATGAATATTCCTCCTATAACCAACATTACTGCAACGACAGTTACACTTTCCAGCATTTCGTCAATTTTATCACTGAATGCAAACCCGAAAAAAGCTGCCGGAATAAATGCAACTAAGAGTTTCCAATAGAAATCAAACTTATAGATGAATCTTTTGACATAAACAACAACTTTTCCAGAAAAAGGTTTGTCAGCCGCTGCTTGTTGATCAAAGATTTTACATTTATTCAGTTTAAAGAAACGTTTCCAGTATAGAACAACAACCGATAAAATTGCTCCAAACTGGATTATTACAGTAAATGCTTTTACAAACTCAGTACTCTGAACGCCCAACATGCTTTGAGCAATAATCATATGTCCGGTAGAAGATACCGGAAGAAATTCTGTTAGACCTTCAACAATAGCAATTATGATGGTTTGTAAATATGATAAATCTCCCATTCTTATTCTTCAGATTTTGGTTTACGAACTACTCCATAGATCATAAATATAAATCCTAAGAAGCAAATTACCGGAGCTAGTTTAATTCTACGCGCACTGAAAATATCTGGTTGGAAAGTTGTTTCTGTTGTAGAAGGACCAGCCATTAATATAAAGCCCAGAATAACAACGATCATTCCTATTGCCAATAAGATAAAATTTGTCTTACCAAAGGCTAATTTCTTTTTATCCATATTCTTTGTTTATTATGTTTCTTGTTGTTAGATATAGTAAAGAGTGCTTGCTTTCATTCTCAGATATCTGTTAATAGAAAGATAAGCACATAAGAATGTTATTATAATCCCGAAAAGGAATACCGATGCAGAAACAATAAGCATTACCTCTGGAGTAACAATAGAGATAAGCTCCGGCTCATAGTTTACTAGCATATTTGCTCCTCCCAGCAATATAGCATCGGCAGCAAAAGCTGATATTACCCCTATCCAGATGTTACGGATGAGGAACGGTTTTCGTATAAATCCCCAGTTTGCACCAACAAGTTTCATTGTGTGAATCAGGAATCTCTTAGAATATATTGTCAGTCGGATTGTATTGTTGATTAGAGCAAAAGAAATTAAAGTGAGCAATCCGGCAAGACAGAGCAATACAATACTGATGTTTCGGATATTATTGTTCACAGAATCAATCAAGTCTTTTTGATACAGAATCTCCTGAATATTGGTATTCTTTTTAATCTTTCTTTCAATCTTGGCAATACTGTCGGAGTTTGCATAAGCAGAGTTCAGCTTCACTTCAATTGAAGCGGTAAATGGGTTATATCCTAAAAAGTCTTCAGGGTCGGTTCCCATAGCTATGCTTTGCTCGCGGAGCGCCTGTTGTTTTGATATGTAGCTGGATTGTTTTACGAAAGGTTCTTTATTTAGTTCCTTTTGCATGGTAAGAATCTCCGATTCGGGCATATCATCACTGATAAGAATCGANAAGTTTATATTCTCNCGCACATATACAGACAGGTTGTTTGCCGAGAGCACAAAAAACACNACTAATCCCAGCAAAAGCAAAACCAGCATAGTGCTGATACTTGAAGTTACACTTTGAATATCGAAGTATGGAACAGTATTTGTTTTACGTTTATTTCTCATAATCTTTTTTTCTGAANACATAAATAATAGANCTGCTCTTTTCNTTATTACTTAAAGANCTGAACCATGCAAGCGTACCTGCAAACATTCCTTTTACAAGACTTGATTTGCTCTCTTTATATTTCTCACTCAATATAGANACATAAAATGCATCAAATGGCATTGGCAAATGATTTACTAATGTAAAGTTGTGCTTCTCTCCAAACTTCTTTATTGANTCTGGNGTAAAATGCCATAAATGACGAGGTACATCATAAGCNGCCCAGAACTCTTTATATTTTTGNGCATCGTAAGAAGAACANTTAGGTACTGCTACAACCAGGCATCCGTCATCTTTCAATAATTCATGGAGTCTTTCCCATGTTTCATTCAAGTGTTCCAGATGTTCCATCACATGCCATANGGTGATAACGTCGAATGAACCTGAAGAGAAATCATTCAGTCCGGAATCATCTTTAATGTCGAGGTTGAAATTCTTTTTTGCAAAAGAACGTGCCTGCNCGCTTTTCTCAATAGCTTCTACCTGCCAGCCTTTTTGCTGCATGGTATGAGAGAAATATCCGGTTCCGGTTCCAATATCCAAAATCTTTCCCGAAGTTTTTCCNGTAATATTATTGATTAGTTGGGCCTTTTTCTGAAGCATGCGNGAACGCACCAAATGATAAAGCTCGTTCATCATCCCTTTTTTAGTATCGCTGTGGGAAATGTAATCCGGTGTTTCGTAGTATTTACCAATTTCTTTTTCCACAGGAAATCCTTGTGTAAACTGGAAACCACAATTCTCACACTGAAGTAGGTCGAATTGCTCTCCGGAAGCATAAAAATCAGTACATGTCATCTTCTTAACAAGGTGTGTTCCACCGCAAAGAGGACAAGTGTTTATTGTGAGTTTGTTCATTTGTTTATTACCATCTTGAGTAGCCAAAATTTCGTATGGCCACACTTCACCCTAATTTGGTGCAAATAAACAAATAAAAAGTGGAGTATAAGCTATTCTTTAAGGATTTTTAATTAACATAATATCTCATTGTTATCTAACTGGAATTGCCTGTTTTTGAAAACGTTTGCACTTAAGGCGAATTCTGTTTTTTACATTAACTCAGTGTAGTCTGAATATAATTTACTTGCTTTGTGCTTAATAAAAAGTTAATCGATTAATGCTATTGATAAAGCATTCTTATTTTCAGATAATCATGATGAAGAAATTCTTTCTATTTTGTTTGTTTACATTAGGTATAGTTAATGCTTCAGGGCAACCTGATAAACTTGTTGGGAAAAATATTTCGGTATTTTATCCTAGAAATTATAATGCGGCTGCTCATTCACCTTCGTTTGCCTTAATTAAGGAGCCTGTAGCAATTGGTGATATTCCGAAGANCTGGAGCTATAAACCAACTTTCTATTCTAAGAACGGGAAATCTTATGCAACATTGCCTATCGCTAAAGGAACCAGTCTATATGGNACAGGAGAAAATACAGGTCCGTTACTGAGAAATGGCAAAAGTGTTACTTTATGGAATACGGATAATTATGAATTTCGTAAAGACGAAGGCAAACGACTTTATCAGTCTCATCCGTGGGTGCTGGGTGTAAATAGTGATGGAACTGCATTCGGAATTATTGCAGACAATACCTGGAAGCAGCAGATAGAGTTGACTGACAGCATCCGCTTTATCTCCGAAGGACCGGCTTTCAGAATTATTATCATTAAAAGAGAATCGCCTCAGGAAGTNNTTAAATCATTAGCCGGTTTGGTTGGCAAAATGGCTTTACCTCCACTGTGGTCACTTGGCTATCAGCAGTGTCGTTTCTCTTATGTACCCGATACTCGTATTAAAAGNGTGGCCGATACATTCCGGATTAAAAAGCTTCCTTGCGATGTTATCTGGATGGATATTGATTATATGGATAATTTCAAGGTTTTCACTTTCGACAAAAAGAAAATTCCTAATCCTAAAGAAGTAAACGATTATTTGCATAGCAAGAATTTTAAATCCATTTGGATGATTGATCCGGGAATAAAGGCCGAGAAGGGATATTCTGTTTACGAATCAGGAAGCGAGGGTAATCACTGGGTTTTGAATAAAGAAGGAAAAGAATTTAATGGCAATGTGTGGCCCGGTAAATGTGCTTTCCCGGATTTTACAAGACCAGAGACCAGAGCCTGGTGGGGCGATCTTTATAAAAACTTTATGGCTGCAGGTATTGATGGTGTTTGGAATGACATGAATGAGCCTTCTGTTTTTGATGGTCCTGATGGAACAATGCCTGAAGATAATTATCATAGAGGCGGAGGTGATTTGGTTGCCGGTTCTCATCTTCGTTATCATAATGTATATGGTACACTGATGATTAAAGCATCAAGAGAAGGTATTATGAAAGTTAATCCCGATAAGCGACCATTTATATTATCACGTTCAGGCTTTTTAGGTAGTCATCGTTATGGTGCGACTTGGACTGGCGATAATTCTTCAACCGAAGAATATATGAAACTATCTGTTCCAATGTCTCTTAATCTGGGCTTATCTGGACAGCCGTTCAGCGGACCTGATATGGGAGGCTTTACCAAGAATGCTACTCCCGAACTTTTTGGACAATGGATTGCAACTGACGCATTTTTCCCCTTTATGAGAGGCCATGCAAGCAATGATGCCAACAATAAAGAGCCATGGGCTTTTGGACAGGAGATAGAAAATGTATCTCGTACGGCATTAAACAGAAGATATCGTTTATTGCCTTATCTCTATACTTTGTTCTATGAATCATCTAAAGCGGGTATGCCGGTTATGCAACCTGTCTTTTTTGCCGATGTAAAGGATACAACGCTGAGAAAAGAAGATCAGGCATTTTTGGTGGGAAGTGATTTGCTGATTGTTCCGAAATGGGCTGTTAATCCCTCTTTGCCAAAAGGAATATGGAGAACTGTTTCCATTGCCGGAGAAAATAGTAAAACGGATAAGTATCAGGCAGACGTTAAGGTTAGAGGAGGAGCCATTATTCCAATGAGTAAGATTATTCAAAATACAAATGAATATACTCTTGATTCATTAACGTTGGTGGTTTCATTAGATAAGCAAGGCCTGGCAAAAGGTCGACTTTATGAAGATGCCGGAGAAGGGTATCAATATGAAAAGGGAGAATATTTGCTTTCTTATTTCACCGCTAAGCAAAAAGGCTCTTTGGTAAATCTTATTATAAAACGTGAATCGGGAAACTGGGAACTGAAATCCCGTAAATATAAAGTTTTAGTTAGAACAGATAAAGGAACTTTTACTTCACCGTGGACAAATAGTACAAATATTACTGTATCTTTATCTGGTAAGAAAATTGAAAGTGAAAATTAATAAAAACTATAAATATCATGAGAAAAGTATTCTTATTTCTGTTTTTAACCTGTCTGGCTGTGGTTTCTAAAGCAGAATCCATTAAGTCGCCCGATGGCAATCTGGAACTTAATTTTGAAGTTAAAGGAGGAATTCCTGTTTATCAGCTAACCTATAAAAACAAACCGGTAGTTAAGGAAAGCAAGCTGGGACTCGATTTAAAAGAAGGAGAAGATCTGCTGGATGGCTTTACTAAAACAAAGATTGAAACAAGCTCTTTCGATGAAAACTGGAATCCGGTTTGGGGAGAGATGAAGACTATTCGCAATCATTATAATGAACTTGCGGCAACATTAACTCAACAAGCAGCAGATCGTTATATTATTATTCGCTTCCGTTTGTACAACGACGGACTAGGCTTCCGTTATGAGTTCCCGCAACAAAAGAATTTCAACTATTTTGTTATTAAGGAAGAGAAGACACAGTTTGCAATGGCGGGCGATCACAAAGCATTCTGGCTTCCGGGAGATTATGATACTCAGGAATACAGCACCGTAACTTCCAATCTTTCTGAGATCCGTGGAAAGATGAAAGCGGCTATTACTCCAAACTCTTCGCAAACTCCGTTCTCACCAACAGGAGTTCAGACTCCATTGATGATGAAGAGTAAAGACGGACTTTATATCAACATTCACGAAGCTGCATTGGTAGATTACTCTTGCATGCACCTTAATCTGGATGATAAAACCATGACTTTCGAGTCCTGGCTTACTCCCGATGCAATAGGCGATAAAGGATATTTGCAAACTCCTTGTCAATCTCCCTGGCGTACTGTTATTGTTAGCGATGATGCACGAGATATTCTGGCTTCAAAAACAATTTTAAACTTGAATGATCCTTGTAAATATACAGATACTTCATGGATTAAGCCGGTTAAGTACGTTGGTGTGTGGTGGGAAATGATTACTGGAAAAAGTACCTGGTCGTACACTGACCTTCCTGCCGTTAAACTTGGTGTAACTGACTATTCAAAGACTGTTCCTAACGGCAAACATGCTGCTAATACTGCACACGTGAAAGAGTATATAGATTTTGCTGCAAAACATGGCTTTGATGCTGTATTGGTAGAAGGCTGGAATGAAGGTTGGGAAGACTGGTTTGGTAAGACCAAAGATTATGTATTCGACTTTGTAACTCCTTATCCCGATTTTGACGTAAAAGAACTCCATCGTTATGCTGCCAGTAAAGGAGTAAAAATGATGATGCATCACGAAACATCTGCTTCTGTTCGCAACTACGAACGTCACATGGATAAAGCTTATCAGTTTATGGTTGACAATGGTTATAATGCGGTAAAGAGTGGTTATGTAGGCAATATAATTCCTCGCGGTGAATACCATTATGGTCAATGGATGGTAAACCACTATCTTTATGCCGTGACTAAGGCTGCAGAATACAAAATCATGGTAAATGCGCACGAAGCAGTTCGTCCTACCGGACTTTGCCGCACTTATCCTAACCTGATTGGTAACGAATCTGCCCGCGGAACAGAGTACGAAGCATTTGGCGGAAGCAATCCCGATCATACTACAATTCTTCCTTTTACCCGCTTGATGGGTGGCCCAATGGACTATACTCCAGGAATACTAGATACAAAAATCAGTTTCCTTTCGGGAGAGCATTCTTTTGTTCACAGCACACTTGTTCGTCAGATGGCATTATATGTAACCATGTATAGTCCGCTGCAAATGGCTGCCGACCTTCCCGAAAGCTATAATAAGTATATGGATGCATTTCAGTTTATTAAAGATGTAGCAGTAGACTGGGATGACAGCAAGTATCTGGAAGCAGAACCGGGAGATTATATTACTGTAGCTCGTAAAGCAAAAGGTACGAACAACTGGTTTGTAGGGAATACAAGTGATGAGAATGGACATGTCTCTAACCTGTCATTTAGTTTCCTTGATCCGGGTAAGAAGTATATCGCAACGATATATTGTGATGCTGCAAATGCACATTATGAAAAGAATCCTTCAGCATATACCATAAAAAAAGTGGTAGTGACTAGCAAATCTAAAACAACATTGAAGGCTGCTCCTGGTGGAGGTTTTGCAATAAGCATTATTGAAGCTAAAGATGCAAAAGAGCTGAAAGGACTGAAAAAGTTATAATGTAACGCTGTAAAAAGTGTTTCAGATAAGCGCGGGCAACTATACCATATTTCTGCATATTTACGGGATGGTATAAAGTTGCCCGCGCCTTATTTTCAGTGGCTTATCTTAAAAAATAAAATAGTAGGACGGAAAATAACCTATTATCTTTCTTCTTTTAAGAGTCTTTTAGAGTTAAAATGTGTTTTATTGTTGATTTTCAGCTGATTAATTTTGTTAAAACCATGCCCACAAGTATTTATTCTATCAAAACAAGGCTTTATATCTTTGGCTAAAAACATTTGTTAACAACTATTCCTTATTCCCTCTGTAAATTGTCCGCCAATAAAATAAATTCATTCACCAATAAATAAAATCCATTGGTGAATAGTTATTGAACCATTGAGTAATAGTTTTATTCGTATATTTGTCAAATTTAGAATAGAACATTATGAAATACTTATATGCCGTTTTGTTTATCTCATCAACATTAATTTCTTGTAAGAAGAGCTGCAAAGAAGTTCCTCAAAAAGAGAATAATATATCAATTGCAAAAGATTGGGTAAAAGTTGATTCTGCCTATGCTGAATTTCGATCAAGATATCTTGAACCAGGTAAAGGTGTAACAAGAGATCTGGTTCCCAATGAAGAAACTGCAATTAAAATAGCTGAGGTAATATTATTCTCTATTTATGGCCAGAGTATATATACTGACCGGCCATACTCAATAGAACTAAGAAACGGTGTATGGATTATTGAGGGCACGCTTCCTAAAGGTTGCCAAGGAGGAGTTCCTTATATTGAGATTCAGAAAAAGGATGGAAAGATATTAAAGGTTATGCATGGTAAGTAACTTCTAAAAGTTACTACATGCATAAATCAATATCCTTTTATAGTAATAGCGACTTTAGCCCTTTTACATCTTCAACAATAAAATCGGCACCGGCATGTTCAAGCTCGGTTCTGCTTCCATATCCATAAAGAACACCTATGGAAGAAATTCCATTATTCTTTGCGCCCTCAATATCGTGTTTGCGATCGCCAATCATTATTACGCGAGATAAATCAGTAATCTTATTCGTGCTAAGCACATATTTAATCACATCAGTTTTTGTAGAGCGACTTCCGTTCAATGTACTTCCGCCAATGAAGGTGAAATAATGAGTTAGTTTGAAGTGATCGAGAATCCTTTTTGCAAAAGGCTCAGGTTTTGAAGTGGCAAGCATCAATATTCTTCCCTGATCAACTTGCGACTGGAGAAAATCCTTTATTCCTTCGTATTCATTATTCTCAAAAATGCCTTTGGTGGCAAAATATTCACGGTATTTTCCTAAAGCAACTTGCGCCTGTTCGTCTGTAAAGTGATAGAATTCTTTGAATGAATCTATGAGAGGAGGACCAATAAACGGGCAAAGATCTTCAAGGTTGTGTACTTTAATTCCAAAGAAAGCTAATGCATGTTGTACGGAACGTGTAATGCCAATCATAGGATCGGTTAATGTTCCGTCTAAATCAAGAAGTATGTACCGGATATTTTTCATGATGCAAATAGAAAATATATTATTTGCAGGGCAAATGTACGCATTTTCTTTGCTTGTTCTTGCATTTGTCCAATTTTAAATGTTTGTTTTTGTACTAAAAATAGGCTCATTTACTTGTAAATCAGTTTAGTAATACAATGGCAATTTGTCCAATGCTTGTCCGGCGAAATCTGGTTTATAATGCTTTACTTTGCAACAGGATAATAAGTAGCATAATTAAAACATGTATTCAATAATAGACTTTCGCTTAACTATTCTATCTGTTTCTTTAAAATCTCTAATGGCATTCCTTGGAAATGAATTTAGTCGTTTTCATTCAATTTCTTTAATGGAATGCTACTAGATCTGGTGTCGGGTTAAGATTTTTTGTCTTAACCCGGCTGCCAGATACAGCTTGTTTTTCTTCTCTCTTTAGCGGTCATGATGTTTTTTTCTCTCTTTTTAATCAAAAACTCTTGCATATTTCACTAAAACATTATACTTTTGTACCCGCAACCAATAAATGGAAGCACGGGCTTTTAGCTCAGTTGGTTAGAGCAACAGACTCATAATCTGGAGGTCCTTGGTTCAAGCCCAAGATGGCCCACCTCTTAGAAATCAAGCCGTTACAAAATATTTGTAGCGGCTTTTTTTATATCATTATGCACGGTTTGTATATGCATTAAGTAGCAAAAAGAATATTGATAATAATGAATGGATAAAGAGAATCTGCTTTTTAAACTCATTTCCTTCAAATAATTTGCATATATCACAAAATTTAGAGAATATTGCATCTGTTTGCGCACACGATAATTATATAGGCAATACTTTGCATTCCATATAACCATTGAAATACTAAATAAAAACATGTCTTACGTTCGAATTTTACCTAAAAAAGTATTTGCCATAATTGGCATGATGCTTTTAGCTGCTAACCTGTCTGCTCAGGGAAAAGAGCAGAAAAAGGAGTATTCTCCCATTAGTTTAAAGCCATTTTCCGACAGTTCACGACATTGGTATGGAATACATGACGATCATAATATTATTAATCCGAAGCTTTACCAGCCAAAATACAAAGAATCTGAAATCACAAAAATTGCAGATAACATTTTGCTTTATCAGAGGAACAACGGTGGATGGCCCAAGAACTATGATGTGCAGGCAATACTTACTCCACAATAAACAGATAGTTTGATAAAGACAAAGGACATGGTTCATACCACCTTTGATAATTCTACAACATATACTCATGTTGATTATCTTGCTCAGGTTTATACGCTTACGCATATTCAGAAATATAGAACAGCTTGTGAGAAAGGGATTAAATTCATTCTTTCTGCACAATACCCTAATGGTGGCTGGCCGCAATACTATCCTTTGGAAAAAGGATATAGCCGACGTATTACTTTTAATGACGGTGCATACATCGGAGTGATGGAAGTCTTAAAAAAGATAGTAACCAATGATACCAATTACTCATTTTTAAATAAAAGCCTGAGAGAAAAAGTTGCTGTGGCTTATAAGAAAGGAATTGACTGTATTCTGAAATCGCAGATTGTTGACAAAGGCCGACTTACTGCATGGTGCCAGCAGCATGATGAGGTATCTCTGAAGCCTGCNTGGGCCAGAGCATTNGAACCGCCTTGCATTTGTAACGGCGAGAGTGTNGGAATTGTATTGTTCTTGATGGGAATAGATNATCCCAACCAGAAAATAATCACTTCTGTGCAAGCTGCNGTGAAATGGTTTCAGGATTCTNAAATTCTAAATACCCGGATAGAAACCGTACAAGTAGCACCCGAAAAATCTATCTATAAAACAATTACTACCGACAAAGTTGTTGTTATCGATTCTCTTNCATCTCCTATATGGACACGTTATTATGAACTGGAAACAGAACGTCCTATGTTCAGCGACAGAAACAGTAAAATTCTTTATTCNTTATCGGAAGTCAGTCGTGAAAGAAGAAGNGGATATGGNTGGTATACCTATGCCCCGCAGGATGTACTNAATAAATATCCGAAGTGGGAGAAAAAGTGGTTGTCTGGTGAAAATAAATAGTATCANATTTTTAATACGCAAAACATCCGAAGTTCAGTACAAGCATATATCTGCTAGTTTGAACTGAACTTTGAATGTTTTGCGTATCTGATTGTTTATTTGAATAGNATCTAAATTTATTCAGAANAAAAATATCTGAATGCTTTCTTTTTAATAATTGATGATAAAGTTATCNTTNGGATTTCTTACTTTCTTCATGTTTACCAACCANTCGTTCTNCGCATCACGATAACCGATAGGCAATAATAAAACACTTTTCAATCCTTTTGATTTAAGCCCGAGTAATTNATCCANCTCTTNACCAATAAAACCTTCCATTGGCGTGCTATCTACTTTAAGTTCTGCAGCCTGAGCTATGGCTAGCCCTAAGCCAATATAAGCCTGTCTTGCTGTGTGAATAAAATTTTCTTCAGCTGTTTGTGTTAAATAAAGAGCTCTCAGTTTATCTGTATATGACTTAAAACGTCCTCTTGGCAAGCCTCTTTCGTCTGTTGTATAATTGTATATTTTATCTATCCGCTCTTCTGTATAACGATCCCATGCTGCAAATACTAACAAATGAGAGCAATCGGCCACAATTTGCTGTTCCATTGCAATTGGTACTATCTTATTTTTAAGTTCCTGATCAGTAATCACAATTACTCTGAATTGCTGCATCCCTGATGATGTTGGTGCCAACCGTGTTGCTTCTAAGATTTTATCTACATCTTCCTGGGCTACTTTTTTAGTAGGGTCGTATTTTTTAGTGGCATAACGCCATTTCAAATCTTCTAATAATGCCATATCTTTAATTTTATATATTTAGATGAATCAATTCCTTTTATGTTTTTACCAAATTATAGATTTATTATATGATTATCCGATATCTATAATGAGTTTTAATATTGCAAATGTAGCTGCAAATTAAATAGTGCACAATATAATAGTAATATATTTATGCTAAAATATTATTTTTTAATTATTAGAAATATTAGTTCAGAAGACTAAGCCTTTTTAAATTCTAAAAAACTTATGAGAACAGTTGTTAATAGAAAAGTGCTTTTTTCTTTTTATATTTGTTCCCTATAAACATAAAAAGAGGGAATTATACGCCCAAAATTGCCCTGCTTTTTATTTATTTAAGTCGGAGCTTGCACTTCACATATTATTAAAATTTATAGATGAAATATACAAAAGCAACACTTGAATTTATCAAGGAGCATTTTTTTGATGATCCTTCCAAGTTAGCTCTTCAGGCAAAGAAATATCCAGAAGTGGACATGCCTGTTGCTGTTACTCAGATTGTTGGTCGGAAAATAGCAATGGAGAAAGTCCCTTCATGGGGTAATACCGATGGTATACTTTATCCAAAGCATCTTTCAATGGAGCAATGCTCGTCGGAGGTTACGGCTCGTTATAAATCATCTCTTGTAAGCGGAAATACTTTAATAGATATGACTGGAGGGCTTGGCATTGATTGTGCTTTTCTTTCAGCAAACTTTCAAAAGGCAATTTATGTAGAACGCCAGGAGGAATTATGCGAAATTGCATCCTCTAACTTTCCTTTATTAGGTTTATCTCATATTGATGTAGTAAATGGTGACGGAGTAGAATACCTTTCCCGAACAGAAAAAGTTGACTGGATTTTTATTGACCCNGCAAGAAGAAATGAGCATGGAGGAAAAGTGGTTGCAATAGCCGATTGTGAACCAAATGTTGCTGAAATCTCAGATTTATTGCTAAGTAAGGCTGAGAATGTTATGATTAAGNTATCTCCAATGCTCGATCTTTCTCTGGCTTTGCATCATTTGTCTTTTGTAAAGGAAGTCCATGTNGTGTCAGTGGCCAANGAATGNAAGGAGTTACTTGTTATTCTTGCAAACGATNCAGCGAACTCAAAAGTCAGTATNCATTGTGTGAATCTGCTCAAGAGCGGAGAAGCTCAGATTTTTTCTTTCGATAAGGAGGAGGAAATGCAAGGGTGCGTATATACCTCAAAAGTGGGTCGTTATCTTTATGAACCTAATGCTTCCATACTTAAGGGTGGTGCTTATAAATGTATCTCAAACAGATATAATCTGAAGAAGTTACATCAGAATAGTCATTTATATACTTCGGATGAATTGGTTATTGATTTCCCTGGGCGTAAATTTGAATGTGATGCTGTTTTTAGTCTCAATAAAAAAGAACTGAAAATGAATTTGGGAGAGATAAAGCAGGCAAATATCACTATTCGGAATTTTCCTTCTTCTGTTTCAGAACTTCGTAAAAGGTTAAAACTGTTGGATGGTGGTGATACCTATCTGTTTGCAACCACTTTGGTTGATGAACAGAAAGTGCTTGTAAAATGTCATAAGTGCTAGCGCTTTAAAATCGTTTTACAGTATAAAATGGTGCCATTAAATTACATTAATGTAGTGGTTTTAATGTTTTTTATTGAAAAAGAGTATCTTTGCATCCCTAACATTTATACAACCTATGGCTATAATTATAAAACAAGTATCTACTAAAAAAGAGCTTAAAAAGTTTATTCAATTCAACAAAGAGTTATATAAAGGCAATGCCTATTCTGTTCCCGATCTTTATGATGATATGCTTAATACATTCAATAAGCATAAAAATCCGGCATTTGAATTTTGTGACGCAGAGTATTTTTTGGCATACAAAGATGATAAACTGGTAGGAAGAGTTGCTGCCATAATTAATCACAAGGCAAACAAAACCTGGAACAAAAAGGATGTACGCTTTGGCTGGATAGATTTTATTGATGATCCCGAAGTTTCAGAAGCTTTGCTTAAAGCTGTAGAAAAGTATGGTAAAGAGCATGGAATGGAAAACATTCTGGGCCCATTAGGATTCACTGACTTTGATGCCGAAGGAATGCTGATTGAAGGTTTTGACCAGTTGAGCACCATGGCCACAATTTATAATTATCCTTATTACCCTGAACACATGCAAAAACTCGGCTACGAGAAAGATGCAGACTGGGTAGAGTTTCAGATTTATATTCCAGAGTCTGGCGTTCCAGAAAAGCACCAACGTATTTCTGATATTATACAAAAGAAATATAATCTTAGAGTTCTGAAATATACTTCCAGAAAGAAACTAGCAAAAGATTACGGACAGGAAATTTTCGATTTAATGAATGAAGCCTATAGTCCGCTATACGGATATTCGGCTCTTTCTCAGAAGCAGATTGAACATTATGTCAAGATGTATCTTCCGGTAGTCGACTTAAAAATGGTTCCTCTTATTGTTGACCAGGAAGACAAACTAGTAGCAGTTGGTATAACAATGCCATCCTTGTCTGTTGCGTTACAAAAAGCTCACGGAAGATTGCTACCTTTTGGTTGGTACCATTTACTTAAAGCTTTATTTTTTGGAAAAAGAAAAGTGATTGATCTTCTTTTGATTGCTGTTAAACCAGAGTATCAGAACAAAGGTGTAAATGCATTATTATTTTCTGATTTAATTCCAGTTTACCAAAAAGAAGGTTGTATATTTGCGGAAAGCAATCCCGAATTAGAGATGAATGGCAAAGTTCAGGCTCAGTGGGAATACTTTAAAACAATTCAACATAAACGTCGTCGTGCATTTATAAAGAAAATAGATTTATAGTATATAAGTTTTGGCAAATTTATAATTATGGAAGAAAATATTGAAGAAAAGATCCTGGTTACAGAATATACCGAGGAAAATATTAGGACCCTAGATTGGAAAGAACATATTCGCCGTCGCCCTGGTATGTATATCGGAAAATTAGGTGATGGTTCTCATTCAGATGATGGTATCTATGTACTTCTGAAAGAGGCGTTGGATAATTCTATCGATGAGTACATGATGGGTTATGGCAAGACTATTGAAGTTACGGTTGTTGATGGAAAAGTTACAGTCCGTGACCATGGTCGTGGTATTCCGTTAGGAAAAGTGATAGATGTTTCTTCAAAAATGAATACGGGTGGTAAATACGACTCTAAAGCCTTCAAGAAATCTGTCGGTTTGAATGGAGTTGGTATTAAGGCTGTAAATGCACTATCTTCTTTCTTCCGTATTTCCAGTTTCAGAGAAGGCGAGGAAAAAACCGCTGAATTTGAAAGGGGTAATATTATTAATGATTATCCAATTTCAGAAACAGAGCATGATAATGGTACATTAACTGAATTTATCCCTGATGATACAATATTCAAAGATTATCATTATCTGAATGAACATATCGAGCCCTTATTGAAGAATTATGTATTCCTCAATACTGGTTTGAGCATTATCTTTAATGGAAAGAAATTCCATTCCAAAAATGGATTGGTCGATCTGTTAAATGAAAACATGACTACTGACCCGCTTTATCCAATTATTCACCTATCCGGAGATGATATTGAGATGGTTCTTACCCATAGCGATCAGTATGGCGAAGAATACTATTCGTTTGTTAATGGACAACATACAACTCAAGGTGGTACCCATTTGGCTGCTTTCCGTGAGGCTGTAGCAAGAACAATTAAAGAATATTATTCTAAGAACTTTGATTATGCTGATATTCGATCCGGTATGGTGGGAGCTATCAGTATCAAAGTGGAGGAACCGGTGTTTGAATCTCAGACAAAAACAAAGCTTGGTTCTAAGGATGTTGGCCCTGATGGCCCTTCTGTTGGTAAGTTTATTGGTGACTTTGTAAAGCGTGAACTTGATAACTTTTTGCATATCAACCATGAGACTTCTGAGATTCTGCTTCAAAAAATACAAGATTCAGAGAAAGAACGTAAGGCAATTGCCGGTGTAACCAAACTAGCTCGAGAACGTGCTAAGAAAGCGAACCTGCACAACCGCAAACTGCGCGATTGTCGTGTTCACTTAAACGATTTGAAAGGTAAGGATCAGGAAGAATCAAGCCTTTTCATTACCGAGGGTGATTCTGCTAGTGGATCTATTACGAAAAGCCGTGATGTAACTACTCAGGCTGTATTTAGTTTACGTGGTAAGCCATTGAATTCTTTTGGATTAACCAAAAAGGTGGTTTATGAGAATGAAGAGTTCAATCTGCTACAGGCTGCATTAAATATTGAAGACGGTATTGAAGGATTGCGCTATAATAAAGTAATTGTTGCAACAGATGCCGATGTGGATGGTATGCACATTCGTCTGTTATTGATTACTTTCTTCCTGCAGTTTTTCCCAGATCTGATAAAGAAGGGGCATGTGTATATTCTGCAAACGCCTCTTTTCCGTGTACGAAATAAAAAAGAAACTATTTATTGTTATTCGGAAGAAGAACGTATTAGTGCTATTAATAAACTTTCTCCTAATCCCGAAATAACCCGATTCAAAGGGTTAGGTGAAATTTCTCCTGATGAGTTCAGACATTTCATTGGTAAAGATATTCGTTTAGAACAAGTTACTCTCCGAAGAAACGATTTGGTGAAAGGACTTTTAGAGTTCTATATGGGCAAAAATACCATGGAGCGCCAGAATTTTATTATTGACAACCTGGTTATTGAAGAAGATGTAGCTTAAAATTATGAAACGAGCCATATTTCCGGGAACATTCGACCCTTTTACAGTTGGTCATTTTTCAGTAGTAAAGCGTGCCTTGACCTTTATGGATGAAATAGTAATAGGTATTGGTATTAATGAAAACAAGAAAACTTATTTCCCGATAGAAAAACGTGTAGAGATGATTAGTAATCTCTATAAAGATGAACCGCGAATAAAGGTAGTGCCTTATAACTCTCTTACTATTGATTTTGCAA
>JGI20225J20221_1002104_pt1 | contig 25661 bp, 22 predicted proteins | sample BioMet4_FD_20221 | JGI IMG/M metagenome (IMG submission 20221)
GTGGAGCGGTTGACGTTCATCCGCAATTGCCGGGCGTTGGAGATGAGTCTGGCCGAGATCAAGCTTCTGCTCGAACTGCGTGACGGCCAGGGCCGGAATTGCGGCGAGGTAGCCTCGGTGATCGAGGCCCATATCGGGCACGTGGCCGAGCGCATGGCCCGCCTGGAGGGCCTGCTGACCGAGCTGACCGCCCTGCGCGCCCAGTGCCAGGGACAAAGCCCGGTGGCCCATTGCGGCATTCTGCGGGGCCTGGCCAACCGCCGCGAAACGGAAGCCGCCCCTGGCGGCACGGGCTGCGGCCGTTTGGACGACAGCCAATCCCTGCACCACGGCCACCCCGACTCGGACAAGTGATCGGGCCCACCCGAACCAAGGGGACTGGCTGACGGGGTGGGGGGATGAAAATATTTCATGATCCCACACAAAGTCGTTGACAGCACCAAGTGTTATGTATATGACTCTTTTTCCCGTGTGGGCCGTTAACTCAGGCGGTAGAGTATCTGCCTTTTAAGCAGAGAGTCGCTGGTTCGAGCCCAGCACGGCCCACCAGCAGTCCGTCCCCATCGTCTAGTGGCCTAGGACGTCGGCCTCTCACGCCGATAACAGGGGTTCAAATCCCCTTGGGGACGCCAAAGATTACAACACCTTCGGGTGACTCCTCAAACCGCCACCTTGGCGGAAACGGTTTGGGGAAACGGTTTTGAAAAAGCCCTCGGAAACTTACCTTCTGAGGGCTTTTTTTGTGCCCGGGGTACCCATGTCCACCCCCTGGCCGAAAACGTCGTCCAGGGCGGCGCGTACGCCTCGTAGGCTATGCATGTACCGGGCTGTTGTAGTGGCCGACTTATGCCGCAAGATAGCCTGGATGGTGGATAGGTCCATCCCGGCCTTATCCAAGATTGATGCCGTCAAATGCCGGATGGCATGGAGGGAGAAGTAGCGAACCTCGGCCACGCCGCACAGGTATCGTAACCAGTGCTGACGGGTGGTGTATTTCTGCCCTCTCTGCCTAGTGAATACGAACACACTGTTCGCATTCTGACGATGACGCAACAAGGCATCCCGCAGCTCCTTGGTCAAGGGAATCCAGTCGTACTCCCTTGCCCCGCCCTGACGCTTCTTGGTCCAGAGCCGAATCCGGCTGTTGCTGAAGTCAACATCATCCCAGCGAAGGTTGAGGATTTCAGATTTCCTTGCCGCCGTGTGCAAATAGGCCAGGAGCATAATTCGGTCCTGGTCATTTTCCGCCACCTGGTAGACTTTCCAGAAGTCCTCCTCGCAGGGGACGTACCGGGGTTGCTTGTCCTCCCCGAACCGTTCCACGGCCTTGAAGGGATTTTTTTCGGACAAGCCTTGGTACTTAACGCCCCAGGCCCAGGCAGCGGACAGGTTTTTCCTGTCCTTGTTGGCAGCATGGCCGGAAACGGTTTTGGCCCGTTTCCGCAACACGGCATAGGCATGGGCCACGGTGATAGCCGCCAACTCCCCTGTCTTGGGGTAGACGGCAAAGAAACGACTGAATGCGTCCTTTTTCTCGCCGTAGGTCTTGTCCGACATAGCCCGGTCCTTGACGGCATCCAGGTAGTTATTCGCCCACATCAAGGCCGTGACGGTTTGGGTCACCGTCGTCGGCTCCTCGACTTCCCAGGTGGGGCTGTTGCGCATGGCCGATTCCCAGGTCAGGGCCTCGGCCTTGGTGTCGAACAGTTTTTGTCTTATTGCCCCGTCTCGTTGGACGCGGGCTTTCCATCGGGCATGGCCGTTCTTGGTTATTTTCGATGCCATGGGTTAGCACCTCAACTATGCGATTTTCAAAGAACAGCGTCCTCCCGCCAAGGCGAAAGGCCCCGAGGAGATCAGCATGCCTCATGACCGTGTTGGGAGCAACCCCCAACACCTGGGCGACTTCCTTCGCGGTCATGGGCTTGCCGAGGTCTTCCAGTTTCATCACGGGGCCTTTTTCGCCTGACGGTTATGCCGCTAAATCCGCTAAAGTTAATAATGTCTTGACCGGACTCGTTGTTGCCGGGGCTAAAGCCGTGCTACGCCCGCGCTAACCGTCGTCCCGGACAACCAGCCAGACCTTTTGCCTTCTCCTTTCATCTATGACCGCGCCGCCAGGAACTGGAATAAGCCACCCGTGATCTTCAAGAATGTTGACAATCCGCGTGGCACTGCCCTTGCTGCGGATCGCGTTCGGTCCTTTTTGGTATATGTCCACAAGCGCTACGCGTTCACCTTGCCCTTGCGCCCATATCAGCAGGCGTTCCGCCAAATCAAGATCGGGGTCGTGTTCGAAGGATCCGTGGATGCGTAGGGCCTCATGCAGGTAGTAGCGCATCAATTCTATGCCAGCCTGCATCTTCTCAATTGTGATTATCGACGCTTCAAGATCGTCGACGAGGGTGAGGACTGCGGCAATACGGACAGCTTGTTCGGCAGACTTGTTTGCAAAACCACGTATGCATGCCAAAGTTCCGCCTTCCCGCATATTGTATTCGGTTTCATTGTGAAAATTGCGATACAGCTCCATTGCATCTGCGGAAGGTTTGATCGCCCTTGGGGCTAGTTCCTTCGGGTTATTTTTTTTCGTTGAGAGCGGAGCGCCAAGTATCGCCAGTATCCGCTCGCGGTAGGCCTTCATCGCAGGCACTCTTCGGAGGTTCCGCCGCTTGTATTCCCGCATTCCGATGGTCGACGCGGGGTAGGCGATAAGCGTACGGGATAGGATGCCTTGATCAAGCAAGGCGCCGTTACCTACAAACATGCTCGCAACCTGCGGCTGAAGCAGCAGGTGCATTGTGAGGCGGCGATCGGCAATGCGAACGGTTCCGTCAGCACCTCGAGATTTGGTGATTGGCTTGCCGTCCCAAAATTTGCTCAAGTTGGCGGCGGTCTCGATCTGGTGTTCTTTCAGCATCGCATAGCCGCCAACGAACTGGCCGCCTTCATCCGAAAAAAGTCCCAGGCTCGGGCGGCAATTTTGAAAAAGCCGCATAAGTCCTGCAGGCGTCGTGTCGGACACTATGACAACTGGCGCAGGCGGCTCCTCCGGTTCCTCACCGATGGACTTTATCACTGATTCGATATCCTCCCGCGTGGCCTCTTTGCGGCATTTCTTTAAAGCAAAACTTTTCGCTTGGCCGTAGGCTGCCATTTTGTATTTATATGACAACATCGCTTCGCTGTAGGAAACCAGCAAATCTTCTTCAAACATCCTATGCGGCGCTAATGCTTCTGCATCTGTAGACGACTTTCTTTCGCCTGACCCTGCCACGGTGATAAAGTAGTTTGACACCGGGGAGCGTCGACCATCGACTTCAACATCAGCGTGGCCCTGTACCGCCAAAGTCGCGGCGGCAAGGAAGCTTTGCCCAGCGAGGGCCAGGGGCACTCCGTTTGCCTCGCTGGTGGCTTTTGCCACCGGACCAAGCACAGGCCCCAGGTTTTCAAGTGGAAAAGCACAGGGGCTCGCTACGGCTCTTTTCAACGGCAATGGCTGGCGGCCCCGCCCCAGGGCAATGGGGCTGTTGACCGCGCCACGGCTCAGGCAGGTTTCGCATACATCGGGGGAGAATTTCTCTTGGATGTCGGCACAGGTCCTTGGGCCTCCTTGCTCCATGGCCTGCTTGAGCTTGCGGTCCGTCTCCTCGTACGAATATCCCGGGTATGACCGGCTCCAGTCATGGGCGTGCCGGTCTCCGTCTCGGGATCGGCCTACGATGGAAAGGGCGGCGTACCATTCGGGCTCGGGCAAGGTGGCGGCGTCATCACGGCAATGACGCAGGAATCCGCAGCCGGCGATAATCATGTCGAGGTCCGGGGCAAATGGATTGCCGCCCTCTGTGTCCTGGGCCACCTGAACAGGCTGTGTTGGCTTCTTGGGCACTCCCTTCGGCTCATGCTCCGCAACAAACGCCTCCAGCTCTTCAACAGTGTATCGCCGGGAATAGTCAGTGAGCTCGTCGATCACGCGGACGCCAACGGGTTCTCGCTTCCTGTTAATCGTCCCAGGCAGGCGCAATACCCGGGAAAGGTCAGACGTATTGTCCAGTTTCCATCCATTCTTGCCAGCAATAGACTGAAAAACGACTTGGAATCGACGGCTTAACATCTTTGCCTTGGCGTTATCTTCTGGAGAAGGCAGTTCCAATGGATTCTTAAAAAGGAAGTAGGCGTGTAATCCATGGCCCGTATGAACAATAACAGTTGGCTTTACATGTAAACCATCGAATAGTGATATGCAATTTTCGACATTGTGTGGCAAGTTAATTTGGCTATGAGCCTCATCAATCATATCAATATCAAGCCAAAATCCAGGGAGTGCGATTATACTGTCCGCCTTTCCCCTCCCTGTTTCGGCAATCTTTCCCTGCATCCCTATTGAATACCACACTTCACCTGTTTTATTCAAAAGGAGTGCGCGAGAAACCATTTCGACAAGTTGAAAAAATTGATAATATTCAGTGTGCGTGACACCGCTTGTATCTTTTAAAAAAAGTGTCAAAAAGCCCTCTGGCGGGTTTTCACCCCAGACTTGCTTTAGGAACCGCTCAGCTTGAATACGTGGTGGGTAATGACGCAGGCGTCGGTCGAGTAGGTTTTCTGAATTCTTCATGGTATCCTCTCCTGGTACAATGTTCGCGAGTTGAGCCAACTCACGTGCGACCAAAGGTAGGAAAGGACTCCGTCAAAGTCGGGGGAGGGAAAATTTATTTTCTCCCTCCCCTTTCTCAATTGGCGCTATTTCTTCTTTTTAATTGTCATTAAACTCACTGTTTTAGCTAGGATTTGATCGTTCGTACGCCTCAAGTGTTTTTTTAAAAGATCATTGTCAAAATATTCAAAGTTTGTGCTAAGATTATTTTCTTCGATAAAAGATCTAATTTCTTTATATGCATTTGACTTTGAGCCGCGTTCAAAGTTTTTTTTGTAATACTGATCCCACAAAAATAAACCTATGGCCCGTGGAGGATCTTGCTTGTTTTTGTCAAATGATGACAATTCAGTTGATTTTTTAATCTTAAAAGCCATCAAGTTATTAAGCTTTTCTTCTACTAGCCTATCATATTTCCTGCGCTCTATAATGTCACTTGGTATATCTTGAATATATTGATGATAAAATAAATCCAACTCTAGTTTTGCCACCTCAATTCCAGCTGAAAAATCAAAAGGAATTAGCCCTCCTTTGTTTTGGTGAAGTTCATCAACAATTTCCCGGTCAAGGATGTCGTACACTAGGCTGTGGTAATAGATCCTTTGTGTCTCCGGAACTTTATACTCCAATACGCCGCGTAAAGTATTTTTTAAAATTTTCTTTGAATCAAAAAGCGCTTTATCTGGCGATTTATCCACAAGGCGATGTCCAAATCTAACTACAAAATATTTGCAAGAGTCCACTCCAGATGCTATTTTATCCGCATCAGGGTGGCCTGGATTTTTATTTATAAAGCTTCTTAGCAAACTATTCCTATAACAATATTGCCATTCCCAGAATATATAATGTTCATACAGCTGAGAATTGTTCATAGCACTCCACACCTACGTATTACAGAGGGAAATAAAATTTAAAAATTCCAATGCGTACTCACGCACTCGCGTTAAACACCTCTTGATCTCATAACGCTTCCCCTTATTTAGCCCTATGCAATAAAGTGTAATATAGCAGACCAACGGCATACCTCTATCGCAACCGAGGCACCACGCTGCCGTTTTTTAGCAATGGTATGTTTGTTGGCAGAGTATACTGGTGTATTCTATGAACAACATCTTTTGGAACTGCTTAATTGTTAAATTGTCAGTCATAAATTAAAATCTATTTACCAATCCTTGTCTAATTTAATTCTATCAAATATTATAGATCTAGCGTTCTTCTGTTTACATCTTTCCAGCAAAGCTGCCCTTGTGCTACTTGTCGGTCAAGGCCAGAAAACACCTCTCAGACGTCCATATCGAACTTTACAGGCACTTTTTTGGCTAGCTCGGTACAATGTCCATACCCGGGTACCCCATGCTTAGACTGGCATATTTGTCCAGCACAAATTTCGTCATCAAAGGATGGTTGGCAAAATTGTGCGTCGCGTCCCCTGTCGCCGTGCAATTGGTGTCGTCATAGCCATAGGTACGGCCAGCCGCGTGCCCGCCATAGCCAGTCTGGGCCGTCAAAGAGAGCCGTACAGCCATTTTTGCTGCCAAACCGGGCCAACGTCCAGGCCGCACAAAAACAAGGCCTAGACGGACGCTTTGATTTGGCTGAATTTCATCAGAAAAAAATGTGGGCGGGTGGCTTCGGCGTGTGGGTACCCCCGGCATGGGAGATGCGGGCAGGGGGGGGCACTGTCAGCACTTCTCGTCTAGTCAATGCGCTAGTGACAGTCGTGCCGGCTTTTCGAAGGGCCGGGCCTCGACAGTGATTAGCGCTTTTCGTTGCGTCGCATGGCGGCCGACACGTTCCCTCCTGTCCATGGCTTGCCCGTCAAGGTCATCAGCCCTTCCTGGTTCAGTACCTCGGCGATGTCCGTTGCCGAAAGGGACTTCATGTCCCGGCGCTTGCGTTTCAGCTGCTTGATGCGGGCCAGGACCACCTTGCCGTGGTCGGTCTCGTAGTAGCCCTTGCGGCCATCGCACTTGCCGGTCTTCGCCTTGACTCTCTCGCGGGCGGCACGCAGCTTTAGGACCAACATGCTCTTGTCGTACTCTGCCACGGCACCGAACACTTGGCGGATCAACTTGCGGGTGGGATCACCGCTGAGAAGGTCCGGGCCTTCAGTAGCGGAGATGAGGTCGAAGCCATGGCGTTGGAAGTCTTGGATGACAGCTTCCTGGACCATCAGGTCGCGGGCAAGGCGGTCCAGCCGCTCGACGATGACCGTCTTGACGCCATGGCCGTTCTGTTCCAGATCGACCATGAGGGTAGCCAAGGCAGGGCGGGTCTCACTGGTGCCGCTGACGCCTTCCTCGCGGTAGACGTTGACTACTTCCAGGCGATGGGCCTTGGCGTAGGCGGCAATCGCTTCCACCTGGCGGTCAAAGCCGTCACCCCCAACTTGGCCGGGACTGCTGACGCGGACATAGCCAAAAACGCGTTCCATGTGGGCCTCCTTTTCCGTCTGGGATAGCCCACAAATAAAGGCAAATCTATAAAAAGTCAATACGAAACCTAAAGGTTTTGTCGCCTCCCCTGGAACCGGCACATCCGTTGCGTGGTGCCAATGCTACTCAGCCAAGATTGATAGAATTCTGAGCATCTTCGATTTGTTAATCAGCGATGACGACTGGAGAATGTCAAGGGCCATCTTTTCTATTTCACCTGCCGTCAGAGCATCAACTTCGAGATCAAATAAGTTCTTTAGAGTGATGCCCAACGATTTACACAAATTGTGAAGGCTTTCCAGAGTAGGATTCCCCCTCCCCCTCTCGATTTCTCCCAAATGCTTCAGCGACAGGTTGGCCATCTCGGCTAACTGGAGCTGGGTAAGGCCCTGGCTCTTCCGGAACGATTGAATCCTTTTCCCCAATATTTCATGTAAATTAGGCATGCTGGCCCCCTAAAAGAAAATACGGGACCCGGATTAGGGGGCGAACCAGATGCTATCCCTTTTTTTCTTGAAAATAGGTAATAAAAATCCTATTCTAAAATTGTACGCTAGCCTATGAGCACACGCGCCAGAGATGCTCTGCCACTTTAGAATAATATATATTCAATTAATTTAAATAAATAGAGAAATATCGTCAACAATACATACACCTGTATGCGATCCATAGCACTTTGCTGCCCCCGGCCTATGGTGCGCCCAGAAGGTCTTCCCGATAACCTTTGGCGGATTTTCCTCCTTGCCTAAATAGATTGATCTATATTACCAGTCATCAACTTTCACTCCTAGAAGAGGACCAACAAAGGGAAGAGTGATGGCAAAATGCGGTGAATGCGAATTCTTTATACTGGAATCCTGCTATGAAATTCGAGATTTTCGACTGTACAAATACTGTCCAGTAAAGAAAAGAATCGTCAAAGAATCAAATTATTCCTGTGATTTCTTCAAAAGTGCATTTGAAGGAATTTATGTGAAAAATCATTAAAAAACAATTCAAACAAATAGCATCAAATCAACAGACTATTTTCACCTCATATAAACCATCAACACCTCGTACGCATACTGGTTAACGACCTTCACCCCCACGTGCGTGGGGACAACTCGACGTCATTGACCGCCTGGGCCATATCAGTCGGTTCACCCCCACGTGCGTGGGGACAACGCCGGCCGCGATCCGTTGCCCGGTGTCATGCCCGGTTCACCCCCACGTGCGTGGGGACAACGTGCGCATACGGTCCTTTGTTCTGGCGTGGGCCGGTTCACCCCCACGTGCGTGGGGACAACACCTGATTCACCACGGCGACTGAATGGTAGTTCGGTTCACCCCCACGTGCGTGGGGACAACTGCGCCCGCAATTCCCGGGGCAGACTTTGGTCCGGTTCACCCCCACGTGCGTGGGGACAACGGTGGCTTGCTGGCGCGAGCCAACATCAACGCCGGTTCACCCCCACGTGCGTGGGGACAACATACCGCAGCTAGGAGACGCACCGTCGCCGGGCGGTTCACCCCCACGTGCGTGGGGACAACGCTGGGAGCGGGCGCGGCTCGCTCCTGGCCGACGGTTCACCCCCACGTGCGTGGGGACAACTTGATCTTGATCCGGCTGTCCTCCCAGACCTTCGGTTCACCCCCACGTGCGTGGGGACAACGACGAAACCGAAAGCCTGTCCGCCACGGTCACCGGTTCACCCCCACGTGCGTGGGGACAACGTCCGCTCCTGGTCCATATCCCGAACCGACCTCGGTTCACCCCCACGTGCGTGGGGACAACGCGCACTGCGTGACAACGTGCGCGAGCAGATACGGTTCACCCCCACGTGCATGGGGACAACTCTTGAAGTTCGAGGTCATCAAGGTTATATTAAAAAATTTTCCCACATGCGTGGAGACGATTCTCCTGTCCGACTAACCGAGAGATAGCTTCGGTCATCGCTGCTCTTGGGCAGAATGTGCAAGTCCTTGACGCTCATATTGACTCCCCCGAACCCACAGCACAAACCGGCGCGAGCAAAAGCAGGCCGAACCCAAAGGCTTTGCCGGAACCAATGCCGTGGGCAAGTGTCTGCCGAAAGGCATCCGGGGCAGTGACCCGAAGGAGACCGTTGAAAAGGACCGAACGCAAACGCTGCCCTTTATCATTTTCTTTACCACTTTTGTTAAAATAAATATATCCGGGCAAAAGGCTCGTGGCGTCCCGTGTGATAATAAAACCTGCCGATTCGCCCTGATGGGCAAGCCAGTCAATAAGACGGTCGGGCGGAACGGGAACACGCTTTCCGATGGATTCTTCTTTTGCATCCGGTGAATGCTTGCTCAGGCGTCTAGTCGGATTTGCCGCGAGGCGGAATCGAAGCCACTGGCCTTCCAGAAAATGTGGCTCGAATGGTTTCACATCAGGTTGGCCTGCCAGGAGATAATTCGCATTGTGAAAGGCATAGCTCCAGTTGGGCTCTACGGCAGACTGTACGATGATCACAGCCCGGCCGTTGGGGAGAGGATCGATGTGGAAAAGAAAGCCTGAGTCCATGGCTCGTTTCACGTGGACTTGACCGTTACCAAACTCATCCGGTTTGAATGGTGTGAGGAAATCCACATCTTCGGCCTTCCGGGACGCGGACGGAAAGGCCATGCAAATGCGTTGGTGGACATGATAGCGGTTCCTCAACCACAACCGCCCAGGCCGAGGCCGGTCGGGGTTGTTGCCTACGTCGATCAATAGACAAGACCGATACACGGCTATTCCACCTCCTCGGCGGCAAGACGCCGACGTCGGGTCTCCAATGAGCGGAATTTAAGAATCTCGGCCCGCTTTTGAATGATCAGCTCGCGCCAGCGGGGATCCTCTGGATTGATACGGTCCAGCCCCATACCGAGGCCATATTCGAGCATAGTGATGGCATCATGGCACAGACCGCAAAGTGAGCGTAGGTCTTCAAGGAGCTCATTGCCACCGGCCCTTCGGTAGGTGACGTGCTGGACGGTCATGCGCGGGCCGGGCGACTTACAGAAGACGCACAAACCGGCGTCGGCTTTAATTCGCTCTTTGCGGCGCATCCGAAATTCCGCGTTCGTGTAGTCCGCGCGCGAGCGCGGCATGGTGGGAACAGGCCCTTGTAGCGCCTCACCGACGGTAGGCGAAACGGTGTCGCGCAAGACAAATCGCGGTTCGTGGACCGGTGGATCGTAGCAAACCGGCACGTCATACCACACTTCCGCGTCATCAGGAGCGACGTCACCTTCCGAGGCGGGCCGCCATTCCACAAGCGTTTCCATCGTCCCGTTCTGCGGCGTCGCATCGGCCGTGTACCGTGGGTGCCAAGGGATTGCACGGAGTGCGGCGTTTAAGCCGTTATAGCTGCTGGGATTCGTCCACGACTCATCCTGCCGGGGCCTTGCAAGCACCGGGACGGACGGCGGACAGGACTTGCGGCCAAGGTAAAACGGCCACTTCGGCGAACCAATCGCCTGGGCGATATCATGGATCAATTTGGGTTCGCCCTGGAGTGCAACGAGAAAACTGGCGTCGGCCAAGTATTCCCGGCGCGTGATGAGCGTGCCCTGAGCTCCGGTTTTCAGACCACCTCCAGCGGTCGTCAGGCCAGTTCCCGCTCCCACTGTCTGATAATCCCACCACCTCGTGCCGCGCCGGTCAACGCGCACACCCATTGCAAGTTCGTTCAGTTCCGGCAGCCGTTCCCGAGCAGCCTGGCGTGAAAGGCCCATTGCGCAGCAGATCAGGCCCACCACGCCGGACTTGGTCGGTGCCTCCATGGTCCGTCGGATGACAAACTTTGACGTATCGCCCCAGGCCTGGAGGAAACCTTCAAGACGGAGAAAAAGTGTGTTAGCTTCGGTCATTTTTCCGCCTCCGCAGGCGTCCCGGTTGCCTTCAACATATCCATGACCCGATTGACGAGCTGATCCAACTCCCCGAATTCATCGGAACCGACCACGGATTGTTCTTGCTCAGGGTCCTTCTTGTTCTTGTCGATCCAGGTCAGGCGGTAGCGCAGATTCGGCGAGAACCAGAAACGTTCGGCGTCGATGCCGTAACCGACAGTGAGATCGTGGGCGTACTGGCCAAGTCTAGCGATGCTTTCACCGATCAAACCGCGTTCGGACTTTTCCGGCACCGGATCGGCGAAAGCATTGCTGTAGCTGACGGGTGTAGCTGACTGAGTTTTGACCTCAACCAGGACTCCGTCGGGCGGATTAAATGCTGCATGTCCGTGCTGTTTGCCTGAGGGATAAGCATTGGCGGCTGCTTTTAGAAAGGAACGTACTGTCTTACAGGCAAGCTCTTCATCATCTGCTAGGTTCTTCTTCAACTGCTCAAAGTCAATAGCGAAGTATTTGTAAAAGCAGGCAGAGTTGAACATAGCCTCGTTGACATGGGCCGCACCGGCGTCTTGGCCAGGTACGTCGTCGGCAGCGGTGAAGTAGTCTACTTCGTTCACAACTGCGTGAGTCGAGAGGGCGTCGGCGGCGGAGAGCGCAGCTTCTACAGTGAAGTTCAATTCGCTGAAAACGCTATTCTTTATAACCTCAGTCATGCGTCCATTCAGAGCGATGTCGGGCACGAGCGGGTTCTCAGCGATGTATTCCCTGAACTTCATGGCAAGCTCTTTTGCCTCGTTTGTTTCTCTCAGGTCCCTTGCCATCTTCGTTATTGTTGACGTAGAGAGGAAGAGAAGCATCTTTGAGAGCGCTTCAGCATCCACTTCCTCACCTTTTTTTTTCGGCTTCACGCCGCCTAATTCCAAGGCTTTGGCAGCAATGGCATCAAGCTTCTTGATGTCTTCGTTCGCGGTGGATGTTGCTCCGAATAGTTCCATCATCTTGTTGGGCGTCAAGTCGAGATCTCCAGCAACGGCGATCCGCGCCAATAAATTCGCCAATCTACGCGTGCGGATACCCCCAGCTTTCTCCAAAGCGGCAGAAAATTCCTGGCTGCGCCGAATGCTGCGTTTGAGGCACTGACTGGAGATGCGTGCCCTGGTGACACCGCCGAAGATGCAGGTTTTGGGCGCGCCGAGATCATCCCGATTCAGGTTTGACGGGCTGTGATTTTGGATCATATGGATTTCGATCAACATTTCTATGCCCTCCTCTCTTTTGCATCAGTAGCGTTGAGATATGCTTCGGCCCAGATGTCACGAACATCACGTCCACGGCGATGCTCCTTGCCCCGGTCCCAAATGGAGAGATCGTCGAGGAGTTGCGCCCAGTCGATGCCCTTCACATCCTGTGCATGCGGCGCGTGCCCGGCGACGACCTGGGCGACCTCCCCCAGCGACCAACGCAAATGCGGCTCCAGAGACGACAAGGGCGAGCAAAGCAGAGCGTCAAATCGTGTTCGGAAGCGCTTGCGCCTATCCTCGTCGTACGGTTCGCAGCGGCCCAACACTTCAGCTAAACAGGGCCCCACGCCTGGGTCGGGCCGGAGGTGCGGTACGCGGAACGCGCCAAAAAGCTTGGCAACGAGCCATGACGGCTCCCGGCGCGGGGTTGCCGGACTTATTGCCCGCAGTGGCCACCAAAGGCCCGTGAAGAGGTCGAAACCCTGGAGCGTTGCGTCGAGCGGCCGTCCGGCCAGACGGCGCAGCCGCGAGCGCTCGCCTTCCTGCAAGTCTGAAAGCCGCTTGATGTATTCCGTGGTCTGGCTCATTTTGAGCCTCCCTTCTTGCGGTCACGTTTCGGTTTGCCAGTCACTGATGAGAAAGTATCTGCGGTCGATAAATGATTCGACTTCTCAACTAACACCTCGATCGTCTTGTGCAGCAGGGCTTGCGCATGATTTCGCACGGCACGACGACGAAGCGGTGAGCCCGGTGTTACGGAAGCGATGAGCAGTTCTACCACAGGCGCATAGACTTCATGCAGGAATGCCTTGTCTTGGGTTGCGTTATCGATTGTCGAGGTGTTGATTCGGCTCAGCCTGTCACGAATCTGAGCCTCGGCATTTGGGATAAGAAGCTTAAATGAGGCGTCGATTTCGGGGTGTTGCAGCGTGGTGTTATGTGTTACCTGCTTGAGCAGACCTTGCAACTCGCCGCCGCAGTCTGCGGACAGATTGGCACGCCTTTGGACGCAGTCGGACGCATCCGGCAGAACTACGGAAACGCCGTCCTGGAACGTAAACTTGTTGACGACCGGACCGATGGCCGTAACTCTTCCAACTTGCACTCGTTGCACACGGAGTGCGTTGCGCCAAAAGTGTGAGGAATGCATGGCCACATCCTTCCCCAATCCGGGTAGGGAAATGGGCTCGTCAGCAATCAACAGATGGGGGTCAGCATCCCAGAACTTCTTCGCCCGCACGTCCTGCTGATCAAGCAGGGATTTCTCTTCATCCGTGGGATTTCTGGTCAACTTCTTGATGAGTTCCTGATTGCCAGCCTCGTACAATTGGTCGAAGACCCGTGCTATCTTCGCTTCACGACTTTCGTTTTCGGGCGCATGCGCGGCATTGGAATCAGCTTGTGAAAGCGCCGGCATCCTGCACTTGAAGATGATAGGGGAGGCTTTAACGACCTTGTCGGCCAACTTGCGCTTGTCCGTCTTTTTCGCCTTGTACTCACCGTTGCGATTTTGGAATTCCAACAAGACATCCTTGCCGCATTGCTGGCCCGTGGTGACCGGAGTAGGCCACCCCTTCTCAATACATAGGCTTTTTGCCAACATTCCGGTTTGCCCGCAGCACGCGCAATGCCCGCTGCTGTCTTCGACATTCAGCCACAAATTGCGGGGCCGCCAGGCAAGCCTGGCTACTGCGTCAGGTGGATTCGGCTGCCCGTTGCCCAACCATGGAGCCTGATCCGCGCGCGGGTTAGTTGCTGGAAGATTTGCGTTAAGAGTCTGACACAGGTTCTTCCCCTCAATAAATGCGTAGGCCGCAGAGCCCGGGTTGACTGATGCGGGATAAGACACGTTGGCCGGAGCCCAGACCGAGAACCGCAAGATTCCCCTCGCACAACACGCTGGGCAAAAACCGCAGGAACTGTTGCCATACACAATATGGCGCATGTGGTTCACCGAATCCGCTCCAGGGAACTCAACGAGCAGATCGCCGATGGGACGAGATTCCTTGCCCTTCAATAATTCGTCCTGATAGAACCTCTTCCCGTCGCCTAGCAGATTGAACGCGGCCCTATTTGCTTTCAGCTTAGCCAGCCAGTTCTCCGGTATGCCAGCGTTCTTCTCGTCCAACGCCGAGAGGGAAGACTTCACATCCTCTTTGCACCACATGAGCACGGCCAGCAGAAAGCGCAGGAACGCCACCCTGTCCATGGGATTGCTGGCGGCTATCTGTCGAATTTTGTGTGCATCTGTCAGTGCATGGCAGATCCCGACGCGATCCACCTTCCCATCACCGTAAAGAACAGGTATCCATTTCTCTTCAAGCAGGTTGTAAGCCCCCTGTGATTCCGGAAGGCCCATATGGTTTTCCTCCTTGGCATGTTTGAGCCGGAGTAAAATATTAAAAATACCTTCAGATTAGTATACTCAGCTCAAAGAATAGTGCTTTGCGAAAGCTTTATGATGATGTACTGCATCCTAATCCTTGGACACAAGTCCTTATTATGTCTCATTTGCCAACGCAACTTGATGGAACCATTGTTGTCAAATATCTAACTGACTAAGAAAATGATTATTTCAAGCAGCTACTCGCGGTTATACCTAGCGATGATAGCTATAAATATCAGTCTTAATTTCTCTACGTTTCTGACAACACGTCCCTTAATGACCAAGTTCTTGATTGTTCTATTAAATATATTCGCCACATCGTGGGCTGTGGCTGCACAATAGAGGCAAACACTTGGGGTTGGCCACCGTCACTGAGCTTATCCAGGGAGTGACTGGACAGATAATTCGTCTCATGATCCATGGGTACCAGCACTGTATGCCCAAATGGCCCAAAAAGGGAGAGAATAGCGTTTCAGGCTATTCTCGATCCGTCCATGCGCGGTAGCAGCATACCTGCCCCTAATGCCGCTCGACCGGTTATCGCCGCATGGTTGGATATTTAGCAACCGGTTAGCACAACTTTAGCCAAGATATCCAGTTGTTTTTACTGTGCATTAGCGGAATTAGCAATTTTAGCAGGGTAGATATGGTGACCAGACGTGGTCAAGGTGGGCAAGGATGGAATGAGGAGAAAAGCCGGAAACGGTTTGGAAACGGTTCTGGTTGAGACTATGGTGTTTAAAGAATTGATTTGCGCGTATTTCAAGTATGTTAGGATGATATCTCGGGGCCTCTCACGCCGATAACAGGGGTTCAAATCCCCTTGGGGACGCCACGAAAATTCAAGGGCTTGCAGCCAAAACGGCTGCAAGCCCTTTTTCTTTCCCCACATGCTCCCCCATAACAGCAAGCACTGGGGAGACCATTGCTACCTGCCCGGCGGTGGTCGTTGCCTTCCGTCTGGCATCCCCAGACTGTCTTATTGGGCCTGCTTGACGCGGCCATCCTCGATCTCCACCACCCGGGAAGCCATGGACGCGTAGCGCGGCTCATGGGTGACCATGACCACGGTGATGCCCTCCGCGTTGAATTCCCGCAGCAGGTCCATGACCGTGTTGCCCGTGGTCCTGTCCAGACTGCCCGTGGGTTCGTCGGCAAAGATGATCCGGGGGGCGGTGACAAGTGCCCGGGCAATGGCTACCCGTTGCTGTTCCCCTCCCGACAGTCTGCCCGGCAAACGGCCGGCCTTGTCGGCCAGCCCCACCCGGTCGAGGCAGGCAAGTGCCTTGGCCCGGGTGGCGGTACTGACCGGCGCCAGGCGCTTGAAAAAGGGGACAAGGACATTTTCCAGGGCGGACAAATAGGGAAGCAGGTGGTGCATCTGAAAAACCATGGAAAAGTCCGTGGAACGCAGGCGATCCAGCTCATGGCCCGGGAGCCCGGACAGGCTGCGATCCTCGTAGCGGATCTCCCCCGTGTCCGGGGTGAGCAGAGTTGCCAGCACATTGAGCAGGGTCGACTTGCCCGAACCCGACCGGCCCACGATGCAGGCGAAATCCCCGGCCCCGATGGTCAGGTTCACCCCTTGCAGAGCCGGAGCGCTGGCGGAGGCGCCGGCATGGCGTTTGGTCACATCGATAGCACGCAGCATCGCGGGTCTCCTTCTAGAGCATGACCAGGGCTTGGGACGGTTCGATCCTGGCGGCGGCCAGGGACGGCGGCAGGGAGGCCAGGAGCGACAGCCCGGACACGGCCGCGAAGATGACCGCGAACTGGACCGGATCGAACACCGGCGGGGCCACGTCGCCGAGGTCCAGCAGGCCGAANCCATAACAGCAAGCACTGGGGAGACCATTGCTACCTGCCCGGCGGTGGTCGTTGCCTTCCGTCTGGCATCCCCAGACTGTCTTATTGGGCCTGCTTGACGCGGCCATCCTCGATCTCCACCACCCGGGAAGCCATGGACGCGTAGCGCGGTTCATGGGTGACCATGACCACGGTGATGCCCTCCGCGTTGAATTCCCGCAGCAGGTCCATGACCGTGTTGCCCGTGGTCCTGTCCAGACTGCCCGTGGGTTCGTCGGCAAAGATGATCCGGGGGGCGGTGACTAGTGCCCGGGCAATGGCCACCCGTTGCTGCTCCCCGCCCGAAAGTCTGCCCGGCAAACGGCCGGCCTTGTCGGCCAGCCCCACCCGGTCGAGGCAGGCAAGTGCCTTGGCCCGGGTGGCGGTACTGACCGGCGCCAGGCGCTTGAAAAAGGGGACAAGGACATTTTCCAGGGCGGACAAATAGGGAAGCAGGTGGTGCATCTGAAAAACCATGGAAAAGTCCGTGGAACGCAGGCGGTCCAACTCACGGCCCGGGAGCCCGGACAGGCTGCGATCCTCGTAGCGGATCTCCCCCGTGTCCGGGGTGAGCAGAGTTGCCAGCACATTGAGCAGGGTCGACTTGCCCGACCCTGACCGGCCCACGATGCAGGCGAAATCCCCTGCCCCGATGGTCAGATTCACCCCTTGCAGAGCCGGAGCGCTGGCGGAGGCGCCGGCATGGCATTTGGTCACATCGATGGCACGCAGCATGACGGGTCTCCTTCTAGAGCATGACCAGGGCTTGGGACGGTTCGATCCTGGCGGCAGCCAGGGACGGCGGCAGGGAGGCCAGGAGCGACAACCCGGACACGGCCGCGAAGATGACCGCGAACTGGACCGGATCGAACACCGGCGGGGCCACGTCGCCAAGGTCCAGCAGGCCGAAAAACCGGAAGCTGGCCGCGAAGCCGGCGCAGTATCCGATCACGGCCGCGACGCAGCCAAGCAGCAGCCCCTCCAAATTCATGAGAACAAACACGGTCGTTTTGGAAAAGCCCACGGCCCGCAGGAGTCCGATCTCGTTTTTGCGCTCGTTGACCGACGAAAACACCGACAGGCCGATCATGACGCAGGCGGTGATTAGAATCACCCCGGACACGGCCAGGGCGAGCTGTTTGACGAAGTTCACGGTCATCATCCGCTGCCGGACCACCTGCTGCATGGCCTTGATGTCCGTGCCCGGCAACTTGGCCGCGATCTGGGCGGTGATCTCGTCGATGGGACAGCCGGCGCAAAGCGCCGCCACCTCCACGAAATGCACCCGGTTCTCCTTGCCGACAGCCTGTTGCAAGGTGTGCAGATCCGCGAACAGGACCTTGTCGTCCTCGCCGCCCGTGGCCGCCAGCACCCCGGCCACGGTAACCGTCCGTCCCTCCACGACGACCGAGCTCCCGGGAGCTAGCCCCAGGCGGGTAGCCGCCTCGGACCCGGCGAGCAGCGCGTCCGGGGCCTTGGGCAGACTCCCGGCAGCCGCTGACCAGAAGCTCTTGATGGCGAGCTCCTCCTTGAAATCCACGCCGATCACCCCCACGGGTGTCCCGCCGACCCGGGTGAACACCGCGAACTTGGGCGCCACGGCGCTGATGCGGTCCTTGTGGTGAATGGAACGCACCGCGGCCGTCACCGCGTCTTCTTGCAGGTATTTGACGTCATAGGACACGTCGCCGAGCATCAAGCCGCCGTAGCCCACGGACAGGGTCTCGGTCTTGGGGACGATCAGGATATTGGCCCCGTAGGCGGCCAGTTTTTTTTCCAGGCTTTCGCCCACGGCCTTGGAGAGCTCGATCAGGGCCGTGACCGAGGCCACGCCGATGGAAAAAACCAGGATCATGAGCACGGTGCGCGCGGACTTCCGGCGCAGGTTGCGCAGAGGGATGGTGAAGATATTCATGGGGCAAAGTGCCTTTGGCAAAGTGGCCTAGAAAAAGCCGGCGCCCGCGGCCAGGTCCGAAGCCTGGATCACAAGCTTGTCCCCGCTCACGGAACGGGTCAGGGGCCCGGGATTGCAGCCGCCCCGAACCTCGCCCACCATGTTCAGATGGAATCGGCGGCCGCAGTTAGCGCAGACCACGAAATCCCCGTCGGCGCGGTAGCCCTTTTTTTCCGGATAGCAGACATCGCAGGCGTCAAAGGCGGTGCGGAGCTGGCCGTCCGGACTTTTGACCGCGAAGAAACGTATCGTCTTGCCGTTTTGCTCGATGGAAAAGAAATGGACCTTCCCGTCGGACACATCGGCCAGGGGGATAGTCACCACCCCGTTTTCCGCCTTCACCTCGGTGTCGCCGGAAGACAGGCCGAGAAAGGCCCGGGCCTGGCCGGACATCAGAAAACTCCCGGCCAGGGCCAGGACAACGACGAGGACAGCACCGCGCATGGAGTACCTCAGAGGGGTTGGAGGATCGATCGGACAGCCGGCCCGGCAGGCCTGGCCAGACAAAAACCATACTTTATCCGTCTGGATTTCGGCCAAATAAGCAACAACCGTGCCCTTGGCAAGGGCATCCCAGCAACAACCCGCAATTTCTAAGAAATTTAAGACAGTAACGTCCCAGAGAAGGTTTCCCCAGGAAGGAATGGACGGACGCACTGTTCAGTATTTATCCGATCTGTCTGAAAATACGCCCCTGGGGCGCCTCCGCTGTCTTCTTTTTATACAGCGCGGCGCGGTTGGGTTTGGCTGATGGCGACTTCGCATCATCACTTAGGCAGCTGACAAAATGATCGAAAAAGGCTTCCCTCTGGCCAGCCCCTGGGGCGGGCAACACGGTGACGCCCATAATCTAGACTTACTTTGTACAAAATAGCCTCCCAGGAGCCTGCCCTGCGGCAAACATGGAAACGCGACGACATCCTCTCGCTCAGGGGGCAGGAGGATGTCCATGCCGCCCCACAGGCGCAGCGCCGTGCCCACCAGCATGGGCGCCAGCATGGAATGGAGCCCGAGGGGATGGGGCTATAGCGGCCCACCAGGGTGATCAGCGCCAAGGGCGGCCGCCTGGCCCGAAAATGTTGACGGATTGTCATGGAACCCGGGGCGCTTTCGTTTGCCATCCCCTGGCCGGCTTGCTAGTTTCGATACGGTTTTCAGGATTGTCACCTACCCGTCCGCCGGAGGCGCCCATGTTGCGGTGCGTGCTTGCCCTGGTCGTGATCGGCATTCTGGCGCCCTGGGGCGCGCTCCCGTCCGCCCTGGCCCAGAGTGAAAAGGCCATAAGCCTGCGGCGCGAAGGCGGTCTCGTGCCGTATGCTCCGCCCCAGGCCTTCCTTGACGGCTACTTCCTGACCGATCCCATGCACCCGGCCTTTCTCTACGGCCCGGTCAAGGATTTCGTGGCCAGTCGCACCTGCCCCGCCACCTGGCTCATCGAGGAAGACGCCAAACAGAACCTGGACAAATCCGCGGCCAGCGCGCCCCTGGCCGAATACAGCCTGACCCTCGAAGTGGACTGCCCCCGGGGGGTTACCCAATTCGTGTTCGTGGACCAAAGCGCCCTGTCGCCCAAGGACTGGTTCGCCTGGCGCCGGAAGTTCCACGGCCGCAAAGCCGAGGCCGAATACGGCGATACCGTCGCCCAACTGGAAAAGGCCCTGGCCGACGGCTACCGGGTCACGGGCGAACTGCGTTTCGTGGCCCGCGACGGCGTCCTCGANCCCCGTTCGCCCCAGGATCTNCCCCCCGAAATNTTGGCCAGCGCGCCCCGCTACGACTGTCAGCGCGGCGCCCCCACCGGGCCCTAGGAAACACCGCCCATGTCCCGAAGGCACCTGCGGACCAGTCATGGCCAGACCCTGGCCGCCCTTGCGGTCCTGGCTGTCCTTGGCATCCTCGCCGCCTGGCTGTGGACGCGGCAGGCAATCTTCAGTCCGGCCGTGGAAGTGGCCCTGCATCCGCCCACGCCGGTCGGCTCCGTGCGACCGGCGGGACTGGCCGCCTTTGCCACGGCGGCCTTCCTCAACGACCTGCCCGGAACCGAGGCGACGCCGGCCGGGGTCGTGGAGAGCTATGATCCGGACACCTTGTCGGACAAGATCGACGGCAAGGCGGAACTTTACATCTCCGCCCATTTCAAGGAGATGTCCTGCCGCTCCTTCACGCTCTCCGACGGGACCAGGGTCCAAATTTATGTCTATGCCCTGGCCACACCGACGGACGCCTTCGCGGTCCTCAGTTCCCAGCGGCGTCCCGGGGCCCAGGCCTCGACCGTCACGCCGGAGGCCTATCTGGCCGAAAACACGCTGTGCCTGGCCAAGGGTCGCTTTTACGTGGAGCTGGTGGCCGACCGGACCGGGCCCAGGGTGGCCGCCAGCCTGACCGCCATGGCCACGGTCCTGGCCGGACGCCTGCCCGTGGAAGCGGCCAAGGCTGCGCCGTCCTTGGTCGAAACCTCGCTTTTCCCAACCGACGGTCTGGATGCGTCCAGCCTCCGGCTGACCGCCTCGGACGCCATGGGCATGGCCGGATTTACCAATGTTTACACGGGCGATTACAGTCTACCGGGCGGCCAGGCCACGGCCTTCCTGGCCGTGCGCGACACGCCGGAGAAGGCCAAGGCCGACGCTACGGCCTTTGCCGCCTTCCTGACCCAAAACGGGTATGCCCCGGCCGCGCCGCCGGCCAGCGCGCCAGCCCAGCCGGATGGGGCCACCCTGCTGGCCACGGACGGTTCCTTTGAAATCATCTTCACCAGAGGCCGGGTGCTGGCCGGAGTCCACGACGCGACCAGCCTCGCCGCCGCCCTGGAGCTGGCCGGACGCCTGGACCGGGCCCTGGAGAGCATCCCATGAACGAACCCGGGGAGATAGCCGCCAATCACAATGCCATCACGGCCCTCAACCGTCGGGATTTTCTGCGCCGCCTGGCAGCGGCCTCGGCCCTGGCCCTGGGCACCGGCGGCGCCGGTTTCCTGTGGCGCGACACCCAGGGACCAGCCGCGAACGCCGGACAGACCGTGCTCCCGGGGCTGGGTGATTTTTCGGTCGCCGCCCCGCCCGCTGGCAGCCCGCGTCTGGCCGTGGTCCACGGCACGGACCGGGGCACCATGTTCAAGACCGGGATCGAGGCCCTGGGCGGTCTTTCCCGTTACATAAGCCGGGGCGACAGCGTACTGGTCAAGGTCAACGCCGTGGTTGCCTCACCGGCCATCCTCGGCGCGACCACGCATCCCGACCTGCTCGCCGCCGTGGTCACGGCCTGCCGGCAAGCCGGGGCGGCCACGGTGCGCGTCACGGACAATCCCATCAACAGCCCNGAATCCTGTTTCGAGGTCTCCGGCCTGGCCCAGGCGGCCNGACAAGCCGANGCNCGCCTGCTCCTTCCCAAACCGGGATTTTTCACCCCGGTCAGCCTGCCCCAGGCCAAGCTGATCAAGGACTGGCCGGTCATGGCCGGCGCCCTGGCCGGGGCGACCAAGGTCATCGTGCTCTCCCAGGTCAAGGACCACCACCGGGCCGGCGCGTCGCTGAGCCTCAAAAATCTCTACGGACTGCTCGGCGGCCGGCGCAATGTCTTCCACCAGGACATAAACGGCATCATCGCCGAGCTTGGCCGNCTCATCCGCCCCACGCTTTATGTCCTCGACGGNGTGGTTTCCATGATGACCAACGGCCCGACCGGCGGTTCCCTGTCCGATCTCAAGGCCACNGNCACCTTGTTCGTCGCGACCGANCCCGTGGCCACGGATGTGCTTGGAGCCGGATTGCTCGGACGTACCCCGGACGAACTGCCCTATCTGCGCCTGGCCGAGGCGGCCGGGGTCGGCACCACCGACGTGGCCAGCCTGTCCCCCGTCACCATCAACACCGAACCGGCAGCAGGCTGATCCCATGCGTATCGTCACCGCCCGACGCATAAGCCAAGGCTTTTTCCTTCTCCTTTTTGGCTGGCTGGCCGTGGTATCCACGGTCGGCGACCAGCTCTGGCAGCTTCGGGGCTGGCCCGTGGGCTGGCTGCTCGCCCTTGATCCCCTGGCCGCCCTGGGCACCCTGCTCGCCACCGGCACCGTGTTCGGCCTGCTGGTGTGGGGGCTGGGCGTTTTGGCCCTGACCTTTCTCCTCGGCCGCTTTTTCTGCGGTTTCATTTGCCCGCTCGGCACCTGCCAGCAGATCGCGGGCTGGCTTTTCCGGCTGCGAACCGGACAGGACAGACGGGTGGCCGATAACCGGCCATCCCGGGTCCAGGGCCTCAAGTACGCCCTGCTCGCCTTCCTGCTCGTCGCGGCCGCGGGCGGCTCCTTGCAGACCGGACTGCTCGACCCGCTGCCGCTTCTCACCCGAGGCCTCGACCTGGCCGTACTGCCCATGGCCAACGGCGGGAGCGGCCTGCTCTTCCCCGAGGCCAGGCAGGTATCCGGCGCCTGGCTCCTCGGCGGCGTGCTCCTGGCGGTCTTGGGACTGACCGCCCTGCGCCCCCGATTTTTCTGCCGCACGCTCTGTCCGGCCGGCGCCCTGCTCGGGCTGGCCACCCGGTTCGTCCCCTGGCGCATCGGCAAATCCCGGGCCGGCTCCTGCGGCACCTGCCACCTGTGCGAGGAATACTGCGAGGGCGGCTGCGCACCCTCGGGCGAATTCACGGTGGCCGAGTGCGTGCTGTGCGGCAACTGCCTGGACCGCTGCCCCACCGGACGCATCGGCTTTGCCGGCCGGCCGTCGGTGGCCGGCGAACGGGCCCTGCCCGACCTGTCCCGGCGCGGGGCGGTGGTGGCCGTGGCCGCCGGCGCCCTGGCCGTGCCCCTGTGGCGGGTNGGGGGACTGGCCGGCACAGGNCGCAATCCNTCGCTCATCCGNCCGCCAGGCGCGCTGGACGAAGACCATTTCCTGGCCCGTTGCCTGCGCTGCGGGCTGTGCATGCGGGTGTGCCCGTCAGGCGTGATCCAGCCGGCCCTGCTTTCGGCCGGCATCCAAGGCGTGTGGACGCCGGCCCTGGATTTCCGCCTGGGCCGAGCCGGCTGCCAGATCAACTGCATCGCCTGCGGCCAGGTCTGCCCCACGGCCGCCCTCCGGCCGCTGACCCTCGACGAACGCCGCGGCACCGGCGCTTTCGAGGACAAAGGCCCCATCCGGCTCGGCACCGCCTTTCTCGACCGCACCCGCTGCCTGCCTTGGGCCATGAACAGGCCCTGTATCGTCTGCCAGGAGGTCTGTCCGGTCAGCCCCAAGGCCATCTACACCCGGGTCGTGTTCGAACCGGTCCGGGGCGGCCGATTCCTGCCCGTATCGGTGGAAGGCGCGACGGTTCGTCTGGGCACGCCGCTCACGGCTGGACGCAACCTGGCCGGCGGCGACTATTTCCTGCGCCCGGCCGACGATGCCCGGGCCGAACCCCGGCGCATCACCGCCGCCGCGGACACGGAGCTGGCCCTGGAGAAAGCCCTGCCACCTGGCGATCCCGGCCAGGACCTGGAAGTCGTGGTCCGGCTCCAGCAGCCGCATATCGATCCGGCGCGCTGCATCGGCTGCGGCATGTGCCAGCACGAATGCCCGGTGTCTGGGCTGCGGGCCGTCCGGGTCACAAACGAAAACGAATCCCGCTCCGGCCCGGGCCGCATGCTGGCGTAGGGAGCGAGGACAAGGAAAAGAAGAGAGATGGAAGATGCCTCCGGCGGCCGGGGCATGATGCCCCCGGACCCCTCGAAAACAGGGACCCCTTTGGCCGCCAACGGCATAACACCGACCCCCTTTAAGGAGCAGACCATGGCTGACGGAAAAACTGCCGGCCTCACCCGCCGGGATCTCATGAAAGGCTTGGGACTGGGCGGCCTGGCCGTGAGCGTGGCCGGCGTGCCGGGGATGGCCCTGGGCGCCGAGGCACCGGCCGACAAGTCCAACCTCGCCCCCATGCCCAAGCGCCCCCTGGGCAAAACCGGCTTGGACGTCTCGATTTTAAACCTCGGCGGCATGTTCGACACGGTCAACAACCAGCTCCTGCTCAAGCAGGCCCTGAACTGGGGCATCAATTTCTGGGACACGGCCGAATCCTATGGTAACGGCCTGTCCGAAACAGGCTACGGCCGTTTTTTTTCCCGCAACCCCGAGGCCCGCAAGGAAGTCATCCTGACCACCAAGCTCGTGGCCAAGGAGGGCAAGCTGACCGAGCGCCTGGATGCGGCCTTGTCCCGGCTCAAGACCCCGTCGGTGGACCTGTTTTACATCCACTCGGTCACGAACATCGCCGAGATGGACGGCCAGATCCGCGACTGGGCAGCGGCCATGAAAAAGGCCGGTAAAATCAAGTTCTTCGGCTTCAGCAGCCACACCAATATGGCCGACTGCCTGGAAGGGGCAACCAAGCTCGACTTTATCGACGCGGTCATGATTTCCTACAACTTCCGGCTGATGCATGAAGACAAGATGCGCCAGGCCATTGCCGCGGCCAAGGCGGCCGGCATCGGCGTGGTGGCCATGAAGACCCAGGGGGGCGGACCGATCAAGACCGATACCCAGGCCGAACTCGACCTGGCCGGCCATTTCCTGGAAAAGGGCTTCACCGACAAGCAGGCCAAGCTCAAGGCCATCTGGGCCAATCCCGACATCGCCAGCCTCTGTTCCCAGATGCCCAACCTGACGATTCTGTCCGCCAACGTGGCCGCCGCCCGGGACGCCACGCATCTGGCCCGGCAGGATTTCGAGGTGCTGTCGCGCTTTGCCACAGCCACGGCCGGAGACTACTGCGCCGGCTGCGCCACGGTCTGCGCCGGGGCCATGGGTGGAGCGGTGCCGGTGGCCGACGTCATGCGAGCCATGATGTATTACCGGGACTACGGCGAGCGGGAACTGGCCCGGGAGCTCTTTGCCAGCCTGCCCGAGGCCGTGCGGGACAAACTCGGCCACCTGGACTTCTCCCTGGCCGAGGCGGCCTGCCCCCGGGGCGTGCCGGTGGCGGCCATCGTCCGCGATGCGGCCAGCCTGCTGGCGTAACGCAGGGAGGAAGGAAACGCCGTCAGCGGGCCAAGGGCGCAGCCCTTGGCCCATCCATGGCATCTCACGCTTCAGGTTCTGGAGCATGGGACTCGACAGGAGGCGTGAGGAAGGGGTGGGTCGGAGCAAGGAGCGCACGCCCCCATCCCGTCCTTGCCGGGGGCCTCGGCTTTTTGTATCTCTTGTAACTGATTTTGCGTGTGCGTTCTGGGGATAGTGCTGGGGAAGGATAGAGGCTCGAACAGGCTGGGGTAAAAAATACCATCTCACCATCTGATTGAACTGGCGCGCCCGGAGGGATTCGAACCCCCGGCCTG
>JGI20225J20221_1001378_pt1 | contig 25658 bp, 20 predicted proteins | sample BioMet4_FD_20221 | JGI IMG/M metagenome (IMG submission 20221)
CCCTGTTAGACTCTGGGCGGTTTCGATTTAAGGTCCAGCAATCTTTGTCGCAGCAGCGGGGTGCGCCAGCCGTTGCGGGCCGGAGCTCGGGGTTCCTATTTCTGGGTAGCGGGTTTCCTGGATGCCGGCAGTCAGTGTGGAATCTCCCTGCGCCTTTTCTCTATTTGGTCCTCAGCGGTCTCTCCTCGAACAATTGAAATGATTTCTATTAGGGGTCTAGGTCACTTTTCCGCCGAAGAAGCTATTCTTGACCGACTTGTGGTACTCCTATATGTCTTTGACAGATTCTATCCAAAGGGTTTTTTTCTTGTCGAGTGTGTCGAGGCGGCCATGGGACATGGTGTTGGATCGCGTCTATGCAATGCACGGAGCTGCGGGAGTTCTTCGCGTTTTGAGCTCTCGCTATCGTCTTGTCGGGCTTGTCCGATTTGTTCTTCGACGACGAGTCTTAATTTCGAATGGTGAAAAAATTGACTTCTGGGGCAACTAATAAATCTAGTGGCCCCAGAAAGGAAAAAATAGTCTATTTTAACTCATGTCTGTACTGCATTCGGAAATATTCACCCCATAAGTCGGCCAAATGCGTCTTCAGTCCTCGATGTTAATCAAAGCTCGGCGCATTAAAGGACGACCTTTTAAAGCGAATCTGAGCGGCGGGCGGCGCGAGGCCTATAAGGAGTTTTATTGTTATCCGAGGACCGGGCACACCATTCGTGTTATTCTTTTAAAAAAATGTAATAACAAATACAATAGCGACTAGCAACCGTACGCCTATAGAATTTTAGATATTTGAGAATATGTTTCCGGGAAAATTTAAATTTAGGCACGGCTTGAGTCCAATAACAGATTTTAAAGATAAAAAAAAATATCTATCCAAAAATAAAACAGAATAAATAAAAGATAACTTGTAAAGAACAAATCAAATCAACAATTTTATTGAGATATTTGTTTAAGATCAACGCTCTATAAAACGAGTCCCCCTGTCTGTTGTATCCTAAGAAAAAGCAGTACAACCAAACCATAGCTCATAGAATAGAAAAATATAATTTTCCTCAAAGAGGTTAACTTATAATTCTACTATTCGTAATATGAATAAACCAATAAAATAACAGACACGGGCAGTGCGAAATAAGAAATAGGTAGTCAGGCCCGACGAATAATATTAAACATTGCCCCCCCTTCAAATATACCTTATGGGCAACCTTATATCTTTATATAAATCTTTATTAAACAGCTAATTACACAAAACAGAGCGGGACTGAAAAGAAATAATCACAGGGCCCGCCACAAAAGCCCGAAACCTGCTATATATTCATTCCGAACTTTTTCCCCTGGGCCACCGACTTCAATATTTGAGCGGCTCACAATATTTCGATTACTAAGCAATTTAGCCGTAAAGAAAATCACCAAAGTTTTTTTTCGGCGGCCCCTGTTCCCTAACGGCCTTCGACTTAGCTCCAGCCCCCCCTTACAATAATATTGCCCACGGGCCGCAATTCTTTTTATCTTTTTTTTTTTTTTTTTTTTTGCATACGAAAAATTTACCATGCCAAAGCCCGCCAATTTTAATAAGAGGCCGAAATAAAACCTTTGAACGGGTCACAATACCTTGTTTCGAGTCCCCCTGCGAATTCTTATAAGTTCCTTCGGCACTTTTTACCATACACTTTCGGGCGCTAAGCGTCGATTGCTGCGCCGTCCGAGTCATAATAGACCCCCAGATAATATTTGCTATTCCCTCAAAACTTCGTAGTTATTTTATAGAATGCCGAAGGGCGCTATTGCCTTTATTTTTTTTTCGGCGCCTCAACGACTTGCCTGGAGCCCCTGACACCTCGGCAGAGGCTGCAACTTTGCGGAGGCAAAAACAGATGTCGTCGAACAAAGATGGCGAAGGCCGCCAAACGGCTCTCGGTCGTCGTCGCATTTTTTCAAGTAAGCTTATTTTTCACCACCATATATCCTCCTCCGTCACCGGCGCCCGCGACGCCAACGCGTCGAAGCCGCGCCTAGAAGTCCATCAAGGAGAAGGAGTCGAAGTCTGCTCTGGCCCTATGGTCTGTCCGGGGCCCCCTTGTTGAATACATTTACTGCCATGCCATTTATATTGGCCCGCAGCCCTTTCGGTAGGCATACGCCATCCCCACCGCCCGACAGCCGTCGCTAGGCGCCGACTTGTTGCCATGATAGTCAATGCCGGGCCTCAGACATTCGCCACACTAAAAAGGCGAAAGAAGAAGCAGCGCTAAAGAAGAAGAAAAAGGGTCCTACTTGCGGTTACAGGTGGGCCTTTACGATGGGCGGCAAATGCCAAGTTGCCGACTGTTAATGCCCTCAAAAATTTTAGACATGTCGCCAAGAAGGTGGCCATACTTATACAGAATGCCATTGGCACGTAGTTATTAACTGGTCGTCGTGTATTGAAGGATAAGAATAAGTCTGCTGCGCAGTCCCTATCTTCCCTAGTCCATAATATCTTCTTAAGGCCCCTTATAGTGTCACTTTCAACGCTGCGACTAAAGGCTGCGATTGGCCATAGTCGCCACCTTAGGCAAATATATTTTTTACTTCCCTTATACTCCGCAATTATCAATTTGCGCCATCATTTTGCACTAACATGCCCATTAAATGTAGCTTCCGTTTAGTGCATACATGAATTTTAATGAGCCAACTGAGGCCGTTAGCCTGCTGAAACTTCATGCCGTTGAAGGAAGCGAAGAAGGAATTCTTGGCGGCGAGTTCGGCGCCTAGATCCTGAGCCAGCGATTTCTTGTTCTCTTTAGTTATTCTCATAGATAAAACCTTTATAGTAATATTATACAAAAAAAAAACTTAATGCGCTGTATTCCGGTAGCACTTTTTAGGATTAATAAGACTGGCACCGACTTACTCTGCCGACACCGGATTGGGTGTCAGTACCATCAGCCCTGGAGCCCTTAACTTCCGTGTTCGGAATGGGAACGGGTGTAACCTCTCCGGAATAAGCACCAGTCTAATAAATCCCAAAAAGCGCTGAAACTTAGAAAGCCAGAACACAAAGACCACACACTAACGGTTAGATAATCTGATGTTTCCATCAGGATTAGAAAATAAGGCCAAGCCTCACGGCCGATTAGTATCGGTTAGCTCAACACGTTACCGTGCTTACACCTCCGACCTATCAACCCGGTAGTCTTCCGGGGGCCTTCAGTCCCATTGCTGGGAAGGGAAACCTTATCTTGGGACGGGTTTCACACTTAGATGCTTTCAGCGTTTATCCCTACCGAACACCGCTAACCGGCTTATGCAGTTGGCACTACAACCGGGATACGGGCGGTTCGTCCACCCAGGTCCTCTCGTACTGTGGGCAGCTTCCCTCAAGTTTCCTACGCGCATAGCAGATAGAGACCGTACTGTCTCACGACGTACTGAACCCAGCTCACGTACCGCTTTAATGGGCGAACAGCCCAACCCTTCCCACCTGCTTCAGCGGGAGGATGCGATGAGCCGACATCGAGGTGCCAAACCTGGTCGTCGATGTGGACTCTTGGACCAGATCAGCCTGTTATCCCCGGGGTAGCTTTTATCCGTTGAGCGATGGCCCTCCCACGAGGTACCACCGGATCACTATGACCGACTTTCGTCCCTGTTCGGCCTGTCGGCCTCACAGTCAAGCTCTCTTCTACCATTGCGCTCGGCGAGCGATTTCTATTCGCTCTGAGAGAACCTTTGTACGCCTCCGTTACTCTTTGGGAGGCGACCGCCCCAGTCAAACTGCCCGCCTGCCAATGTTCTCCGGCCGGTTAACGGCTTCGGAGTTAGAATCACAATTCCCCAAGGGCGGTATTTCACCATTGCCTCAACAAGGGCCAAAACCCTTATCTCACAGGCTCCCGCCTATCCTACGCATGACAAATCATAATTCAATGACAAGTTACAGTAAAGCTCCACGAGGTCTTTTCGTCTAGCTACGCGCAGCAAGCGTCTTCACTTGCACCACAATTTCGCCGAGCCCATCGTTGAGACAGCGGGATCTTCGTTATGCCATTCGTGCAGGTCGGAACTTACCCGACAAGGAATTTCGCTACCTTAGGACGGTTATAGTTACCGCCGCCGTTTACCGGGGCTTAAGTTCGAAGCTTCGCCTTGCGGCTAACCCCTCCCCTTGACCTTCCGGCACCGGGCAGGCATCAGGCCCTATACGTCATCTTGTGATTTCAGCAGAGCCCTAAGTTTTTGTTAAACAGTCACGATCCCCATTTCACTGCGACCTTTTCACGCATACAGGCTGTTACCCCTATACGGCTACTCAGGCACTCCTTATTCCGAAGTTACGGAGCCAGTTTGCCTAGTTCCTTAACGATGGTTATCTCGCGCACCTTAGTATATTCAACTCGCCCACCTGTGTCGGTTTACGGTACGGTTATCGTGTAAACTCCCTGCGAAGCTTTTCTAGGCAGTGTGATTGGGCTACTTCGGACTGTTACCAGCCCTCGTCTCAGTTTCCGGATCTGACAGCACTGCGGATTTGCCTACAATGCCTTTCCTTCCACTTTTCCCCGGGACAACCTTTACCCGGTAAGCTTACTCTCCTGCGTCCCTCCTCAGGTTATGACGCTTACACAATAGTTCAGGAATATTAACCTGATGCCCTTCGGCTACGCCTTTCGGCCTCGTCTTAGGACCGACTAACCCTGAGTCGACGAACGTTGCTCAAGGAATCCTTAGGCTTTCGGTGACAAGGATTCTCACCTTGTTTATCGCTACTTATTCCAGCATCCTCACTTCTTAACGCTCCAGCACTCCTTACGGTATACCTTCGACGCATTAAGAACGCTCCCCTACCACTGTTAAGATACTTCTACCTTAACAATCCGCGACTGCGGTGGTATGCTTAGCCCCGTGTCATTTTCGGCGCGGATTCGCTAGACTAGTGAGCTGTTACGCACTCTTCAAAGGATGGCTGCTTCTGAGCCAACCTCCTAGCTGTTTGTGTAAATCCACATCCTTTGCCACTTAGCATACACTTTGGGACCTAGATCGGCGGTCTGAGCTGTTTCTCTCTTGCACGTGAAGCTTTTCCCTCACGAACTGACTGCTGTGTAATTCGCCGCGGTATTCGGAGTTTGATTGAGTTCGGACCAAGGGTCGCTCAGCCTACATCATTCAGTGCTCTACCCCCGCGGGTTAACACACAACGCTATCCCTATAGATATTTCGGGGAGAACTAGCTATCACCAAGTTCGATTGGCCTTTCACCCCTAACCCCAGCTCATGTAGAAACTTTTCAACGTTTAACACTTCGGACCTCCATCACCGGTTAAGGTGACTTCATCCTGGCCAGGGTTAGATCACTTGGCTTCGAGTATGCTGATACGAACTTTCGCCCTATTCAGACTTGCTTTCGCTACGGCTCCGGAGTTTACTGCCTCCTTAACCTCGCTCGCACCACGCAACTCGCTGGATCATTCTTCAACAGGCACGCTGTCGCGCATTGCCCAATTGCTTGGGCCATAGCGCTTCAACAGTTTATAGATATACGGTTTCAGGTTCTATTTCACTCCCGGTCTCGGGTTCTTTTCGCCTTTCCCTCGCGGTACTAGTTCACTATCGGTCACTAGAGAGTATTTAGTCTTGGAGAGTGGTCTCCCCGAATTCCCACCGGATTGCACGTGACCGGTGGTACTTAGGTACTCGTCGGAAGCCTATGGGATTTCGCATACGGGGCTTTCACCCTGTTCCGCCACGCTTTCCAGCGTGTTCCGCTATCCCGCGGTTTTCACTTCCCGGTTCTTAACCGGACGAGCCCTGTAACCCCTAAGGAATAAATTCCTACGGTTTGGACTGTTCCCTGTTCGCTCGCCACTACTTGGGGAATCTCGTTGATTTCTTCTCCTCCTGGTACTATGATGTTTCACTTCCCAGGGTTGTCTTCAAAGCGCTATCTGCCAGCCTGTCGGCCAGCCCTTTACGCAGTGATCTGCAGGTCATCCCTGCAGCGGTTTCCCGATTCGGATATCCGCGGGTCAAAAGATATTTGCTCCTCTCCGCGGCTTTTCGCAGCTTATCACGTCCTTCATCGACTTCTAGTGCCAAGGCATCCACCATATACCCTTGTAGCTTGGCCTTATTTTTTAATCCTGATCTAACTATTTCTCTTACTAACTGACTTAATTTCTTAAGTCGCGATCATTTTTTCACTTTCAACCTTTACTATTGTTGTTTTTTACTTCTTTAGTATTTTACTACTAAGGTGTGATATATTGTGTTGTTTGTGTCTTGATTATTCATCAAGACGCTTGGCTTTTTAAGTTCCTTCGGCTAACACTACGCTCACTTACTGAGTCTAATAAGTATTGCCTTGGAATTCAGCGCATTAAGTTTTCAAAGATCTTACTTCAAATCTGTACTACATCTCTTTCTTCGGAGCTTCTCTCTTCTCTTCCGGACTGCTTCCTTTATGGAGCAGACCGGGGTCGAACCGGCGACCTCCTGCTTGCAAAGCAGGCGCTCTCCCAGCTGAGCTACTGCCCCGAAGTCATTTGGGCCCAGATGGATTTGAACCATCGACCCCACGCTTATCAAGCGTGTGCTCTGACCAACTGAGCTATAGGCCCAACAAAACATGTATGAATGGCCACCCTGAACCGTCTAGTTGACGGACCGACCTTTATTCCCCCGTGAAAAGGAATAATAAAGGAGGTGATCCAGCCGCACGTTCTCGTACGGCTACCTTGTTACGACTTCACCCCAATTACCAGACACAACTTGGAACCGGGCGTCTCCCCGGCGCTTCTGTTGCAGCCGATTTTCGTGGTGTGACGGGCGGTGTGTACAAGGCCCGGGAACGTATTCACCGCAGCCTGCTGATCTGCGATTACTAGCGATTCCAGCTTCATGCAGGCGAATTGCAGCCTGCAATCTGAACTAGGGCACAGTTTTAGGATTTGCTCCACCTCGCGGTCTCGCTCCCCTCTGTCTGTACCATTGTATCACGTGTGTAGCCCTGGACATAAAGGCCATGATGACTTGACGTCGTCCCCACCTTCCTCCGTGTTATCCACGGCAGTCTCCTGAGAGTCCTTAACCCTAAGGTTAAGCAACACAGGACAAGGGTTGCGCTCGTTGCGGGACTTAACCCAACATCTCACGACACGAGCTGACGACAGCCATGCAGCACCTCGGCTGACTCCCTTGCGGGTCCCAAAGACTTTCACACCCAGTACCATCAGTCGTTCGAGCCCAGGTAAGGTTCTTCGCGTAGCGTCGAATTAAACCACATGATCCACCGCTTGTGCGGGCCCCCGTCAATTCCTTTGAGTTTTAGCCTTGCGGCCGTACTCCCCAGGCGGTAGACTTAATGCGTTTGCGTCGGCACGGAAGGGGTCGATACCTCCCACACCTGGTCTACATCGTTTACGGCTAGGACTACCAGGGTATCTAATCCTGTTCGCTCCCCTAGCTTTCGTGTCTCAGCGTCAATTAAGGCCCAGAAATCTGCTTTCGCCTTTGGCGTTCTTCCGAATATCTACGCATTCCACCGCTACACTCGGAATTCCAATTTCCTCTACCCAATTCAAGAAACCCAGTATCAGCCGTCCCGCCGTGGTTGAGCCACGGGATTTCACAACTGACTTAAGCTCCCGCCTACACACGCTTTACGCCTAGTAATTCCGAGTAACGCTCGCCACCTACGTATTACCGCGGCTGCTGGCACGTAGTTAGCCGTGGCTTATTCGCAGAGTACTGTCAAACCATTGCTGGCTTTCGCCCCCTGCAAAAGAAGTTTACAATCCGAAAACCTTCGTCCTTCACGCGGCGTCGCTGGATCAGACTTGCGTCCATTGTCCAAAATTCCCCACTGCTGCCTCCCGTAGGAGTAGGGCCCGTATCTCAGTGCCCTTGTGGCCGTTCATCCTTTTAGATCGGCTACCCGTCATCGCCTTGGTGGTCCGTTACATCACCAACTAGCTGATAGGCCGCAAACCCCTCCTTAATCGCCTTTCGGCTTTCATCACCAAAAGATGCCTTCCAGTGATTTTATGGGATATTAGCCAGACTTTCGCCCGGTTGTCTCCCCTTTAAGGGTAGGTTGTTTACGTGTTACTCACCCGTCTGCCGCTAAGCAGCCCAATACTCCGGTACTGCTCCGCTCGACTTGCATGTGTTAGGCACGCCGCCAGCGTTAACTCTGAGCCAGGATCAAACTCTCCATATAAATCTTTATAAAATTTAACGTTATTCACGCTAACTCTAAGTTTTATAGGATTCTCGTTTGTTTAGCTCTTAATTACTTTCTTTCGTCGTTACGTTTTACCGTAACCACACCTAAAGAATTGCTTCGTGTTATTACTTATTACACCATCAACAAAAACTATCAAGCTCCATGGGAGGTTTACCTTCCGGCTCCTCCGCTTTCACTCAACAGCTCCCGTTCAGGGTGCCCATTCATACATCTTCTTTCTAAAGATCTTCCGGCTTAGCTCGTCGCGCTCTCCGCGCCGCTTCCCCGGGTCCCCGCTTAAGGGACAACTTCTATAGTTTAGCTCTTTCTGCCCGGCTTTGTCAACTCTTTCTTCCTTCTTTACTTCAGACGACAAAAAAAGTTTCCCACCGCTTCTTTTTCTTCCAAAAGAGCAATGTTGTTTTGCGTTTTGACCGCTTATTTCACTTCAGCGTCTCTGTTTCGGACAACAAGTATAGTCTATCAAACTTCCCGCGCTTCTGTCAAACCTTTTCTTCCTTGGCTTCCCCCGGCTTCTAAACCGGTTCAAGACTTCAGAAATCCCAGCCTGACTCTTTGCTTCTTTAAAGATCACGCAGTTCGCTTTCGGACTACTTCTATAGTATATATCTTATTCGCTCGGCCTTTCAACACTTTTCTTGTTCATCGTCGGAGAAACATTTGAAACAAAAGAGCCCCGCTACGGGGCCCTTCTGCGATTTCTTCCGCTGTGAGAAGCTATTTCCTGACAGCTTTATTCTCCGCGTCAACGGTATAATCGCCCTTCATCGGGTCGTTTTCCTCATATACGTGAATCTCGGCCACGGCATTGTCCCTGATGACCAGCGCCCGTCTGAGAATATCTTTTTTGGAATATATATTGACGGTATTGTCCTTCATCTTTATATCTTCCTCGATAATGTTCAGATCTTTATCCAGTCTCACTCTTCCGGCGTTTTTCTTATTTACCTTTATATAGTAAATCTCGCCTCTGGCTATTTTCTTAGTCTTCACGGTGATCACGTCGGTCTTCACCGTGTCTCCGGCGACGGCGGCCTTACCCTTGTCCGCGTTTTTTTCCATTATGTTCTTAATGTTTTCATCCGCGATGCCTGAAAGGGATTTTCCGTCGTCGGTTTCGCGCGGCGGAGCGGCGAGTTTGTCGTCCTTATAATAATTCGCCGCGAGGAATTTGCCCTCAGGGGAATAATCTTTCTTCCAGCCGTTCTTTTTATCTTTGGAATAATCTACCGTCCACAAAACGGTGCCGCCGGTGGAATAAGCAGTGAATCTGCCCTCTTTCTCGCCGTTTTTATAACTTCCCGAAAGACTTACCTGCCCGCCGGGATAATATGTCTTGAAATCCCCTTCGAGAATCCCGTTCTTCATGCCTTTTACGGTTCTCGGCGTTCCGTCCGAATAAAACTCGCTGAAAACTGCGTCAGGTATACGGCCTATAAGTTTTTCTATTTTCCCGTCGGAACCGAAGATCTCCGTCGCGACGGGGACCCTGTGGTCGAAATATATGGCTTTGGTTCTTCCGTATTCAGCCGGCATTATCAGAAAAACATAATTAGATCCCGTCTGATTGTCTTTTAGAACGTCTTTAACAGGCTTATACTCCTGCTCGTCCGCGGACGTGCTTATATCGACTCCGGAATATTCTCCGACGTCCACGGGATCCTTGCCGGCGGTTTCGAAGAGAGGATCTATCGCAGCCTCTCCGGCGGCGGAAGCTGTGGATTTTTCCACTTTTATTATCTCCGCGACATCGGAATCCGGGATATCGAGATTCCCGTAGTCCGTCTTTAAAGTTATGCCTTTATCCGTTTTGATTATAACCGTCCCGCGCAGTTCGGCTCCCGAAACGGTTTTTACGATATCGGCGTAAGCCGGAACCGATACCGACAAATAAAAAACAGCCAATACGATATTATTTTTTCATAAAATTATAAGGCTCCTGCAGAAATATATATTATAACTTAAAATCCCGCCGGCTTTTTTATAAATAATACTATAAATGCTTATTATGAGGGCTATAACATTATTTCTTGTCTTCTCCATTGCCTCCTTTCCAGTTTTTACCGGAGCCGTTTCTAAAAAAGCAGAAACGAGGAAAAACACAGAGTACGACAGGCCGAACTCACAAACGCATTACTCCGGGATACTGATAAATTCGGCGGCCAGTCCGCGCAGACCGTATTTCGGCGCCGGTAATTTCAGGCTAGTTCAATTCTGCGGAAAAACGACATAATAATAGCAGGAAGACAGGCGGCAAGATTACAGAGAATTCCGCGCCGCGCCATAGAGATGTGGCGCGGCTTATAATGAACAAGACAGGCAACCAGGATAAATAGTCCGGCTTCGGAAAATACTGAGTCCGCCTCTGCAGGACGAGATAGATAAAAATTCCTGGCTAGGAAAACTGTCAGCGAAAAGATTTTATAAATTTTTGAACGAAAACGGAGCCGAACACCGCCGAACTCCCGGAAAATGGGAAATATATAAAGAAAAAACAATCTGAAGGCGAAAGCCCTTTACCGGGCGTCCCCCACGGTGGACAAGCTGCTCACCTCAGGCCTGTCCAATCTCAATTTCTCCGAAGATAAGTATCTGCCGGCCGGATTCAGACAGACCGACAATAAAAGCTTTCAACAATTATATAAAGAAAAATTCTACCCCGGGGACAAAAACAAGGAGCAGGCGCTCCCGGGAAAATTAACTCGCTCACTGTCGACGCCATAGAATAATATAGCCGCCGGAAAAAATGGGCCGAAGCGCTGGACGGAAAAAACCAGGGATATAAAAGGAATAATATTTCACCGACAACGGGTTTCATGGTATACGCGAAAAATGTCTAATAATATTCAAAAAGATAATGCCGGACCGCTCCGTGGTAAATTTCTATCTCACCGGCTCCGGGGACTGTCCGCCCGTCATAAAAGAAGAAGACAAAGGACAAGGCGGGATATATCTGGTATATAAAAAGGCAAGCGAAAATCTGCCGGAAACAACGGAAGAATAAACCCGATTAAAAAAGCCGGCTCTTGCAGCCGGCTTTTTCCGATATGCGCGACCGAAGTCTACTTATCACCGCATAAATGAAGCACGGTAAGCGCGAAGAACCTTCCGCGTCTCCCATCATGAAATCTATTGTCCGTGCTTCTCGTTAGGCATATGAAGCCGTGTCGTTTATCCTTGAATAAACCACGGCGGGAAGTCCCATGCGGCCGGAAAAAAAGCCGCCACTGTCCCGCCGCCTATGCCGTGGGCCTTCGCCTTGACGCCGAGGACCTCGCGCACGGCTTTCTTTAAGGCTGTGACTATAAGCGAACCGGAATCTGTCTGAGGAGCCGCCTGTTCTTCCTGATAAGACTTGAATTCTATGGTTACGCCGTATTTCCCTTCCACGTCGTCCGCCAGCGTTCTTATCGCCGACTTCACGTCTTCCAGTTTATAGCAGGGAAGCACTCTGCAGTCCAGATAAAAAACGTCCTTGCCGGGAATAGTGTTTATATTAGGCACATTGGCCTCTTTCTTAGTGGGTTCGAAAGTGCTGACGGGAGGAGTGTACAGTTTGTCTTTGGCGGGAAATTTCTTATAAAGCTTCTGACATTTTACTATGAGTTCGCTCGCGGCCTTGAAGGCGTTTATCCCTATCGCGGGACGGCTGGCGTGGCACTGCTTTCCGGTGGTGATAACCTGAAGCCAAAGTATAGATTTTTCAGCCACTTCTATGAGGTCGCCTTTCTCGCAGCCCGAGTCGGGAACGAAGAACATATCGTGTTTTCCGAAAATATCGGGATGCTCTTTAGTTATAAAATCGGCCCCGAAGCCGGAACCCGTTTCTTCGTCCGCGCAGAAAAGAAGCGCGATATCGTATTTCGGGCGGTAATCGACTTCCATCATCGCCTTCAGCACCATAATGCTCGAAACTATGGCCTGCTGATTGTCCTCCACTCCGCGTCCCACAAGCTTGCGGCCCTGCACTTCGAGTTTATAAGGATCGGTGCGCCACATTTTCATATCGCCCGGAGGAACTATATCCATATGCCCCATGAACCATATGGTCTTGGAATGATCCCGGCCGCCGTACCGCGCTATTAAGTTAGGTCTTATGCCGTTCTTAGCCTCCGCCTGAGGGGCGTTTATCCATTCTATGGAGTCAAATTTTAATTTTTTAAGTTCGCTTTCTATATATTTAGCTTTGTCATACTCCCCTTCCCCCCCGCTAAGCGGCGAAAGAGCCGGAATGGCCGTAAGCCTGCGCTGCATCTCGACAGCGTAAGTTTCATAAGATTCGATTTTTTTCAGAATTTCTTCCTGCATATTTTAAGCTCCTCTTCCGTAATTTCTTTCTCAATGGCGCAAACTTATTGTCATCATAAATTATTATACACAAATTGCAAAAACTTTTTTTAAAATTATATATCAGCCGTCCTGCAGCAAAATTCCGCGTGTTCAAGCAGTTCCTGAGGCGTAAGAGTCGCCGTTCCGAGTTTGCCGACCACAACGCCTGCCGCGAAATTCGCTATTTTAGCTGCCTCTTCCGGAATAGCCCCCGCGGCCGAAGCTATAGCCAGCGTGGCTATTACGGTATCGCCGGCGCCGCTCACGTCGAAAACTTCCCTGGCCTTGGTCGGGATATGGGTAACGGGAGAAGCCGCGTTCTTCGGATTAAACAATGTCAGCCCGTGTTCCCCCTGGGTGATTATCAGAGTCTCGCAGCCGAGGCGCGAAAGTATCTTTTTCCCCAGTTTCTCCGCTGACTGCTGGTCGTCTCTTCGCGTCTGCCTCATACCGCCGAAAGCTTCGGCGGTGTTGGGCGTAATGCAAGTGACGCCTTTATAGTGCTGGAAATGGTCTATCTTAGGATCCACGAAAACCGGCAGCCCGGCGCTTTTTGTAATTTCTATCGCTTTCCTTATGGTATGATAATCGAAAAGCCCCTTGCCGTAATCCGAAAGTATAACAGCTTCGCAGCCGTCGCCGACCGCTTTTTGCAGTGCGTTAAGGGCTTTCGCACGCGCCGAAGGAGTCATGCGCTCAGGCGCCTCTTTATCCACGCGCACTATCTGCTGATTCTCCGCAAGCACTCTTATCTTCTCGATGGTGGGATATTTTTTATCTCTCACGAGATAAGAAGTGTCCACTCCGGAATCTTTAAGTATATGTTCCAGAAATTCAGAAGGCTCGTCCTGTCCGCAAACGGATATTATAACCGGCTTCCCGCTCAGAGCGGCCAGATTGACCGCCACGTTCGAAGCCCCGCCGCAAACGAAAGACTCGGATTTAACAAGAACCACCGGAACGGGGGCTTCCGGAGAGATCCTGCGAACGGACCCTTTTATATAGCGGTCCAGCATAAGATCGCCGAAAATGGCTATCCGTCTTCCCCTGAAATTATTAACCAAATTCTCTATTCTCTGATATTCCTGGTTTTTCATAATAAATATTATCCGTTCGTCTAAAACAACAGTACAGCCTGATAATTAAATTATACAAAAATTCATTTGCATACATTTATGCAAATTTACTATACTATTTACATACGGTTATTTGTCGTAAGAGCCGTAAAGTTCGAGGGCGTGTAGCTCAGCTGGGAGAGCGCCTGCATGGCATGCAGGAGGTCAGGGGTTCGATCCCCCTCACGTCCACAAAAAATTAATACAGCCCGCCAAAAAGCGGGCTTTTTTATTCCCAGAATACTCTGGCTGAAACTTTCGTTTTCGTATTAAATTTTATATTAAACAAGTTAAGCTATCACCATGGATTCAGAACTATTAAAAATCTGATAAAAGGCCATATTTTAAGGTTTGACAATTTCTTAGCATACAAAGTTCGCGATTGATTTTGTTTATAGGTAACTTAGATCAAATGAGGAAATCGTAACTTTAAACACATTTAAAAAACTTTCCCGTGTATAATAATATTGCCGAATTCGACCACATTATAAGACTTTTGCCTTTCACATTGATAAAGCAACTTAGATAATTTTAAATGGAAAAGTATACTTTTTGTATAAAATCTATTACTAATATTATATTTTCGTTCAATGTTTATGTTTTCTTCGCGATATTTGTTTAATATAGTACCATGCAAAATCTTCTGCCACAATTGGAGAGATAAAATATTATTAAAATTCTCTATCTTTCTTTTCGGATACGAATAAATAATATTTTAAATGAAATTCACATAATTTGGATATCTCTTGCTGTCAAAATGTTTTAAATTGGCGCGTTTAACTCGAGGGATTTTTTTAAACCTAACTGGCTCGTGACATATAAGAATCCATCAGTGTGATAGGAATCTTGCTTCAGTCTATAATAGATTCAGACCGCACAGTTGACCTTCCCCCATATTTTTAAGGACAGTTGTTGAGGTTAGGAGGTGTTTTTGCCTTTTTTTTTGTCTTTCCTCCCTTTTATTCTACATCATTTAGTATTTTATCTGAGCCGCGGATCTTTTCCCCTTTTCCTGCTCAATAAACCTCCATCGTTGTCCAGATTCCTTAAACGCCGGCTGTGCGGGACGCTTTTTCATTGTAATCAATTCCTCCAATGCCCTTCAATTATATCCTTTTTGCTTCTTTCATATTGCTAAACCAAATTTACGCCTCAAACATTCTTCACGCAGTTTCCCGTTGAAACTCTCTATATGCCCGTCTCTCTGTAGGTTTGGCCAGGCCCTTATGAAGTTTAGCTTCACTCCGTTCTCATACGCCCATTGGTCCAAAGCCTTGCTTATAAACTCCGGCCCGTTATCCAATGTGATTACAGACGGCTTTTTCCCTTCCTCCTTAAGATTTTGCAATACCTGCACCACTTCTATAACCTGTAAGACTGTTATCTACCTCTATACGCCGGGCACTCCCTGCTGTATCCGTCTATTATCGTCAATGCCCTGAACCCTTCTCCCATTGTTTAGCCCTGTCACTTACAAAGTCTAATATTCCCACCGCCCTCATTACACCTGTTGGGATATTATCTGCTCTTTACGTCTTAAGGCGCTGCGCCTCTTTTTGTTCCCTCTTGTTCTAAGCGCTAAACCAGCTCTCTTATACAGCCTGTGTGTTTTCTTATGGTTTATCTTGTACCCTCTCCCGCCTCAACAATATATGCAGCCTTCTGTTACCCAAAACCGTATTCTTTCTTTGCCTTAACGTTTTCCAGCCTTTCCTTTACTTCCTTGTCAGCTTCGGCCTTCCTTGGCTTTGTAATAATAATACCCGCTGCGACTTGTCCCTAGCAGTCTTTACGCTTCTTTGAATGCTGTACCAAAGCTTTCTTGCATATATACGCAAGCGGACTTTTTCGCTTTGGGTCTTACCAGTTTTTTGAGTTCCACATCCTTTAGAACCTGTATATCTAAAGTCAAATCAGCTACCGCTTTTCGCAATCTCCTGTTTTCTAACTCCAATTCCCTGCTCCTGCGTAAATCCGTGCTGCTCATACCGCTATATTTCGCTTTCCATTTGTAATAACTCGCCGCGCTTACTCCATATTTGCGGCAGATGTCGTTTACGCTTATACCGCTTTGCGCTTCTTTCAACGCCGCTATTATCTGCTCTTCACTGTATCTTTTCCCGTGATTACCCATATCTTCACTCCTCTTAAATAATAAAGCCTAAAAATATATTACTTTTTTAGGCTTTACTCTAACTCTTAACTGTCTAGTTTTCGGGGAGCAGGTCACCAATACTCTTTTGACAATCCGACATCAGTTAGTAAATTATGATAGCTTTCTAATTCATTTACTTTTTGGTACATTTGATCATCAGCCTTATATCTGATAATTTTAAATTTATAATTTCCTTTGTAATAGTATGTATCTTCCGATCCATTGACATGTCGCCAATTTTGAAAATCATCTAAATACATACTAAATCTGTCTATCGCCGACAGATCTTCCCCTTTTTTCCTTGAAAACAACTCTTCTATAACAGATTTATCACAACTTTCATTCCATGGGGTATTATCACTCCCAGTACGTGAATACACGACGTTTCTTAAAATTCCCTTCTTGTCTAATCTCTTATCTTTATAACTTACATAGGGCAAATCTCTTCTTTGCGGTGAAATTTTAATAATATCTATTTGTTTTTCTGATTCCCTGTCCTTATGTTTTTCTGTGATAACTTCCAATTCCGGCAATACAGTGATATATTCCCGGCATAAAGTTATCAAATCCTCCGAACTTTTTCTATGCTCATCACCGCTTATATCAAAAAAAGTTTTTACTTTATTGTCTGAATCTTCTTTTACACCTATAACTATATATCTGTCAGGACTATCAGACAGAGAATTCGCCATACATAAAATATCCCTTAATAATTCAGCATTATTATCATGCCATTTCATTTTAAAATCTAAATAATCAGTTTCCGTTGAATCCAGCAATTTTTCTAATTCTATTCCGTTTTTCATAATATATTCCCGCCAAACCGTATTTCGTCTATCTCCAATGTAAATTTTTAGTGTCGCTTATTTTTTTAAAATTAGTCAATTTCATCTTAGATCACTTTCGGAAACATGACAAATTTTCTCTTCCCAGCCCCATGCTAAAAATTCCTAATTATAATCAAAGATAAACTTTAATATCAGTGCTTCCTTAACTATCAGTAATCTCCCCGAACTCTCGCTTATAAGTATTAATGATACCCCTTTTTGCTATAAACCACAATAGTAACGATATATTCAAAACTCTCTTTAATAGGCCTAAACAAAAAAAACACAGCGGAATATGATTTAATATATACTAATATATATCTTTATCGGCAAGGCGGCAGGGACTGATGAATATCCCGCATGAAAAAAGAAATTATAAACTGATCCAGCGCGTCGGGAAAGGCGGCATGGGAATGGTTTACAGGGCCATAGAACTCGAGACCGGCCGTACGGTCGCAATAAAAGCTCTGCGGGACGAGATAAAAAACGACAAAACGCTTGTAAAAAGATTCCTCAGAGAAGCGGAAACCGTCGGCTGCCTGCATCACCCCAATATAGTGGAACTCTACAATGTCGTAGAAGAAGACAATCTCTTTTATCTGGTATTTGAATTTCTCGACGGAGAAAACCTGGATAAGATACTCGACGAGTACGAATATCTTTCTTTCGAAGAGGCCATGAACGTCGTTCTGCAAGATAAGCGAAGCCCTTAAATACGCCCCACGGCAATAAAATTAATGCACAGGGACCTGAGCCTTCTAATATAATGATACTGGGACGCGGCGGAATAAAGGTCATGGACTTCGGCATAGGCCAGGAGAAGTAAAAGCGATATAATGGACGGAAACTGACTTGGAACGACGGAACATTCAGGAACGCTGAGTTATATGGCCCCGGAACAGCATCTGGGGCAGGAATGTTTCAGTTCCGATATTTTCGCTCTGGGAGTTACCTTCTACGAAATGCTCACGGGGGAGCTGCCTTTTCAGGGCAGCGATCTGTACGCCTGCCAAAAACGAGATGGCCTACGAACCGCCTTCCGAAACTTAAACCGGAGCTCCCGGCGGGAAGCCGACATGATAGTCAAGGCATGTCTTCAGGCCGACCCGGAAAAAGGCCGGAAAGCATACTGGATATATGACGCGGAACCCACGCTCCAGGAATTTTAAACCGGCTTAAAGCTGAGATAAAGAGAAAGTTTCTATAATATATCAAAATGCTAAAACTGTTAATATTTCTTGCATATTTCACTTTCCCGGCGGCGATAGCTTCTTTTTTATCGTCTGAAATATATCGAACAGGGGTCTGGCGGTGGCGCTGATACCCGTCATTCTCGTATTATGCAAAATAACGGCGGGGATTATTTACCGATAAAAACAGTCGCGGAAGCGATAAAGCGACGGAGAATGCGGAAAAGACACCGGACGCCACCGGGGCTAAAAACAAAAAACAGAGCGGGATACGGACACATCCGACGGAGAACGGGAGAAGGATAAAACAAAAAACGGTCTTTCGGAAAAAACAGCTTTCTGCCGGAGATACAGGGGAAAGCGGAACGGGAACAGGTCGTTGGCAGGAGACCGGAGGGAAGCGCGGAAAAGACCGGAAACAAAATCCCCGGACTGGCAGTCTTTCTGCCGCGGAACTGAAAAAAAACAAATGAGTGGGGCCGCCGGAAGATGAGGAAAAAGCCGTAAAGCTGTTCCCCGATAAAAAAAACGAGGATCTTTTATGCAAGGGGCCGAAGCCCTGTTCGAAAAAAGAAGATTACGGGGAATTTATAAAAATTTACGGATAAATACAAGATCTCTTACCGCAAGAAAAAATATTCATATCATATATTACGTGGTCGGCAGGCAGTACGACGCTTTCCGGACATATGGCGGAAGAACTATAAAGTCAGATTAAGGGAAATTCTCTTTACAGCATTCGCCTTATATACAGCCATAAAGGAAAACAGAAGCCTATGTGTGTGCGCCCGTAGAGATACTTAAAAAATCTGGTCAGGACGGACGGACTATAAAAACTGCGGCCGCCGCCCCCTCAGAAAAACTGCCAGGGGCATAATGGAAAGCCGTCAAATCCGACACCGCCGCCTGAAAAAAAGGGAGAAAAGAGGCCGGCGGAAAAACACAGGTGCGGATAAGCCCGAGAGATAAGTCCGTGAAGCTTTAAAACTCAGATGAGAAAGCCACTGGATATTTATTCTTTCGGCCCGCGGCCTGACTGACGCAGGCCTGCGATATACAGCATTACAGAAACAGCAGGCTCTGCGAAAAGGCCCGGGCCGGGGACAAAGCCGCCGTAACGGAACTGGAAGAACTGGCGGGAAACGACATAAGCGAGGCGCAGGTATGCCTCGGCGGAATATACTATTGGGGAAAAGGCGCGGAAATAAACTATCCCAGATCTTATTTCTGGTACAGGAAAGCGGCCCAGCGAGAAATGCCGGAAGCGGAACTTATGTCCGGCGTGATGTCGCTGAAGGGAACCGGAACCAAAAAGAATTACGCCGAAGCCACGGCAATGATAAAAAAGGCATGGAAACACGGTAACAAAACGGCCGGGTACGACCTCGCGCTGCTGTATACTTACGGCATCGGCACAGGCAAAGATTACGGACAGGCTTTTAAATTACTGAACGCTTACGACAGCAAAACACCCAACGCGCTTAAAAATACCGGAGCCATGTACGAAAACGGCTGGGGAACGGAAAAAGACGGGCAGAAAGCTCTGATTTATTACAATCAGGCCGCCGCAGGGAAATATTACGGGGCCTATACCCGGATAGGAGATATGTATTACTCCGGCGTCCTCGGACCGGCGGATAATGAAAAAGCCGCGCTTTATTATAAGCGGGCCGCGGCTTACGGCGACTCCGTGGCCATGGACAATTTAGGCTGGATATATGAAAACAGCGAAGGGGAAGGACACAATGCCGACGAAGCGCTAAACTGGTATTTCAAGGCGGCTTCGGCCGGAAACGCACACGCTTTCGGACGCCTGAAAGATATACTGTCGCGGCAGGATTCCGACGCCCGCGCGGCCTTAAAAAAATGCCGGTCCGGGAAAAACGGCGACACGGAAGACTGCGATATATATATAAAGAACATCGATCTGCTGAAGATATATATCAAAGCCCTTGATCAGATAAAAGAAAGGATAAATTCCCCCGCCCCGGAGGAAGAAATATTAAACGACATAGCCGCGGAAATAAAAGACGACGGAAAAAAAGCTTATCCTTTATATAATTTTCTCCTTTATATTCTGGGCGCGGCGACTCTCTTTTCCCTGATTTTCCTTTTCGCGCACGCCATGTCTCTGAGAAAACTTATAAAAGCCGCTAAAAACGGGGACAGGGAAGCGCAGTTCAAGCTGGCGAGCATAATATATGAAAAAAAACCTAACAGGAAGAATTACGAGACCGCGGCTAAATGGTTTATCCGGTCCGCAGCGAACGGAAACACGAACTCGGTAAACAAACTCATAGAAATGTATTATATGCCGATAGAAAGCGAAAAAGATTATCCTGACGCTTTCAAATGGTACACGATGGCCGCGGAAAAAGGAATAGAAAACGCGCAGCTGATACTGGCGCTCATGTACCTTTCCGGACGCGGGATACCTAAAGACCGCGCAAAAGCGGCTAAGCTTTTCCGCGCGGCCGCCGAGAAAGGCAGTAAAGACGCCTGGTACTGTCTGAAAAAACTCGCGACCGCGGAAGATTCTCCGACAGCGCAGTTCTGTCTGGGAGAACTGTACCAGAAAGGGCTGGGCGTGCAGCAGGACACAAAAGCGGCCATGAAATGTTTCCGCGCGGCCGCTAGACACGGCGATAAGGAAGCGAAACTGCGCCTTACGATAGCGGATAAACTGTCTCAGGAAAACGCGCCAGCGGAAGAAAAGCTGGACGGCAAAGTTTACGGCAGGACGGATATAAAATTCAGCGAAAAATACAGGATAATAGAAGAGATAGCCCGCGGCGGCATGGGCATAGTTTACAAAGCCGTGGAAAACAGGACCGGAAGATTAGCCGCCGCGAAGAGAATGCGCGAAGAAATACGCTCTAGCGCCCGCCTTTACAGAAAATTCATGCCACGAGGCGGAAACAGTGGCCGGGGCTAAAGCACCCTAATATCGTGCAGCTCTACCGGATTAATAGAAGAAGAAAAAAGACGTCTATATAGTGTTCGAATATCTGGACGGAGAAACCATTAAGGCAGATCCTGAGCCGCCGGCAAGATATTTCAAATATGAAGAAGCGCTCGATTTTTTAAGACCGGTCACCGAAGCTATAAAATAACGCCCACAGTCAGAAAATAATACACCGGGACATAAAGGCGTCCAATATAAATGAGACTGAAAAAACGGCCTCCCATAAAATTATGGATTTCGGGATAGCCCGTCAGGCGAAAAACACCATAACGAAAGTCACAGGAGCTCGACGAAGATATCCTGGACGCTTGCCTATATGGCCCCGGAACAGCATCATATAGGCAAGGCAGCTACCGGTCGGATATATATTCCGCTGGCCGTGACGCTGTACGAGATGGATAACGGAGAAACTCCTTTCAGTACCGCCGCAGAACAAAGATATGTACCTGTACAAACAGAAATGATTTTTAAATCGCCTTCAAAGATAAACCCTTCGGTTCCCGAAGGAAGCGGACAGGCTCATTGGCGGCCTGCCTTTACGCGGATTCCCAGAAAAAAGGGCTCAAAGAAGCTCAATCCGGAACCTTTCTGAAGGAATTATTCGACGGCAAAAACCCGTCGGCTTTCCCCACATAATTTTGGTTTGTCATCGGTCTGGTTTTAAATGATATAATTTTTACTACAGTTACTTAACGAACAGTTAAAAAAAATTGCAAATAAAAATCGGGACAGGATTACGTAAAAAGTAAAATATTTGGAACACGTTAATCTATGCAAGTTCTTCCTTTTTAACCTCTTCCTGGGCAAGTATTAAATTATTGCGGCGGGCGGAAGAAGACGGCCGGACAGGCACCCCCATTAGTTCCACCTCCCACCATACCATTGGCAAGAAGTGCGTTGGGACAAAAAGCTTATGGACGAACAAATCCAACCGCTATATAGGCGAAAAAGGTTAGCGGTGGAAACAGGGAAAAATATAATTTCAGGGGAAAATTTCCTTTCCCCTGGACCGCCCCTTTATATCTGGGGACGGCCTGAGCCTTGGACCCATTCAATTTAATATACGGCGGGGATTATATTTCCCGGAGGGGCACCGGATTACCTGGAGCACCTCCGGCCGCTCAAGTCCTTTCGAGAAACAATTTACAAGCAAAAAGCGTTTTCAGGGGCTTCCGTAAAAAGGTTCCTTCTTGAATTATCTTTATAAAAAAAACGCCGAAGGATAGCCTATAAAGTTTCCGTCGGCCTTCCTTAAGGGGAAAGATCTCTGTATTCCGCGCCTTTCATGGACACTGCTCCATAGCCCCGCAGGGAAGAAATTATAAGTGAATTCAGAAAGGTAGTGGAAATGGCGCTGAGGGCAAATCCCCCGGCGGAATCTTGCTTGAAACTTGGAAATACCCGAGAGCGAAAAGAAAATTCCCAGAGGCAAATATTGAATTGGTACGCCGTGGCTCAGGAAAAACAGGCTAAAGTGTCTCTGGCGGAATCGGAACGCGCGAAAGAATCCGCCGCGAGGGATCTTTTAAAAATACTCGGCGAGGATTACCGTCCCGTTTCGGCGTCGGCCGATCTGGCGGTGCCGGAACTGAATTTCGACACTTCCACCATAAAGGGAATAATCGAAAACGTTCCCTCGATACTGTCGCAGAAGAACACAATAAATATAAAAAAGAGCAGCCTAGATTCCGCGAAAGCCGACTATTATCCCACGCTTACGGCCAGCCAGTCCTATGGTGGAGATTCTGAAAGTTACGAATTCCCGCACAGCTGGAATTCCTGGTCGGTAGGATTGAGCCTGAACATACCTATAATGCCGGGCGGACCGACCAAATACAAGAACAGCGTGAAATCCGCGGAAGCCGCTGTCAAGGCCGAGAAACAGAATCTCGCCGACGACAAACTTACGCTTGAAAGCAATGTCTATTCGGCTTACGACGATTTCATAAACGCCTGCGAGACCGTATACGCCGGCGACGCCCTGCTGGCGGCCAATGAAGAAAGATATAAAGAGTCTTTTATTAATTATATGGCTGGAAACATAAGCTTTATCGATCTTGAAAGCATCGAGCAGACTCTTATCGAATCGAGAAGAAATCAGCTCAGTTATCTTAAAAATGCAAATGTGAATAAAATAACCTTAGAAAGCCTGCTCGGCATAACACTCGAAGAAGGAAAATAATTTACGGAGAATCAGAAAATTATGAAAAAAGTGATAATTGCAGTAATAGTCATCGCGATCGCGGCGGGAGCGTATATATTCTTTTCGCATAAGAAAAAAAGCGAAATTGCCGCTAATAAGTATCTGGAAACTGAAGTAGTGTTAGCGGACATGGCTGAATATGTCGAAGCCACTGGCTCCGTAGACCCTGAAAACAGAATTGACGTTACCCCCGCTTCCAGCGGACGTATCGAAAAACTTTTAGTGGAAGAAGGCGACAGAGTAAAAAAAGGGCAGGTGCTGGCGGAGATGAGTTCTTCCGACAGAGTCGCTATACTCGACGCGGCGCGTTCCATGAGCGAAGCCGATTATAAACATTATCAGGAATCCTACAAACCTATTAAAATCACCGCTCCGCAGAACGGAACTATAATTCTTAAGGACGCAGTCAACGGGCAGACGGTATCTTCGTCCGACGTCATATACGCGATATCCGACACGCTGATAATAGAAGCCAGCGTGGATGAAAGTGATATAGGGAAAGTGAAAGTGGGGCAGACGGCGCTGATAAACCTCGACGCATATCCGGAAACTACGGTGGAAGGCAAGATATTCAGAATAGCCGACGAAGGCGTGACCACTAATAACGTTATACAGTATACGGTAAAGATACGTATGACTAAAATTCCTTCTTTCTTCAAATCGCAGATGACGGCCAATATAAAGATAAGACTTACGGACGCGAGACAGTTTCTGCTGCCAATTCCCGCCGCCTACACGGTCGCCGATAAGCCCTAAAAGCCGGTAATACCCGCGGTGATAACCGGCTTCGACAAGCGATAAGGCCCCTATTTTACACGGATATAGAAAACCGGAAGCACCACAGATTCCGGAGTTGAAGTGGTTTCCGGACTTAAAGAAGGGCAGGCGGTCTAACTATAAAAACGCGACATATAAAGTCCAGAAAACAGAAGAAGAAAGCACGAATTCCTTTCATGCCTAAAGGCCCCGGCAGTAAAAAAATCCACCAGCACGGCCAAAAAGCGGAGCCAAGGCGGGGCAGATAAATAAATATGATGATAGAACTTAAAGGTATAAAAAAGATCTATCAGATGGGCGGGGGAGCCGCTTGAGATCTTAAAAGGCATAGACCTCAAGATTGACGAAGGAGAATTCGTCGCGATAAGCGGCCTTTCCGGCTCCCCGGCAAGTCCACTCTGATGCACATTCTCCGGACTGCTTGATAAACCCTCTTCGGGCTCTTTCAAACTGTACGGAAAAGAAATATCAGCCCTTAACGACTCCCAGACAGCGTATCTGAGAGCAAAAGTGATAGGCTTCGGTCTTCCAGCAGTTCAATCTGCTGACGAAGATGACGCGCTGAGGAGAATGTCTGCCTTCCGCAGATATACCTCGGGGAAGAAGGAAACCCAGAGGCGGCCGAAACTGCGTCTCGACGAAGTGGGGCTTTCCGACAGAGTAGACCACAGGCCGAAACCAGCTCTCCGGAGGTCAGCAGCAGCGCGTTTCCATAGCCCGCGCTCTCGTAAACGACCCCAAGATAGTGTTCGCCGACGAGCCGACAGGGAACCTCGCTTCCAACCAGTCCGCGGAAATAATGGGAATATTCCGCAAGATGAACAGGGAAAAAGGCATAACCGTGGTGATCGTGACCCACGATCCGGAGATAGCTGCGCAGGCCGACAGGCAGATAAAGATAAAAGACGGCATGATAACGGAAGACATAAGGCAGAAAACTAATACCGTAGCGAATAAAAGCGACGCGGGAATAAAACTGCCGCAGAACTTTTTTCTCTCTTTTCGGGAACTGAAAGAAAATCTGTCCTCTTCCGTGACCTCTATCATAAGCAATAAGACGCGTTCTCTGCTTACCATGCTGGGAATAATAATAGGCGTCGGAGCTCTTATAGCCATGCTTGCGGTGGGAAAAGGCGCGCAGAAAGCCGTAGAGAAAGAGATGGCGTCCATGGGAACAAACCTCATGGCGGTCATGCCTAACTGGCGGTCAAAGGGAGTATCGATAGGCCGCGGACAGATAAGCAGGCTCACTACGGATGACCTCAAACTTATAAAAAGCATCAAAAACGTGACCGGAGTAGACGGAGAAGTATCCGGGACGGTGCAGATAGTGTACGGAAGCAAAAACTACAGGACCTCGGTTAACGGAGTACAGTCCGGATATGCGAAAATGAGAAATTCCGAACCTTACTACGGAAGATTCTTCTCAAATGAGGAAGACACGAAACTAAGCAAAGTATGCCTTCTCGGACAGACAGTCATAGACAGCGTCTTCGGCAATGAAAACCCCGTAGGCAAACAGGTGAAGATAAACAGGAAAAACTTTACCGTCATAGGAGTGCTGCCTAAAAAAGGAGCGCAGGGGCCGCGCGATCAGGACGACATTATTCTGGTCCCGCTGAACACGGCCATGCGCATACTGCTGGGAACGAAACATCTCGGCTCCGTATGGCTGGAAGTCTCCGACTATAAACTCATGTCTGACGTGGAAAAGAACCTCATAAAACAGTACAGGATCAAACACAAAACACCTGAGAAAGACGACGACCCGATCATGCTTATGAATATGGCCGATATGCAGTCCATGATGACAAGCACTATCGGAACCTTCGGGCTTCTTCTCGGCATCATCGCGGGAATATCGCTCGTGGTC
>JGI20225J20221_1001382_pt1 | contig 25589 bp, 23 predicted proteins | sample BioMet4_FD_20221 | JGI IMG/M metagenome (IMG submission 20221)
TGTGTTTAGTCAAGCCTGACTTTCGGCTTTGAGCATGGATTTCTTTCGGGTCCGTGAACGAAAGTATTTCGGGTTTCGTCACGGGCCCGCCGGCTCCTCCCTACCTTCCCGACTTCCCGAGCATAAGGCTCTCCTCCAGCCTGTGGCTCGGCCCCCCGAACTCCACGAGCCTGCCGTGGTGCACGACGCGGTCGACGATCGCCGCCGCGAGCTTGTCGTCCGCGAAGACGGTGCCCCACCTGCTGAACTCGACGTTGGTGGTGAATATGACGCTCCTCCTCTCGTAGCTCTCGGATATCACCTGGTAGAGCAGCCTCGCCCCGTCCACGTCGAAGGGGACGTAGCCGAACTCGTCCAGGACCAGGAGCCTCGCCTTGGCCACGTCGGCGAGCAGCCTGTCGAGCGTCCCCTCGCGCTTGGCCTTGCCCAGCTGCAGCACCAGCTGGGCCGTCTGCCAGAACCTCACGGGGTAGCCCGCGGACGTCGCGGCGATTCCGAGCGCGGTGGCCATGTGGGTCTTCCCGCGCCCCGTCTGGCCGTAGAACACGAGGTCCTCGGCGTCGCGCACGAACGCCAGGGAGCACATGTCCTCGCGGCCCCAGCCGTCCGGGAACGAGACGTTCGACCAGTCGAAGCCCTCGACCGACTTCGGCACGGGGAACCTCGCCTGCCTGAGCAGCCGCGCCCTCCGCGTCCCGTCGCGGTGCGCGATCTCCGACTCGAGCATCGACGTGCACGCCGCGACCTGACCGGGCGTCGCGGAGGCGAGGAAGGCGGCGATGGTGTCGCCCGATATGAAGAGCGCCCTGGCGGCGTCGCGGAAGGACGCCTGGGCGGCCTCACGCTCCGAGCTCGTCTGCGGCACGGCGATCGCCTCCCTCGAGCAGCCTCAGCGCCCCGTCGTAGACGCCCAGGTCGACCTCCTCGTCGTACTCGACGCGCTCGTCGCCCGCCGCGGCCCTCGCCGCGGACAGGGCCACCGACGCGCGGTCGACGCCGCCGGTGGCCGCGAGCGAGCGCGACATGCCCTCCACTGCGGCGGGCCAGCCGCGCTCGGCGCTCTCGTCGCGCAGCACCCTGAGGTCGGCGGCGAGGTCCGCGGGGGGCTCCGCGTCCAGGAACGACACGAGCTCCGCCGGCAGCGACGCCCTGACGCTCGAGTCCCTCCAGCCCGCGGGCCTCGCGCACAGCAGCCTGAGCTGCAGGGTCGGGTCGGAGCTGTCGGTCGGGGCCTCGCCCCACTCGCGCTCGTAGGTGGCGACCACCTCCCCGGTCGAGGCGTCGCAGACCGTGACGTCGAAGGCGCCCAGGGCGACGTCGACCCGGCGGCGCGCGTAGGCGGGCCCGGCCGAGTAGCGGTGGGGGCCGCCTACGGTGAAGGTGCCCTGCTTGTTGCACGTCCTGGTCTCCCACCTCACGCACGAGAGCGCGGCCGGCGGCAGCGGCGAGAGCGCGTCTTTGTCCTCCCCGAACAGCTCGAGCTCGGGCGTGCCGAGCCTGTAGTGGCGCTTGCCCGCGCTGAGGTCGAGGCAGTCCCCGAGCAGCCTGCGGTTGAACGCGGCGACGTCGTGGAGCGACGGGACGGGCACGAAGAGGTTCCTCCTGTGGCACCCGACCTTGTTCTCGACGTTGCCCTTCTCGTTGCCCGAGTAAGGGTTGGTGAAGGTGTAGTCGAGCCCGTAGTGCGCCGCGAAGCGCCGGAAGAGCTCCGAGAGCCTGACCTCGCCCCCGACGCGCCTGCCGACCTCGGTGGCGTTGTCGAAGACGGCCCTCCTCGGCACGCCGCCGGTGAACTCGAACACATTGCGGAGCCCCTGGCAGACGCACTCCGAGGTCTCGCCCCAGAACACCTGGGTGAGCCCCACGTTGGAGTGCGGGAAGGTGACGGTCAGGTACTTGCCCCTGGTGACCACGCCGCGGACCCTGAAGTCCGCCTCCCCGAAGTCGACCTGGACCTCGCCGGGCAGCCAGCTCAGCGTAAGGAAGCCCTCGGCGTCCCTGCGGTCACGCTCCCTGGCCATCTCCTCGCGCCGGCGCCTGACGTAGCGCTGCACGGTTGAGTAGGAGCCGTCGTAGCCCAGCTCGTCCCGGAGCCTCACATACACCCTCACGGCAGTGTGGCGCTGCTTGCGCCAGTTCTTGCAGTCGTCGTCGAGCCAGGAGTCTATCGTCCCCTCGTAGGGGGCGAGCACCTCGCTCTCCGGCTTCCTCCTCCTCGGGGGCTCGGGCGACAGGTCGTCCATCCTGGCGTACTTCCTCGCAGTGGGTTCCGATACGCCGACCGCCCTCGCGATCGACGCGATCGGCTCGCCACGCCGCGCCCTCCTGCGTATATCCTCTATCTTGTCCACGCCGATCATTTCCCCTCTGGCCCTCCTCACGTCGTAAACCGAAGCAACGACATGTTGGGCCAATCGCGGGATGGTCGGCGTACCCATGCACGAACCCGTAATTTTTACGTGCTCAGACCCGAAACTTTCCGACGCTCAAACCCGTAAACAGGAGGCTATCAAACACAGGCTTCGACCCAGCGATAGGTCGTGGAGGTGCTGACGCCGAGCTCGGCCGCCCTGGCATGTGCTATCTGGGCTGGTGACAGGCCGCGGGCGATGTCGGCGCGTATGGTGGCGAGCACCAGCTCCATCCTGGCCTCGCCCATGTCGATGCCTCTGCGCGAGCACGACCTGAGGTCGTCGGAGAGTGCTTGGGCGCGCGGGGCCGAGTACTCGCATTCCCATTTCCTGGGGCAGTGGTAGTGGAAGTGCCTGCACCCGTTGCAGGTCCAGGGTGTTGAACAACACTAGAAACTGCGCCGTTTGGTCATCGTGATCGAAGCAACGTGGTCACGAGGAAATGAGCAGTTTGGTCAAACGGGCCGCGCCTCCGAACGGCAGGGGCACGGCCCCTGTCGTAAGTTCCTCCTGTGTGGGCGACTTTGGCGAGAGCCGCACAGGAGGAGGAGAGAAGGATGACCGTGCCCTTGAGCACAAGACAGGATATACGAGAGCTGGATGCGACGGGCGTTTCGAGATGCGAGATCGCCCGACGCCTCGACGTGAGCCGGAACACCGTGGCGAGGTATGCGGACATGACGGACATGTCGCCTGCGCCACCCGTCACGTCCGTCCGGCCGCACCCCGCGACCGATGCCCACGCCGACTGGATCGACTCGGTGCTCTCCGCCGACCGCGGTGCGCCGAGGAAGCAGCGTCACACCGCCAAGCGGATATACGACAGGCTCGTCGCCGAACGCGGCTACGAGGGGTCCTACGAGAGCGTGCGCAGGTACGTCGCCGCATGGCGACGCGAGCACGGCGCGCTGGCGGCCCATGGCTTCCTGGAGCTGGAGTGGGCCCCGGGCGTCGCCCAGGTGGACTTCGGGAACTTCAGGTGCGTGCTCGGTGGCATGCCCACCGACGCGAAGCTGCTGGTGGTGACGCTGCCGCACTCGAACTCCCGCTACTGCGTCGCGATGATGTCGGAGAGGTCGGAGTGCCTGTGCGCGGGCCTGCGCGCCGTCTTCGAGTGGATGGGACGTGCGCCTGCCGTCCTCGTGCTCGACAACGCCACGGAGGCCGGCAGGATGGTGCGCGGCACCGTCACCGAGTCGGACCTGTTCTCGAGGTTCAGGGCGCACTACCGCTGCTCGAGCCGCTACTGCAACCCCTATTCCGGCAACGAGAAGGGATCCGTGGAGAACGCGGTGGGGTTCCTGAGGCGCAACCTGCTGGTCCCAGAGCCGCTCGTCTCCTCCCTCGAGGAGCTGAACGCGTTCCTTCGCTCGGGGTGCGACCGCCTGAACGCCTCCTCCCTCGCGCGCGACGGACGTCCGGTGCCCGAGGCGGCGGCCGAGGACCTCGCGGCGATGCTTGCGCTGCCAGGCATCGGCTTCGATGCCGTCAGATGGTCGAACGCACATGCCGACAAGCGGGGATACGTGACGGTATGTGGCAGGCAGTACTGCGCGGGCCCTGCCTGGCACGACCGTGACCTCCTGGTCGGGACGCGCCCCGATAGCGTCGAGATGCTCGCCGACCGGGGCAGGCGCGTCGCCATGCTCCCGCGCGCCTGGGGCGAGGGGGGACCGGTGAGGAATCCCGCGTCCCTCGTCCCCGCCCTTGTCGCAAGGCCCAGGGCCTTCGGGGAGTCGACCATCAGGCGGGACATGCCGCCTGGCCTCGTGGATGCCGTCGACAGGCTCGACGCTGCCGGCAGGCGTCAGGTGCTGCGTGCCATATCGAGGGCGGCCGACCCCTCGGGGTTCGAGGCCGCCTGCGCTGCCGCCGCGAGGATCATCGCCGAGGGGAGGATGCCGGACGAGGCGTCGTGCGACATGCTCGCCAGGAGGGTCGCGGCCGGGATGCCGTCACCGGGTGGACACGCCGACCTGCTCGTCTACGACGGGTTCCTGGGCAGGGAGGCCAAGAGCGATGCCCGCTGACGTGGCGGCATCCGGGCGCGTGGTGGCCGCCGGCAGGGAGTGCTCGCTCACCAAGGCGGTCCTCGAGGAGTGGTCGTGCCGTGGGACCCCAAGGCAGGTCGAGTACCTCGCCTCCTTCCTCGAGGCCGAGCGGTCGAGCCGCGAGGCGTCCAAGAGGGCGATGCTGCTCAGGAGGTGCTCGCTGCCCGCACCGAAGACGTTCGAGGGATATGACTGGTCATGCGTCAGCTGGCCGAAGGGCTTCGGTCGAGAGGACCTCCTGGCGCTCTCGTTCCTGCCCAGGCACGAGGACCTGGTGCTGATGGGCGACGTCGGCACTGGAAAGACGCACATGGCGTCGGCGCTGTGCTCGTCATGCTGCGAGCGGAGGGTCGAGGCCCGCTTCTTCACGGCGTCCTCCCTCGTGCTGCGTCTGAGGCACGCCCGTGACGAGGGGAGGCTCGACCGCGAGCTCGCGCGGATCGGCCATGCGGACCTCCTGGTCATAGACGAGCTGGGGTTCCTGCCCCTTGACCCCGACGGGGCGAGACTTCTGTTCCAGGTGGTGTCCGAGGCCTACGAGAGGCAGTCCGTGGTGTTCACGACCAACCTGGAGTTCTCGAGGTGGGGCACGGTCTTCGGTGACGACCAGATGGCCGCGGCAGTGATAGACCGCGTGGTCCATCACGGCAGGCTCCTGCAGTTCCGTGGCGAGTCGTATCGCGTCAGGCACTCCCTCATGCAGGCGGATGCCCAATAGCGAGGCACAGGTCCGGCGACCATCCTGCTCAAAAACTAATGAGTGTTCTGCTCAGGTTCTCTTGACAGAACACATCCAGGGCCACGCCTGGAGCCTGGGGCAGGCATCCTGGGGCGCCTTGCCCGCACGCTCGCCCCTGGCCGGCCCCCTGGCCACGGTGCGGTTGGTCCTCACCTCGTCGGATATCGAGGAGGCGGACCTTCCCAGATCGTGGGCGATCGCCCTCGCGCCGTCCCCTCTGTGCAGGGCACGTTCTATCGACGCCCTCTCGGCACGCGTGAGCCTGAAGTACCTGCGCTGCTGGTCTGACATCTTCCCTTCCCTTCACGTGCAGGTCACCTGTTGACCTGATGGAGAAGGGGCTACCACACCCAGCGCTACGCGTACGGCTCGGTTTGGAAGAAAGGGCAAGGTGTTCGGCTCAACTTGCGAATCGACTTCTAACCGTGAGGCCTTGTCGAACGGAGAATTGTGACACTTGAGCTCAATCAGCCATGAAAGCGGACTTACAATCAATCCTGAAGGAGGTTTCCATGGCTTTCTGTTCAAATTGTGGCGCAAAGGTCGAGGACGACGCCGTGTTTTGCCACAGGTGCGGAGCAAAGCTCCAGCATGCGATTGCAGACGATGGTGACATGAGTTCCATCTCTACGAAGATGTCCAAAGAGGGCATGACCTCGAGAGCTGCCAAACCTTTGAAGCACGACGGCTCCTTGAAGGTTGATGCTGCCGCTCTAGGAAAGACCATCGGCGGGGTCTTCGGCAACTTCACCAACTCTGTCAACGAGAACCCTCCCAAGGCTAATACTCCTTCAGTCGAGGGTTTTGCCAACTCCTTCGCGGCCAACCTCGGCTCAGTAGCCGCCGACGCCAGGAATACGCTTGAAGCTGCATTTGTCGAGAGGCGCACTGTCATCCCGCGGCAGTCAGAGATGCAGGCCGCCCATTCTCTCGTATCTGGAGAACAAATTCAGAATTGTAATCATAACTTGGATGAGCGCAGCCAAGAATATGCGGGTTATGTCCTCAAGTGCCCCAACTGTGGTACCTCCATCACACAGTCCACGGTTATCTGCCCTGAATGCGGACACAAGATTACCGGGCAAGCAGCCATCTCGTCAGTACAGGAGTTCAGCCGTGAGTTAATGGCTATAGAATCCCACCGTAACAACGGTGTATTTGGCCTTTTCAATGATGGCTCGGAGGCACGAGCGGACGAGAAGCTGACTCTCGTAAAGAGCTTCCCTATCCCAAACACCATCGATGACATCTGCGAGTTCATCTTCTTGGCCATTGCAAACATCGATGTGACTTTGTCAAAGAAGAGCTACTGGAACAACACCCGTGGGAGCGAGACGGATTTGAGCAATGCCTGGGTCTCGAAGATGCAGCAGGCGTACCAGAAGGCGAAGATGCTTTTCCCGAGCGATTCCACTTTCATTTATATCCAGCAGATCTATTTTGAAAAGATGAAAGAACTTAAACTGATGAAATAGAAGTCAGCTTACCTGCACCCATAAACGAGAAGCATCAAGATGGTAGTCCATATGAAATGTAATCATAAACTTGTCGAAGGGAAAGACCTTTGTCCCAAGTACGACATACTGATAATCGTCAACTTCTTGGCAGTACCCTAAACAAGGACTCCAACGCGCAAGGTTACTTACAACCTCGAGATTCATAGCTAACACAACAAATAGGATTAAACAGAATCAAAGGCTTTGACATCGTAACGTTCTAGAGAGGTGTTCCATGGTACTCTTCAACAAACATGCGGGGGGAACAATGGACCAGATCCGCTGCGATGAGCCCAACTACCTCATCTGGAAATGGCATCCCACTGGGTCGCAAGGCGGCGATACTAAACGTGAGACCGCTATCCGCTGGGGCTCCTCACTTCGCGTGCGCGAAGGTTCTGCGGCTGCTTTCGTCTACACTGACAAGGATGGTTCTCCCCAGGACTTCATCGAGGGGCCCTTCGACGAGATCCTGAAGACTTCGAACCTGCCGGTCATCGCAAGTATCATCGGTACGGCCTACGACGGTGGCACGCCCTTTCAGGCTGAGGTTTACTTTATCAACCTAGCACAGGTTATCCAGGTAAAGTTCGCCGTACCCTTCTTTGATGTCTACGATCCGCGCTTCTTGGATTTCGGCGTACCCACGGCAGCTCGTGGCACGATTACCTTCAAGATTACCGACTATCACGAGTTCATCAAGTTGCACAGACTTGACGGCTTTACCCTCGATGACTTCCGGAAACAGGTGCGTGACGCTATCACTAGATACGTGAAAGATGCCATCGCTAACGCACCTTCCGCCTATAACGTCCCACTCATCCAGCTCGAACGTAAGATTACTGACATCAACGATGCCATCACGCCAAAGATCACTGAACGTCTCTTAGAGAAGTTCGGCGTAACCGTGACCGGCGTGGATCTCGCCGCAATCGAGTTCGACAAGTCGAGCGCAGGCTACAAGAGCCTCATGGCCGTGACCAGAGACATCGCGAGCGAGACCACCAAAGCGCAGGCCGACGTGAATATCAAGAACTTGCATGACATGCAGCAAATCAACGCCGGCAACACAGAAGCCACCCTCAAAGCTCAGCGCGAAGAGGCACAATACGCCCAGCGCAAGACCACTGAGAGTGCAAACTTTGCAGCCTACCAAGTGGAGCAGCAAGCGGCCGTGGGCATCGCCGGTGCGAACGCATTGGGGCAGATGGGTGCTAATGGCGGCACCACGATGTCGATCGGCGGAGGTGGCAGCATGGACCCTGCAGCGATGATGGCAGGCATGGCCGTTGGCGGTGCCGTGGGACGGAACATCGCCGATACGATGGGCGAAATGATGCAGGGCGTGAACCAGCCTACGGGTGCGGTTCCACCACCCGTTCCCGTAACGGCCTATAACATAGCAGTCAACGGACAGCCAACTGGCCCCTACGACCTCAATACCCTTACACAGATGGCTCTCTCGGGCATCTTCGGTAAGGATAGCCTCGTCTGGAAGGCAGGCATGGCCAACTGGGAGCAGGCGAGTGCCGTTGATGAACTCGGAAGTGTATTTGCCGCCATGCCGCCGATCCCTTCCACAGTACCTCCCATTCCATCTATGCCCCAAACCGAGCAAGGAGAATAAGATGGATGCAAGCTCCTTTTATTCAATGGACAAGCTAGTTGCGTTCGGCATGAGTACGGCCGTAGCCAACCAGATGACAGCCTCGATGAATGCGTCACTAACGCAGACGAGGATTCCTGGTGCTGACAATGCAATGAATCAGGTGGATGGTAGGGACATCTATTTCGTCGCAATGAACGACATTTCATCAGGACCCTATTCAGCTATCGAGCTCGCTCGCCTCATCGCAGACGGTAAGGTTGTAAAGGAAACCTACGTCTGGAAACCGGGTATGACCAAGTGGGATCTAGTCGAAAACATGAACGAAGTGCTAGGGCTTGTTGCCCTTACACCTCCTCCAATACCTGAAGGGTAGTATTTCGATAGAGTCCGTAAAGCAGTTTCTTTGGCTCAGAGTAACATGCTAACTCCCATTGAAAGACATCGAAGAAGGCCAGCGTCCCTGAGCAACCTTGACCTACCACCTCCCTGCGTTCGACTTGCGAGAACTGCATCTGCAGTTCTTCAATGTCGGGTCCGGACCAGGGGTGGTGCCGGGTTCACCTATGGTTTTCCGACGTGTAACATCGGGATGATGCGTACCTGGTTGTCGAAAGCATTTCTGATCCCATCCGCGGCGGACATCCTCACCTCAGGATCGACGTCGGCATTGGGCGTCATAGACATAATCACTTTCCCGAAGACCTTGAGTTTCTTGGCCTGATCGTGTCACCCCAGGCAGTGCTCACGTTATCGTGCTGTCTGCACCAGTCGACGCCACAACGATGCCGTCACCAAGCCGGTTAGCTGCTGGGTTCGTGCTGCCCATGGGAGAATCTCGCCTGCCGGCTCCCCCGCATCCCTCCGGTGGCTTGCAGGTTGCCGAGGGTACGACAGCACAACGGGGAGACGTGAAAGCACGTCTCCCCGCCCTAAAGAAACATCACGATAATGTGATTTTCTATTCCCACTCGATAAGGGAATGCGTCTCCACCAGAAACTCTCCTATCTCGGTTTAGCCAGCGTCTCCACGGTCCATGGAGTAGCCGGCTCGGACTTTTCTGCTGGTACTCATGTGGTACTCACGGATATCGCTACTCCGATTTACTCATATGGCTTGCAAGATCGAAGGGGCATTGGCTCAGCATCTAGCGACCTTGTCGGCGTCCAGCAAATAAAGAGTCCTCACCCAGCCCTTCCTAGATAGCCTAGACGGGAACAGCCCGCACGCCGTGCGAGATGAGGTAGGGTGGTAGTGTCGGAAATGTTGGTGTAAATGAGACTTCGACTCTGNCGNCAAAGCCNAGAACCCTAGTTGATGAGTCGAATCCTACGCCGCCTCCCTTTCCATGGCAACCCCTGCGGCATCGAGCACCTTGCGAGCCTCTTCGTCTGCTGCGGCACGTCGGGCATCAGTGATCGGTTCCGACCCGTCCCCATGTCCGCATCTCTCCAGTAGCGACCAGAACTCGTCCATCTTCCCCTCGGCGAAGTAGCGTGATTGTGACCATGTCTCGTCGGACTCCGCGACGACGGCACCTACGAGTCGCACGAGCGACTGCCTTGACGGGAAGACCTGCACCACGCGACTCCTGCGCCTGGTCTCGCGGTTGCATCTCTCTTGGACGTTGTTGGTCCNCNGACGCTTCCAGTGCGAGGACGGGAAGTCGAGATAGGCCAGCGCATCCGGCTCGGCCTCCACGAGAATCCTTTGCGCCTCCCGGCTCACCTGTCCCACCATCTGCGTCGCCCTGTGATACAGAGCCCTCACCACCAATGCGTCCTTGGCGCGAAAGACCGGAGAGAGCAGCTTCGCGACCCGCACTCTCTTGGAACGGCTTCTCGTCGCACGNCAGCAGTCGCGGNNCAGGTGCACGATGCATCTTTGCCAGGCNGCCCCCAGAAACGTCTCCGAGATGGCNCGNACGAGACCCTCGTGGGCATCGGAGACGACGAGCCTCACGCCCCTGACGCCACGCGATCGGAGGCGTCNCNGAAAGGNGAGCCAGGAGTCNTATGACTCGGTGTCGACGACATCGAAGCCGACCATGTGTCNGTNACCCTGCCCGTCACAGGCGATCGCCGTCACGACGGCTGTCGAGCTGACATGCCCCCCGTCGCGGCATCTCGCATAGGTCGCGTCAAGCCACAGGTAGGGAAGCTCCTCATCCTCGCCGAACATGCGCCCGTTGAGGTCGGCTGCCTCGGCGTCGAGGGCAGCACAGATACGGCTCACCTGGTCCTTGCCGGGCCTGTCGACGCCAAGCGTCTTGGCCACCCCCTCGACCTTTCTGGTGGAGACTCCGCTGCGACACGTCTCCGCCACGGCGGCCACGAGCGCGCGATCGGTCCTGGAGTAGCGCTCGATCACATCCTCCGGGAAGAAACAACCGTTCCTCACCTTTGGCATCCGCAGGTTGAGCGTCCCGATACAGGTGTTGAGCTTTCGGTCACGATAGCCGTTCCGTGCGGTACCGACGTCTTCGCAGGCCATGTCTGCCTCGGTGCTCATCACCTCGTCTACCACTTGCTCCACAAGCTGACGGGCAAGCTCTTGCATGTTCACCGACCCGTCCCCGAACCTTGGCATGCTGACTGCGGCCGACATGCTCGACGCTGCTACACTCTCCATTGCGGTCATCGTCCTTTCCACGAATCCACGTACTTGGCAGTCGCAGATTCTAGGCGATGACCGTCCTTTCTANCGANGTCTCTCCGGTAGGTCCACTTTCGGCCTTACACCAACTTTCGCGACGTAATCCGATGTCGCGGAAGGGGCGCTGCCCCGACAACGCCCGGTGCGAGGGATTCTTCGGCACCCTCAAGTCCGAGCACCTCTACGGGAGGGACTGGTCCGACGTGACGCTCGACGAGGCCGCGGAGCTGGTCCTGGGGTGGTGCCGCGAGTGCAACGAGACGAGGCTCAAGGCCTTCCGCGAGGGCGGCAGGACCGTCTACGACACCATCGCCGGCCGACGCAGGCGGCTCGGGCTGGAGAGGGTATTCTAGATTGGACACCAAATTAAGAGTGAGAGGTGCCCGATATGACCCAAACGAGAAAGCGCTACGACAGGCAGTTCAAGGTCTCGGCAGCCAGGGTGGTCCTCGATGGAGAGAGAACGGTCGCCCAGCTCTCAGGCGAGCTCGGGATCAAGGATTCGACCCTCAGACGGTGGGCTTGGGAGTACGAGGAGCTCGGCGAGACGGCGTTTCCCGGCAACGGCTCCCCCAAGGCGAACAAGGACTACGAGATCGTCAAGCTCCGCAAGCAGGTCGAAGAGCTCGAGATGGAGAACAGGCTACTAAAAAACTTCCGGGCCTTCTTGAGTCAAGGCCGTGCGTGAGGTACCGGTTCCTCAGCGAGCACGCGGGCGAGTACCGTCCGATCAAGAAGGCATGTGAGATTCTCCGTATCTCGAAATCGGGCTACTACGAGTTCCTCGGGAGAAGGAAGTCGAACCGGCAGATCGAGCGCGAGGCCCTCGAAGGCTTCGTCAAAGACATATTCGAGGAGCACAAGGGGCGCTACGGCTCCCGCCGCATCAGCAGACAGCTCGCCTCGATGGGGATCCGGGCGAGCGACAAACGCGTGCTCAAGGTGCTGAATGAGCTCGGCCTCAAGGCCAAGGGGACGACGCGCAGGTATCGTCGGCACAGGGCCGTCGAGCCAGGGGACTCCCGGGTCAACCTCATCGACAGGGCGTTCGATGTCGACGGGCCGAACCTGCTTTGGGTGGGCGACATCACCTACGTACCGACCAGGAAGGGCTTCCTCTATCTGGCGACGGTCATGGACGCATGGTCGAGGAAGGTCGTCGGCTGGTCGATGTCGGCATCGGCGACGGAGAGACTCGTCGTCGACGCCCTGGAGCAGGCGGTCGGCAGGGAGAACCCTCCCGACCACGGGCTCGTCTTCCATGACGACCAGGGGTGCCAGTACACGTCACGTGCGTTCCAGAGGGCCCTGGACTCCCACGGGATCACGCAGTCCGTGTCCAGGCCCGGATGCCCGTACGACAACGCCGTGGCCGAGTCGTTCTTCAAGACGCTCAAGCGAGAGCTCATCAAGGACGGGGCGTACGAGGATCGGGAGGAGGCGAAGCAGGAGATATTCAAGTACGTCGAGCTCTACTACAATACGGTTCGGCAGCACTCCAAGCTGGGCTACGTCAGCCCAACCGAATACGAACGTGAGAACGAAGCTATGCCCCTAACAAACTGTCCAGTTTAGGTTCACCTCTCCAGCTGGCATGCTAGGTTTGGTCCAGGAAAACGTCCGCATCCCCAAAGCGCCCCGCCGCCCAACGAAGCCACTAGTGACCAACCAGTGCACCACACCTCCACCAGACGCCCCGGCGCACAGATACACAGCACCTCGCAGCAAGCTCATCGCCGCATTCCCACGGGCAGCCTCCGCGCACGTCCCCACCCCGTCTCGCCTTGGGAGCGAAGACTCGCCCACGGTCGCTTCTGCGCAAGGACCGCGAAAACTTTTCCGAAGGGCCGCAAGCGTCCCTCGGAAAACTCAGGCGCATCCGCGTTTCGCTTTCCCCCTTGCACTGCCGCTTTCCCGCAGGCGCCATCCGCACCACAAGGCGCGCCAAGGGGGCGGGCCCCAACACGAGGAGGCAGACAGCAATGGGAAAGAGTATCGACGAGAGGTTGCACGAGGCAATCCGCGCGTACCTGAAGCACAGGGGCATCGAGGTCCTGGAGGAGGGCTGGGCGCACGGCTCGGACAGCATCGGCTTCATCGTCATGGACGACGAGGAGCTCGTCTTCGTGGACACCGCCACCAAGTGCTGGGGCTACGACATGCCCAAGGAGGAGCCCGACCAGGAGCGCTTCGAGCGCATCGCGGCGGCGTACCTCGCCGAGGCCGAGATGGAGAGCCTCATCAACATTCGCTACGATATTGTGAGTCTCCTGGCGACGAGTTCCGAGAAGGCTCTTCTGCGCCACCACAAGAACGTCCTCAACGACAGGAGGTGACCCTAAAGCGGCTGCCCCGGGCCTGAAGGCCCGGGGCAGGGCATTTGCATGTATCGAATTTGTGCTTGCCTCTTGTTACTTGTCTTCAGATGCAGACGCCTCGCTTGCGTTAGAGTTAGAAGTATCAGCGTCCTGGCTCTTCTCCTCTTTGAACCAGTCGTCATTGATGCCATCACATGTCTTGTTTAACACCTGAGCGACTGTAGTGAAGACATGCTTAACCTGACCAGTGAGCTTATGATCTGGCTCTTTCTTGAGCAAATCTATGACGGTATATTGCGGCTTCTCCGCTAAATCCTTGAAAAAATACTCATAGAATGTCTTCGTCTCGAAAATCAAATCGTTTTTCTTGATGACAAATGCCCCGTCACCATCCTTGGTCTTAGAGAACTGATAGCTATCCTCGGTCTCTTTAAAGTAAACCTCTGCGTCCATTTTGTAGCGCCTTTCTATGATTGAAGCCCCGCTTGGTCATATCGCTTCATTCGCCTGCGAATGGTATCGAGACCACCTTCGATGTTTTCAGCGACCGTATCCAGCATTCTGTAGTCGCTGCATTCATATTCAAGTGCACCGCTCTGCAAGTAGAGGGTGCCATCTTTGTGTTTGCCAAGATAGATGACATTATCGACATCGAGATTTACGATGAACTGAGGATTGTGCGTGATGAGGATGACCTGTCGGGCACCTGCGATATCGCGAAAGTCCTTAAGGACAACATCCTTAATGGCTTTTTGCGATATCTGGTCTTCGGGTTGGTCTACCATGTAGACTCCATCACCCATGCTGGTGTCTGCCATAAGCGCAAAATACATCTGCGCGTTATAGCCACTTGAAAGTTCTTTGGACACATCGTTGTCCTTTGCGCGGTTTATCATCCGCTTGGAACTCAGTTTTTTGTCAAGCGCATCTTCTAGTTTTCCCTCAAGAGCATCTATAGGATCCTCAATGTCGTCCGGATACCTAAGGATCGCATCCCTCAGGCTTTCATAACTAGAGTTTTTTGTACTGGGAGTCTTCCCTTTTGCGGTTACAGATTCTACGAGCTCATCAAGTAGCTGCGGCGTAACCTCTTCAGTTGCTAGCGTACATACAAAGCGAAGCTCACCCACGGGATTCACTCTTGGCGTAATTCGCATCGTCTCGAAGTCAAACTTGAAATCACTAACGACTCCATGCTCTGCTTCAACTGCATGGGCAACATTGTGGCTAATATCATTAGTCTTTTTCGTAAAGTCGCTTTGCTCTTTCTGCGCATCGATAACGACTTTTCTCTGCTCATGCTCACAACTGTTAACGGTAGAATTGACGCTATTTATGACTTTTGCCTCAAGCTCCATTGCTCTAGCTGTCGCCTGATGCCTTGTTGATATGCGGCTCAAAGCCTCGCGCACCGTATCAAAATCATTAACGTCTTCCTCTACGATAATTGCATGATACTGATCATCGATGCCTTGAATCACTGTTTGAACTTCTTTGACCTTATCGATTAGTTGTTGTTGGGACGAAGCATCCTCAGCTTTCGCTCTTCCGGAAAATGTAATGCTCTGCGGTTTTAACAGAGGCGCTTCTCTAGGTATGCTGTACTCAGTGAGCTCTTTCAAGGCTGCCTGATATTCGCATGACTTTCGAAGCGCGCTTAGATAACGCTTAAGTTGATTCAGCGCAAAGGTTTTATAGACACTAGGGTCCAATGATGCGGGGAAATGCTTGTCGAGCTCTTTTTGAGCCTTACCCTGGCTGAGATTTTCAAAAGTATTCCTGATTGCATTTTGTCCGTCAAACTGCAAGATAAAACTCTCATCCGCAACTTGTCTTAATGCAAGATGAGACTCTTTAAGATATTTCCGCTGTCCCTTCGCAGTTGTCGGGTTAACTCCGCGAAAGTCAGTTAGCGCATTGAGAAGAGAGGATTTTCCAATGGAGTTGTCACCTATAAGTGCATTGATTCCAGGTGACAACGGCACGTCAACATCTTCACCATTAAGAATAAGTGAAATAGAGTCAAGCGTTTTAGTGGAGCGGCTAAAGAAACTGTCGATTACTTTGATGCGTGATATATCCGTTACCGCCATTGCAAGGCCCTTGAATGTCGGCAGACACTTGAGATACGTAAACGGAAGATCAGAGTTCGTATCGTTTTTGTCATCGCCGGCAGGATATACACTCCATACATGACAATCCGAGCCCGTAATGAATCGCAGCTGCTCTAACTGATCCCTAGAGTAGGAGTGAGCGAAGGCTTTGTTATATAGTTCGTTTTTGCGATTCTTATACTCATATGCTTCAAAATATTCGAGTGAGAGGAAGCCGTCATACAGTTCTGAACCCACTGAATTTGCATCATCCTTTTTCGGTTTGTGATTGGAGTTCGGAGAATTTTTCTGGTGAGCAATAGTGACTATATCCAGTCCTATTGATCGGATAATCCTCCAGAACATATCTTCGCTAAAAGCAGTGCCATTGATATCGTATTTAGGCTTACCTTTATCATCCACTGGAATCAGTGTCCCAATGGATTTCACTTTCTCTTGGTCAGCATCATCAAATAGCGTAACCACGTGCACGGGTATATCGCTATTACCGTTATTGAAACTAACGGTAAATTCGACGCCGGGAAGGACACGCTTTAGATATCGAGCGTTGCTCACCTTATCTCTGAGAGCTGCATACATTTCATAGGAGAAAACATCGTGGTCGGTAATCGCCGCCATATTGACCTTGTTTTCTTCAAGTTTCTCTAAGAGCACCCTGATGTTTTCAACGGTGCCATCTTGAACCTTCGCACCATCCTTGTGCCTAGATGCTGTAGAGTGTATGTGCAAATCAATCTTGGTTGGCTCAAGCACTATTCGGTCATTTGAAATCATATGCACCCACCAAATCTAACGAATGCTTTTATGGTTACTCGCAGTACAAACATCGTTATCCCAGCAAGGTCTTAATTGCCGTAGCAACAAATGGAAGAACTACCCCCACAATCTCACTAGATCCTTTGATGATCTTGGCAACGCTTTCCAGCTTTTCGCTAAAAGTAACAGAGTCTTTGCTCTTGGCAGCACTATCTAGCTGGCGCACTGCCTCCTGCGCCTCATCTTTGACCAGGTCATCAATGTTGAGGTCAATAATGGCACCGATTGTCTGGCCGAGCGTTATGTCCTGAATGGTTGCGGAGGAGGAGGCAGTTGCTGCACCGTTGTTGTTAAACGTCGGCGAATTGATGATGCTTATAGCGCTGTTATCCATCTGGTCTTGGAACCATCCTTCCGCATAATTACGTCCTTTGTCGGCAACCTGTACAATATGGGGGCTGTTGCTTGCCCAACACACATCGAGCAGGTCGTGCCGTGAAAGCTCTTGATAGAGAGATACGGGCCCTAGGTCACCGGAAACCGTAGGAGTTGTATCTGACGTAGCCCTTCTTTCTGCATCCTGTATAGCAAGACGCAGTAGCAGAGCGTCGGCGTCATCACTCACTGTCTCAAACCGCCTTCTGGCTTTCCTTGCTTCGCTGTAGTGGCTGAGACCGTTGGGCTCCATGCCTTGGAAAAGTGCGAGCTCACCACTCATATCTGTGGTGAGCTTTATCATGCCTAACCCCTTGAGTGAAACGAATGCGTCAGACAGCCCCAAGTTTGTGAAGTCCGTTGCCCCTTTGCCCTGGTGAGTCCATGCAATGGCAAGCGCCGCCTCTTGCCGCAAGTTGAGTCCGTTCATGTACGCTGGCCTCGCTTGTTCTTCCTATACCGGTCGATGGTCTTGTTTTCGGCATCGCGCCACGTGGCCCATCCGTTCGCCGCGTGCCCAAGTACCACCAATGCCGCGGTGGAGGGCGCATTGGTCTCGTAGTCACGTATAAGGATGCCATCTGCTATCGGCGCGTTCTTGCGCGCTTCCGGCGACCAGGCACCGTCTTTCACCGGAAGGCACCTGCAGCCGGCCTTGACGATGAACACCCCGTCTTTGACTTCCATATCCGCTTCGATTAGGCCGTGAGTACGGTCTTTCTGCCTCAGGTGGTAGATGCCGTTCGGGATAAGCGTCCAGTCGTCCTTCACATGACGCTCTTCAGTCGCGCGGTCGAAGACCTCTTCTTTCGTTTCTGTAGCTGGGTATACCTGCGTGCCCTCTAGCGAAGAGAGGAGCTGAATCACAAGGTCTATGTCTAGGGCGAAAAGCTCCGAGCCCGGCACTCTCGACTTCGAGAAGATCTCGTCCAGGAGCACCTCCTTCTCATCGTAGTCATCCACCTCAATGGCGAAGCGGCGCTTGAGGCCGACGACGTTGAAGTAGCCGTTGCGCTCCAGGCTGTACATGCGCTGCTCAAAGTTGGCCGTCCCAGTCTTACCAATCTTTACCAAGCCAGGCACGACCGTGGTCATCGCATATAGGATTCCTTTACTCACAGCTTCCCTCCGAACGTTTGCTCGACAAACTCGGCGAGCTTGCCCTCCTTGGCGAGCTCGGCGGAGTCGGCCTTCACGAAGTTCGTGTCGCAGTTGCCGCCCACCTCGCCGTTCGCGCCCAGAATGTAGTTCGTCGCTATCTTGTAGATGATCTCGGTCGGCGCGATGCCGAAGACCTGCTCCTCGAGGATGTGGTCGAGCCTCGTGCGGTCGTTCGGGAAGAGTTCGCGCATCTTCTCGCTGTTGAACAGGCGCTTTATGACCTCGGTGATATAGAGGCCGCTCTTCATGTAGAGGTCGGCGAAGGTGTGATCCGGGTCGTTGAAGCATCCCGGGTTCTCCTGCTCGAATAGGTCGACCATCTTCACAACCACGTTTCGGGGAGTGAAGATCTGGTTGGTCTTCTGCGGCGGCACGTAGTCGAAGATATCCTCGTCCTGACCGTCATCGAAGTAGTTGGCGAGCTTGCCGCGCAGGTTGATGAACTCGTGCACCGAGTCGTCGAAGACCACGGGGTCGAAGAGCTGCCCCTCGAAGTGGACTGTCTCGCCGCTCTCGGGGTCGATGATGTCTCCGCCGTCGCGCAGCAGGCGGAACTGCTCAACGGTCACGCTCGTGACCTCCAGGAACACGTCTGCAGGGATGATCTGGTCGAACTTGGCGAGTGTCGTTTCCTCGTCTCCGTAGGCCATGAGGAACGAGGGGATCGTGCGGGAGAAGCCGCGCAGGTGGTCGCGGATGCTGCCCTCGATGGTCTGCTTCTTGCCCTCCCTCTTGGCGGTCTCCACCTTGCGCACCACGGTCTCGCCAGCGCTCTTCACAAGCTCGTCGCGGGAGTCCTTGAGGCTCTCAACGAGGCTCTGCCGCGCGCTCTCGATCTCCTCGTCGTGGACGCGGCTGATCTCGTCTGCTTCCTCCTGCGTCTGTGCGCGATCGAGCTGGCTTGCACGGTCCTTCTCGATGCGGTTTTTCTCGATGGTGAAGTTGCCCACCTCGCGGTTGAGCCTGATGTCCACGTCCGCCTTGATACGACGCTCCACCTTCTTCTGCTGCGAGGCGCGGAACTCGTCGCCGTACTTCTGGTTCGCCGCCTCCACGAGGGGTTTGGCAATGCTGTCCGAGAAGATCGACTGCAGGTTATCGAGGAACACGTCGTCGGGGTCGCCGTCCTCGTCTGCGGTGATGGAGTCGATGGCATCGTCGAGCTCGTCTGCGATGGAGCCGTAGACCTTGTCGCCGAACATCCCGTCGGCAAGGCCTATCACCTGCTCTTGAGGGACGGCCACCTCGCCGTTCTCGTCGAGGTCGAGCTCGTCGGCCGTGCCCTCCTGCACGCCGAGCTCCTTGCTGGGAGCCTTGAAGGGCTCGAGCTTCTGCAGCACGTCGAGCACCTCCAATGGCGCGCGGAAGACGTTGCCGATGTTCTGGAAGAGGAAGTCGCTCATGAAGCCGCGACGGACCACCTCGCGCGAGCGGATCTTGCGAGGGATGGAGAGCACGCGCTCGGCATCGAGTTCGACCATCTCGCCGTTCTCGTCCTCGCCGATGACCGGGAAGAAGTTGAGCAGCGTCCTCACACGCTGCTTGCGGTCGTCCGCGGTGCCACCGCCCGAGGCGGTGTCGGTGTAGAGGTCGTTGGCGAACTCCTCGAAGATGGTGAGCGTGCGGGCTGGGTCGAAGTCGAAGACGTAGGCGTTCTCCTTGCGCAGGAAGGTGCCGCCCGAGTTGAACAGGCACGGGTTCTGCGCGCGGAAGGCCGCTTGCATGTAGAGCGCGGGGCTCTTCATGTTGGAGAGCATGAGCACCGCCGTCCACTCGGGGACGGTGACGCCGGTGGTGAGCTGGCCAACCGAGAGCGTGATGGTGCGGTCGTGCTCGGCTATGGCCTCGCGCACCTTGTCGAAGGCCTGCGCGCTCGCCTCGTCGTCGTCGAGCTTGCCGTCGCCTGCCGCGAGCACGATCTCGTAGTCCTTGAATACGGGATGCTGCCTCAGCTTCTTCGCGAGTGCCTTGGCGGAGTCCACGCGGTTGAGCATCCAGAATGTGTGGCGCAGCTCGTCTCTGAGCTCGGGCGTGGAGAACGGAAACTTCTTCTGCGTGGTGAGTGCGTTTAGGAAGCGATCGACATCGTCGTTGTGCAGGAAATAGCCGTTTTCGTTAGTGGCGAAAAACTCATTCAGGTCGAATGCGTACTCCACGGTCTCGCCGTCAATGTCCATGCCGCGTTTAACCTCGTCCGCCACGATGCCGGACATCTGGTAGGTGAACATGTTGAGGCGCGGCAGATTCGCGTAGGGGTTCGGGAGCTCCGGGTCGTCCCAGTCCTTCTTGGCCTTCTGCTCGTCGGCGTAGGTCCAGTTGAAGATGGCCTCCTCGGGGAACTTTTCGTTGGCGATGGCCTTGAAGGGCGTGCCCGAGAGGTGCAGCGTGAACTTGCGCCTGATGTGGTCGAAGGCCACGTCGGTCTTGAAGGTGTCCACGCCCTCGTGCGCCTCGTCGATGATGAGGACGTCCCATTCGAGGCTGGCCACGTGCTCGAGCTTGTCGTACTTGCCACCGAAGTCGATGGCGCCCTTGAGGTCCTGCAGGCTCACGAACTCGATGAAGCCCTTGGGGCCACCGCACTGCAGACTCTCCAGGTACTGCTCGCGGGTGAGGCAGTAGGGTCTGCCCTGAAGCGCTGGCGCCGAGCTGATGAACACGAGCCCGGAATCGCGTCCCACGAACTTCTCGTAGTCGTCGTACCAAGAGTTGGCAATGGCGGGGCGGTTGGTGACGATGAGCACCTTCTGCGCGCCCAGGCGGCGACAGAGGTCGTAGCTGGTGAGCGTCTTTCCGAAGCGCGGCTTCGCGTTCCAGAGGAACTCGCCGCCCTCGTGCGCGTGCGCATAGCTCGCGGTCTCCTCGGAGGCGCGCTCCTGCTCGCTGCGCAGGCGGTACTCGATGGCCGCGGGCGCGTCCTCGACGATGCCGTGATTCTCGCGGAACTCGTAGAAGCGCACGTGCGCGGGGTCGGGCTCGATCTCGAACCACTCGGTGCCCGGCTTGTCCTGGATGTCCAGCTTTCTCAGGTAGCCATGGAAGTCCGTGTCGTGGAAGGTCTCGCCCGAGTCCTCAAAGATCGCGTTGCCGTGCCATTCGAGTTTGTACTCCACGTCTGCCGTATGGGTCTGCTGGACAAGGCGCTTCTCGACATTCTGCTCCGTGTAGCCTATCTTGGTCCAGCCGTCGTGGCGGGCGATCTCGGGCGTGGTGTAGGCGTATATCTGCGGCAACGCCGGGCGCGACGTCTTGACGAGGCTACTGATGTCGGTGAAGGCCATGGCTAGTCCATCTCCTTCACGTGGGACTCGATGAAGTCGATCTCCTCGTCGGTAAGGCCGTACTTCTCGTAGAGCTGCTTGTCAGTTTCAGGGACCGACTTCGACCAGTCGATGTCCGAGGTATCGGTGAAGTCCTGGACTGGCACGAGACTCCATACGCGCGGGGATATGTCTTGGGTTACTTTGAGAATCCCCAGAAGGGAGCGCACGAATTTCGTCTCCAGGTATTTAACGAGGTTTTCCGCCTCCGCTTCTGTCTCGAAGTTTCCCATCGAAACGAACGACTGCGTATGACCGACTCCCTTAGCGGCAATCTCGAAAGACGAGAGCTTCTCTCCATAGGTCCCCGCGCCGTTGGCCTTGGATAGGAGCACCTTGTACCCGCCAAAGTTTTCGGGAACATCGATGTATTGACGCTCTATCCAAAGGCATTCCCTCTTCTTGTTGAAGAGCCCGTAGATGGCGGCATACGCCGAATCGTCGCGCTTGTTCCTGAAGAACAGCTTGTCGTAGAGATTGTCCAATACGTTCGTCCTCAAGTCACAGGACTTACCCATCAGCTCAACATACTCAGGATGATCTTGCTTGGCCTTGCCAGTGAACTTGTAGGGAACGGCCCCCGTGACCATGCCAGACAGAACATCAGCGCCGGTAGCCTGTACCTTGGACAGAACAGAACGCAGGGGTTCATAAGGCACAAACGTTTCGATTGCGCCGAAATTCGATCCCTCATCTCGATAGGTGACTGCGACGCCGCCCTTGATTTCCACGCCGGAGAAGACGGTGCTGGCGTCCGGTTCGAACTCCATGACCTTGAGGTGAGGATCATGGAGCATCTTGCGATTCCATTCCTTTGGGGTTTGACCGGCATCCGAGAGAAAGCGTGCGGGCGTAATCAGCTCAACCTTGCCGGAAACCTTGTATGCCTCATCCATAAACAGGTTGTAGATGGGAGGGTTGCGCTGGTTTCCCTCTGATTCCTCCTGATACGGAGGGTTGCCGATCACCGCGTAGAATTTCTTGTCCATGGGACGTGCCTTGCCTTTCATCGCTTGGAACTCGAGGGGCTCGTTTTCCTGCCAGTCGTATATGACGCAGAGGGGCACCGTCTCACCGGGCTCCTCTTCCTTTTCTTCTTCAGCCGCATCGGCGAAGGGTGACTCGTCCAGGAGGTCGAACAGCGTGGGCTGCAGGGGCTCCGGCACGGGCCCCTCGTACCCGAAGAGCGCCGACTGCACGACGGCGTCCATCTTGTTGGTGGGCACCGCGCAGGTGAAGCCGTTCATCTGCCAGAAGTTCCACGACACTATCCACGCGGCCTGGTCCAGCTCCTCGTCGGATATGCCCGCACCCCAGCGCTCGCTCAGATGCTCGCAGAACGTCTCGAACACGTTGATGCGCGCGAGGAGCAGGTTGTCGCCCTGGTACTCGAAGCCGTAGGAGGCCTTGAGGGCGGAGAGTCCCCAGCGCACCCACTCGCGACGAGACTTGGTCTTCTCACTGACAATGCGCAGCTTCCGGTCGAGGAAGCCTATGCGCTCTGCCACGGGGAGGGCGTCTCCCGTGACGGTGTCGTAGCGCGAGCACACGAAGGGAGCCTCGCCGCAGGTTATCTCCAGGCGGGGGCTCTCGACGTAGGCGTGCCAGCCGTGACCTTTCTTCCTAGGGAAGGCTATCGGCTCCGCGCTGGTGCGCCACGTGGTGCCGTCCTCTGTGTTGAAGGCGTTCCGCACGCCGAACCAGGCGGCGTCGAGGTGGTTGTTCATGCGGTTCACCAGCCACGACGGCGTGAACACCTCGGCGCGTGTCCTGGTTCGCTGTGACTGGTGCTCCTGCTCCTTGGCGATGCGGGGCTTGATGACGTCGGAGGAGAGGCTGGTGATCTTCTCGACGGTTATCTCGTCGTCTCCCATGTAGCCGTCGCCGAGGGCCTCGTACTCGTTGTCCGCCCAGATGATGTTGTGGCCGGTGGTGCGGTCGCTGAGGAGCGTCTCCAAGATGCGTGACGGGTAACGCGAGCCGAAGCTCTCGATGAAGCCCGAGCCAGCGGTATGTAGCTTGTCTAGTGCCACTGGCTACTGCCCCTTCTTCGTAAGTTCTTCGATCATGCACATGCGGATGAAGGCACTGAAGCTGATGCCGCGCAGGTTCGCGGCCTCTGCACCCGCTTCCTTGAGGTTTCTGGGGATGCGCATGGTGATGGTGGTCATGTCGCCGCCGACAAGCTGTTCCTGTAGCTCGGTCTCGGTGGCACCGCTGTTCACAAGCTCAGAATACTTCACCTCGTGCACCTGCCTTTTGAGTAAATACAACGTGAATACATTCTAGCAGTACCGCATTTGCACAAGTGTCGTCTCCTGCCGTATGCGGCGGATTTCCAGCTCTAAGCAAGTAGCCTATTCCGTGCACACAAGTGTGCGGAATAGGACTCGTTCGCCATCCTCGCCAACAGCGCCACGGCCGCGCCGCACTCCCCTCAGACTGTCGTCTGTCGGGGAGGCGGCTCGCGGTCGCGCGTGTCGGCTCCATGCGAAGCGTTGCGGGGGAGCCCCCGCGCCCCTGGGGTGATCCGAATGATTGGCAACGAGACGAGACCGAGACGCCTGTGGTTGCGGCTCTCAGTCGAGGAGGACGACGCCCTTGCGAAGGCCGCAGGGGCATATGGCGTCAACAAGACCGACCTCATCCGCCTCTTCGCCCACTACGTGCAACTACCCTGCACCCACCTTCTCTCCGGCGCGCCGATCGTATTCGACTACGCCACGTCTCACGAGGTCTCCTACAACCTCCATGCCATAGGCACGCTCTACAACCAGTCCGTGCGAGCCCTCAACACCATGGCCAAGGGCGTTCGAGAGGGCGACGCGGACCCCGAGGACGTCGCAGAGGTCCTCTCGCTCGTCCATACGGACATGGCCTTCGTCAAGGACTCGCTCGGCTGCCTCCGCGAGGATGTCTCCGCGATGTCGGACCGACCCAGCTTCTTCGTCTGGTGAGCGTGCGATGACGTACGTGAAGCCCATATCGGGTCACACCGGCCTCACAGGCGCGAGACGCTACTTCGAACGGGACAGCCGAGCCCTGGCACATGACTACCTCGAGCTCGATGCCCCCGTCATCGGAGAGGACGAGGACGGGCTCCCCGTGTACGGGGACTACGCCTGGGACGAGGTCATGGACGACCGGCGCACCGCGGAGGGAAACGACTCGCCGTGGCGGGGTCGACAAGCTCGGACCTACAAGCACTACGTCCTCTCACCCGACCCGGCCGACGCCATTACACTCGCACAGCTCAGAGTGATGGCGACATCCTGGGCAAGGGATTCCTTCCCCGACTTCCAGGTCGCCATCGTCTACCACGACGACAACGAGAACCACGTCCCCCACGCCCACGTGATCGTGAACAACACCAACGTGAGGACGGGCCGGCGCCTGCAGGACCCGGATCCGGGGGCGCTCAACGGGCGTCTCCAGGCGATCTCGCGAGAGATGGGTCTCTCTCACTTCGATGGAAGGATCGACCAGGACCATCACGACACACGAAGGACGGGGGCACGGACAGACTACCAGAGGGTCCACGTCGGGCGCGAGGAGTCCGAGATAGCAGAGAGAGACGGCTACTCCTGGGTGGCCGACATCCGGGCCCGCGTCGACATCGCGAGGGGCATCGCACGAGATGTGGAGGACCTCAGGGACACCCTCTCCACAATGGGTGTCACAGTCGAGGACGCCAGGAACGGGGACTGGAAGTTCGCGCTCTCCGCCCAGCCGTCCCGATGCGTCACCGGCACGCGACTCGGCACCGACTACCAGAGGCCGAACGTGACCCGCGAGCTGTCAAGTCCTCGCAGGACGAGGCTCCCCGAGGGCTCCCGGAGGCGCATCGAGGTGATCACCCACGACGCCATGGAGGTACGGGACCTGGCCGAGCTCCGTCGCCTCGCCGAGGCCGTGGGCACGGCCCGGGAGAACCATGCGACGTCCCTAGACCAGTTAGACGCCGGAGCGGCAAGGGCCAGGGCAAGGAACGACGACGAAGCCACACGCAAGATCTCGCGGGTGCGCGGCTACGCGAGCAGGAACGGCATCCTCCCCGAGCACGACGACGACCACGGCAAGGCACGCGGCGGAAGCATCGGTAGCATGAACGACTGAATCTGAATCTCCCCCAGTTTCGTTGACACTTTGAGTTCCGTTCAGCACCATGTGTGCATGCGGAAAGAAAGTGAGGAAGCATGGGACAAGCGTCACCCAGGTACACCGCGGAGTCCAGGAAGAAGACCGTGGACCCGTACGACCCGAAGGGAACCACCTACGCGGCGGTCGCGAGGGGTCTGGGGATCGACCCTGGCACCCTGTCCAGTTGGGTGAAAGCGGCGTGTGGCACCGAAGGGGAGGCCGAGGACATGAACCCCTTCCAGGTCGCCGAGGAGAACCGCAAGCCGAGGCGCGAGGCCAGGAGACTTTCGGAAGAGAACGGGATGCTTCTGGAAGCCAGCGCCTTCCTCGCGGGCAGGCAGCCGCGAGGAAGGCCAGGCTCGCATCCGTCTCGTCTCGTCTTGGCT
>JGI20225J20221_1001383_pt1 | contig 25584 bp, 16 predicted proteins | sample BioMet4_FD_20221 | JGI IMG/M metagenome (IMG submission 20221)
ACAGAGTAAATAGTTTTATCATAAAACTTATATTTCAGCTGATTCATTAACGGAGGAGTTTTTCCTACTCGTAAATAATCAACATTATGCACCTTACCAACCTTAATAGCATCCAGCATCAAAGATTTTTTCAATCCTGTAGACTGATTGATAACTTCTTGTACACCATCATACACTTTCTCCCAGAAACGAGGAACATTACACATCAACGTTGGACGGATTTCCTTAATCGTCATCTGTATATCATTCGGACGCAAGTTTATACAAGTCAAAACTCCCTTATGGATACAATAATACGCCCATGTTTTTTCAAAGATATGAGTAAGAGGTAAAAAGTTCATAGAAACATCCTGATCGGTCATAGTAACCAAGCGAATATCATGAGTTCTCATCTGCTCTTTATAGCAGGAATGATGAATCATCACACCCTTAGGTTCACCCGTAGTTCCGGATGTATAAAGAATATTTGCCAAATCATCAAAACTAGCTTTTGAAGAACGTTCTTCAACAACAGCAGCATGCTGTTTGGCTTCTCCCATTTTCAGAAATTCATCAAAGTAAATGGAAGTAGTATCCTGTTTATCTTTCACAACCGCACGGTCGAAAATAATAAGACGTTCCAAAGAAGCGCATAAAGGAAGAACGGTGAATGCTGCGTCATATTGAAATTGTTCACCAACAAACAAGAAACGAATTCCAGCATCATTCACAATATACTGTGCCTGCGAAGGAGAGCTGGTTGCATATAACGGAATAGTAACAGCACGATTGGCAAAAGCTGCAAAATCTGTATATAAACATTCCGGTTTATTCTGAGAGAACACACCGATATTTTCCTGTTCGGCTATCCCCATCTCAACCATTGCATTAGCTGCAATCTGAACCGTTTCAGAGAACTGATTCCATGTAACAGGAATCCATTGTCCCTTATCATAATCCCGGTATTTCAGGGCCACACGGTCGCCATATTTTTCGGCCTGGCGATGAACCAAAACAGATAAATGATGATAAGTCATACTATGTTTTTTTGTAATTTCAGGGGACAAAGGTATAGTTTAATTTGCAACTATTGCCATATTTGTGAAGTAATTTGCTCTAACTTATTCATATAGAACTATCGATATTGCCAGCAAATCTTTCATTTTATAAAATTTATATAGGGATTTTTAGTTAATTGCATTTGTTTCAAGGCTTGATATTTTTGTAGATATTGCACAACATGACATAAAAAGTAGCCAATATCAAATTAATCATCAGTTGCTTTAGGAATGATTAAAGAACAGCAAAAACGTAGATGCTACCAACAAGAGTATTAGTAAAATTATTGATAACCATTTGTTTCTAATAGTCCATTCTTTATATATTAAACATATAATTCCAAACAGAATAATTCCAATTATTGGAGACAAATCAATTCCCTTTGCAAAAACGGTCAAGAAGTATTGCTCTCCGCCGGGATGTTGAGAATCAATAGCACTTGCTAATATGCACAAAACAATCAAATAAAGAATGAATGATAAAAACAATACTAGCAAAGGATTCCATTTTTTCATATATTATTTTTTATAAGACAAAGTCTTTTTCTTTATTTATTGGATTTCATTCATAAAAAACAGCCTGATTATCATATAATAGCTTTATTTTCTTTTCAACAAGACTATCATATCTGATCACCGCCAGTATCTTTAACTATCTTAGTCTTCATCATCTGATTATTATTATCTTCAAACAATCCTAAATGATCCAAACCTGCAGTATGTTATCCATGCAGTGTGTTTATTATCTTTATTTCTATTTATAATTTCTCAAAGATCGACCGACTAATTATTCCGATATCCAAGACTCTGGGTTATCTCGATTATTATAGACTTTAAACCTTTTAATAAAACCTGTATAAGAAATAATCATTTCATCAATATTATTGATGGAATAGTAAAATGTTGTATCAATATATTGTTTTTGATTGCATAACGCTTTATCAATATTAATAAATTGAACTTTAAATTTTATCAGCCTATTAGTTTTATTAAGGCGAGCAGCCTTCATACCCAAAGCATCTTCATGTTTGTTTAAATCAGAAAAATATATTTTACTAAATTTCAAAGTATCATTGATCCATAATTTTGCAACAGTTTTATTATTCCCTTCATAATTCATACGAAGAAATACAAAAACTTCTTTACTATTCACCTTCCCTTTTTTACTATTGCATGATAATAGCAAACAAATCAGCAATAATAATATAAATATTCGCTTCATTTAGTCAGTATTTTCTTAAATAAAAAAGATCTCACAGGAGAGAGTTTATTAATTTTACCATTTATATAATTATGCATCATTAAATTTTATTTGTCCATTATTTAAAAAAGTTGCTTTAGATGGATCTTTACCAGCATCCTGAATATAGTAATGATAAGTGGGTGTTGTACCGTTCATTGTTATATACCCGCCATCCACAAGTATTCTGTTCAGAGTTCCGTTTTCATAGATCACATTACCGCAATAATCCGTCTGGGTTGTTACTGCTACTTTATCAGCAGGAACAGGAAGCATACTTCCCATTGGCACCAACAGATTCTCGGTAGTGGTTACTTGCTTTACCTTTCGTTTTACTCCCGCTGCATCATAAAGATACTCTGAAGTATGACCTTCGGTAAATTGTAATGCACTTGGCAAATTTAATAATAAATCAGCATCATATGAAGTTTAAATTATCGTCTGCAATAAACTAAATCTAAGAAATACTTGAAACATTTTATTTTACTATTTTTTATTCACAAACCATTGGTAGACAAAACTTATACATATCATCTATCAGAATAGTGAATGTATAAGTTCTTTTGTAAAAATAGTCAAATACAACAGCTCTTAATATTAAGCAAAGATCCAAACATTATTTTTAAAAGCAGCAGCTAAAAACAATAAAGACACACTCAATAACGAATAAATTAATACAACAACAACAGAATGTAATTGTTTTACCAATCCTTCTTTCTGTTCATAATACTCAATTATTTTTTTGTATTTACCCTTGTATAAGTAATAAAATAATAGAAATACTAAAAGTGAAAGACAAAAAGGGTATTTATATTCTTTAGAAAAAGTTATACCCGTTTTCACACCAAGACCTTCAATAAAAGCAAATATTGTAAATATGTTAAACATAACACAAAGCACAACAAACATTATTCCTCCTAACACAGGACAATCATCAAAATTTCCTGATTTTATTGCTAACAAATACGTTTTGTAAAATAATAAATTATAAATACACATTTTAATTCCCTCCAATTTGTTGTTTATCTACCCAATCATAAAAATCATCTCCCCATACATAATCAGCAACACCTATACCTAAGGAAACTCCCCACCCAACAACTGGAATAAAAGCAGCCCCTGTAGCTGTAAGTGCTACGGCAGTTCTTGCCCCAGCTTTTGCAAATTTTCCTTTATTAACAACATCGTCATAAATCTGATACCCAGTAATAACTAAACCAGCCCCAGCAACAATTTTTCCTCCAACTCTCGCAGCTTTTAGTACTTTAGATGAAGTATTTATATTAAATACTGGAGTCTTTACTGTAACAGGCAAATTTACTGACGAGGGGATTTTTCCAAGAGGATAATATCTTCCTCTATTTTTTAGGAGACTTCCAGCCCTATCAGCAAACGTATCGCCTAAAGTTCCAGACAATTCGATATCAGAAAGAAAATTAGAACTCTCTTGCCCATAATTTATATGAGCACCGTTAAGTACAAAGCCTTCCGTTTCATTTTGGGTAACATAGCTGTAATAAAAAACCTTCTTTTTATCATCAATAGAGAATTTACCATTTCCCATTCCTTCTTTTAATTCTTGATCAGTAACATGACCCCAACCATTCATGTTCATATTACTTTCTTTTGATTTCAATTGTGATAAAAATCGTGCAACTAATGCAGGATCATTCGTTGACCAAATATCTGCCCCTATTGGATCAATAAATAAAACAGGATTTTCGGCACAGTATGTATATGGCGAAATAGAATAATACCTCTCCGCCAATGGATCCATTACACCCCATCTACCGATAGCAGCATCATAATGCCGAGCACCATAATCATACAAGTCCAATCCATGCATACGATCAAGTTCCTTACCATTGTATTTATACCTGTCATCAGAATTATCAATCCCTTCACCAAAAGTCATACCAAAAGGATAGTAATGGTTAGCTTGTTCAACCGTTCCACTTTGATTGAATACCACACGGTTATTCCCCTGATGATCCTGAATATAGTAATGGTAAGTGGGTGTTGTACCACTCATTGTTATATACCCGCCATCCACAAGTATTCTGCTCAGAACTCCGTTTTCATAGATCACATTACCGCAATAATCCGTCTGGGTTGTTACTGCTACTTTATCAGCTGGAACAGGAAGCATGCTTCCCATTGGCACCAATAAATTTTCAGTAGTGGTTACTTGCTTTACTTTTCGTTTAACTCCCGCAGCATCATAAAGATACTCTGAGGTATGCCCTTCGGTAAATTGTAACGCACTTGGCAAATTTAATATATTGTATTGAATTTTTGCTATTTTCTTGTGAGAATCTCTTGTTAAATTACCATTGGCATCGTAAGTATATTCAGGAGTGCCAACACTTGCTTTTACAAAGTTAAATGCACCGGTGTATGACGGTTCACTTGTTGATGCATCTGTTACGCTACTTAACTGGTTTCCATTGTAGTTCAGTGTCAGGTTATCTATCATTCCGAAGGTTGACGGTTTAGCAGACAAACCGTATCTTGTCAGGCTCTTTATATTACCCATATTATCGTACGTATAGGTCGTCGAATAATTCTTGCTGGAATTAACATCATTATTCTGATAATCGGCTGCAGTAATACGGCTCAGATCATCGTAATGGAAATTGTATCCCCTTTGAGTATCATTCTGCACTATCCAGTTCATCGCACCAATATTACCATTATAGCATTTAATGCTACCATTGGTTGATTCATTGTAATACAAGGTTTCACTAAAACGGTTATTGGTGGTAGTAATACCTTTCAGCCAACTTCTTATGTTGTAAGTATAATTGGTCGTTTCTACTGCTCCGTGTTGTTTCTTTGATATTAGCCGCCCCATATCATCATAAGTATTCTCTGCTAATATAACCGGAGTTGAGCCATTCAGTGAATGAGTGGTTTTTGTCAGGCGCTCCGCATTATCATAAAAGTTCTCATATACTTCAGTAATGGTTGCTTTACTCGTTGCACTCTGTATATGCTGATGTTTCTTTATTTTTCCTGTAAATGTATAAAGGAAATAGTCTTTATCATATCCATCCGTTAAATGGTTGGTAGCTTTGGTTTGAATTACACGTCCCATGTAATCGTAATACATTACATTATACAGATAGCCCGAGCCATCAAGCAAGGCTGTGGCTTTGCCTGTTAATAGTCCGCTATATCCTTGAGTGTATTGTTCACCATAACCGGTACCGGTTTCCGGCTTAAAATTAGAATCAGTAACAGATGGAATTCCATTAAGCCCCATAAAATCATAACTATCATAGTAATTAACATCTAATATTGTTGGAGAAGACAATGATGTTCCACTAATAGTATAACCTTTATTATCATTAGTAGTCTTTGCCCAATCGGCCTTTATAAAAAGCCCTTTCAACGGGTCAGCCGTATATACTAATGAGTTCTTGCAAACACCTGTCAATACAATACGTCCCAATGCATCCGGGATATTAAAACTCCATTCTCCACGTGTACGTTGTTCTCCATCCTGACTAAAAATCAGATGATCTGCTATATCATAAACCATGTAGATAGGATCAGCACCAGGCAGTTTCTTATAAATACACCGGTTTCTGTAATCATACTGATAAATGTATGCAAAGTTCCTCAACAATTCTTCCGTTCCGTTATAGGTATTATCACTTAAGCCGGCAGCTGCAGAAGGAGGTAATACAAAACATTTGTTTCCAAAATCATCATAAACATAGTAAGTATCATAATTTTGATTATTGTTTCTCTGACGAGTCAGAACAACTTGCCCCTGCTTATCTTTGAACTCAAAAACTTCATGCCCGTCTTCATCCATGGTACGGGTTACATAAAGCTGGCCATTATCATAATTGCCGGATTTCACCAGCTTATTATCTGATGTAACATAATAATAAGCACATTTCAAGCTATCCAGATTATTGTTATTTGTGTAAAATGCACTTTTTACAGACTTCCCTTCAGTGCGCCAGTTAGCTCCGGGACCATATTGCTGTAGCACTCTGTTGAGCGGAGAAGCTTCATATACAGGAGAAGAGTAAGGCGAATTATCTGCATAAGAAGTTTTAGATGTTGATATAATGGCTGCCGGATTGGTATAACTTCCGCTTGCAGAATAAGGAGTTGGAAGCCAAAGGTTACTTTCTCTTCCCTGATTATCATATTCCTGCAGTGTAACCAAATCGTTATTGTTCAAAGAGAACCCTCTTTGAAGGGTTTGAGAGGGCCTTCCTAGCCCATCATAGTACTGAACTTTCTGAATACACTGATTTAATGAAAGGTTTCTGGCATCTGGAGATTCAACCGTTGGAGTAATTTCTATAATATAATTCTGATCCTGTCCGGTTTCAAATCCAGTATACGGTATATTACCATTCACCGTTGTTGTTATATTGCCATTCTGCGTGTTACCTTCAGAAACAATGTAATAGCTACCGGCAGCCAGGTCTGTCATCTTTAAATAAGCATTGGTAACAGAAGAACATTGTTCTTCGCCCGAATAAGTATCATTGGATGATATCAGTTTCCCTGATGAATCTAATAAATACAGATAAGTATCAGCTACTGCAGAACCACAATGAGATATTGTTACATCCATTGCATTATTTGTGAAGCAGTTTGAATCAAAAGAGACCAAGAGCTGCGTTAAAATAATGAATACCATTCGTACAATCTAACCCATTGCCATTGTACCTATACCTATTTTGCCAGAATTATTAATTTATTCGCCAAATATATTATATCTAGTCAACATCCCATTGCTTTGGATGATCCAAATTACTAAAAATTACAAAATCATTATACCTTATAATATTCAAGTTTTATAGTATCGTATTTATAAACGTTATAACAAAAAGTTGTATCTATTGAATATTTCTTTTATTAATTACCTATATTTCCTATTGATAATCAAAGATATAATTGACTATTCCAAATTTTGATTTATTACTTTCTCATTATACTATCCATCATAAAATGGTCAACAACTCCCTTCTCTATTTTATCTTGAGTTGGCCTATTACCTTCATGATTGCATGAGAAATCCTGAAATTGTTTTATGGCTATATAAGGTATTTGTCCACAATTCACCACTACATATTTAAAAGTGTTTTTGCAAATTAAGACTATCCAAGAGTTCTCATTACGCTGACTATCCTCACATTCCTTAAATATTTTTTTAGGTATTTCTCTTTTTAGCATGGTGCCACCTTTCCTTTTATATATAGCACAATACACCCCCTTCTTCTTTACCAAATAGGAAGGTAAAATAGAGTCTGATATTCCTGTATCCAAAAAATATGCAGTGAAACATTTAAACTCTTGAAAATCTTCTACTTCATTAATACTAACAAGTAAAGGACATTTCTCTTCAATTAACTTCTTATGTTGGCAAATATAGTCCTTATTTTCATCTAGAATAAGATCTAAAGCTTTTTCTAATATCACTCTTTCTTTTGGATTCTCATTATTTATTCGATTATTAAAGCCCTTCTTTCCCAAGCTATTTTGAGATATAGAAAAAGTCAGTACGATTAAAAATATATATTTCTTCATTTCTTTTGAACTCTTAAATGATTTTTTAATGAATTTGGAAGTGAATTCAATGTTGGGTAAACAGTATAATTATTCTTGCGTGTTTTTACTCTTCCTCTTGCTGGAAAATATTGAGTTAAACCATTTCGTTGTGATAAGATATAATAAGCCGGATATTTAGGATTCTTATTGAGATCATTGTCACTTGCTATCCCATATCCAAAACCTGAGTTGTTGCCAGTTGGATGAGTATGAATCTCAAAAGTGACCGTTCCCTCTATATTAAATTTTGTTGTATGAGATTTGTCTGTGGTATTAGCATCCCAATTACCTACAATTAGTTCAGATTTCCCCTCTTTTGTATTAAAACCTTTTCCATCTAATTCAACTCCAGTTTGAGATGAAACAAATTGCATTAAATTAACGCCATCGGTTTGATTCTCATTTGTTGTAACAAAACCTTCTTTTGATAAATCTTGTTTATCATCTTTTGCATTTAATACCCCTTTAGAAATTTGAATAAATGAGTTTGGCTCATCGTTACTTGTAAATTTGCCATCTTTGTCAAATGCCCCTGTTGAGACAAAATCTGTTTTATCATCGGTCCTTTTTACTAAAGAAAGCCTTTTTGTACTACTATCCAAACCGTAATCATCTCTTCCGTCAGGGTCTACTCTGTTAATTGGATTATTAGAACAATAAACATAAGGAGATATGGATACATTTATTTCAGCTAACGGATCAATTACACCCCATCTACCAATAGCAGCATCATAATGCCGTGCACCATAATCATACAAGTCCAACCCATGCATCCTATCAAGTTCCTTGCCATTGTACTTATACCTGTTATCAGAGTTATCAATTCCTTCACCGAAAGTCATCCCGAAGGGATAATAATGATTAGCCTGCTCAATCGTTCCGTTCTGATTGAATACTACTCGGTTATTTCCCTGATGATCCTGAATATAGTAATGATAAGTGGGTGTTGTGCCACTCATTGTTATATACCCGCCATCAACAAGTATTCTGTTCAGAGCTCCGTTTTCATAGATCACATTACCGCAATAATCCGTCTGGGTTGTTACTGCTACTTTATCAGCTGGAACAGGAAGCATGCTTCCCATTGGCACCAATAAATTTTCAGTAGTGGTTACTTGCTTTACTTTTCGTTTAACTCCCGCAGCATCATAAAGATACTCTGAGGTATGCCCTTCGGTAAATTGTAACGCACTTGGCAAATTTAATATATTGTATTGAATTTTTGCTATTTTCTTGTGAGAATCTCTTGTTAAATTACCATTGGCATCGTAAGTATATTCAGGAGTGCCAACACTTGCTTTTACAAAGTTAAATGCACCGGTGTATGACGGTTCACTTGTTGATGCATCTGTTACGCTACTTAACTGGTTTCCATTGTAGTTCAGTGTCAGGTTATCTATCATTCCGAAGGTTGACGGTTTAGCAGACAAACCGTATCTTGTCAGGCTCTTTATATTACCCATATTATCGTACGTATAGGTCGTCGAATAATTCTTGCTGGAATTAACATCATTATTCTGATAATCGGCTGCAGTAATACGGCTCAGATCATCGTAATGGAAATTGTATCCCCTTTGAGTATCATTCTGCACTATCCAGTTCATCGCACCAATATTACCATTATAGCATTTAATGCTACCATTGGTTGATTCATTGTAATACAAGGTTTCACTAAAACGGTTATTGGTGGTAGTAATACCTTTCAGCCAACTTCTTATGTTGTAAGTATAATTGGTCGTTTCTACTGCTCCGTGTTGTTTCTTTGATATTAGCCGCCCCATATCATCATAAGTATTCTCTGCTAATATAACCGGAGTTGAGCCATTCAGTGAATGAGTGGTTTTTGTCAGGCGCTCTGCATTATCATAAAAGTTCTCATACACTTCAGTAATGCTTGCTTTGCCTTGTGCACTCTGCACATGCTGATGCTTCTTTATTTTCCCTGTAAATGTATAAAGGAAATAGTCTTTATCATATCCACCGGTTAAATGATTGGTTGCTTTGGTTTGAATTACACGCCCCATGTAATCATAATACATCACATTATACAGATAACCCGAGCCATCAAGCAAGGCAGTAGCTTTTCCTGTTAGTAATCCTTTGTACCCACCGGTGTATTGTTTGCCATAGTCGGTATTAGGATCTATACTAAAATTGGGATTACTTATTAGCGGACCACCATATCTCGACATAAATCCATAGCCATCGTAATAATTTGCTGTTAATACCGTTGAAGACGACAATGAGATATTTACATTATATCCTTTATAGAAATTGTTTGTAGTATCAGCTTTTACAACTATATCTTTTAAAGGATCAGCCGTATAAGTTAATGAGTTTGTACAAACACCAGTCAAGACTATACGTCCAATTACATCTGGAATATTAAAGCTCCATTCCTGAGGTGTTTTTTTACGTTGCTCTCCATCCTGGCTAAAAATGAGACGATCTGCTTTGTCATAAATCATATAAATAGGATCTGTACCGGGTAATTTCTTATAAATACATCGATTTCTGGAATCGTACCGATATATATATCCAAATCTTTGCAAAACATTATCTAAACCAACTCCATCTTTTAAACCTGACGTTACAGAAGGAGGCAATACAAAACATTTATTTCCAAAATCATCATATACATAATAAGTATCACAATTATGATTATTATTTATCTGACGAGTCAGAATAATCTGCCCCAACTTGTTTTTAAACTCAAATAATTCATGTCCGTCTTCATCCATGGTACGGGTTACATAAAGCGATCCATCGGGATAATTGCCTTTATTAACAACTTCATCTGTGCCAACTTCAAATTGCATGCACGGATAAGTGGAATTGTTGGTAAGGTATGCCGTATTAATGGCTTTTCCATTGGCATGCCAACTCTGTCCGGAACCGAATTGCTGCAAAACCCGATTCAGCGGAGAGGCTTCGTAAACTGGATAAGAATAAGGAGAGGCATCTTTGTTCGTTGATTGAGAAGCGGATTTTACATTCGCTAATTCTTGAAAAGCACCATTACCGCTAATAGCCCCCGGAAGCCAAACGTTGGATTCTCGTCCAAAACCATCGTATTCCTGATAAGTCACCAAGTCATTTCTGGAAGGAGTGATGCCAACTTGCACGGTTTCGACGGATCGTCCTAATCCGTCAAGGTACTGGATTTGATCCAAATAAGTAGAAGCATCATCGGCCGTATAGGTACGCGTTAAAATATAGTTTTGATCGGAAGACTGTGAATAAACCGGTATTTTAACAATAAAAAAAGCAAATATTATAAAGAAATAGTGTGTTTTCATATTTATCATAGATGATTTAGTTATTACAGATATTGAAAGTTTAGTTTGGGCCGAGTTATTGCCCTTGATAATGATAATCATAGCTTTGGATCGTCTTCTCAGTTCCATCTTCAATAATATAGGTTCGCTTCAAGCGATTGAAAGTATCATATTCGTAGTAGGTAGTTACGCCGTTGGAGGCGGTAGCAGTTAGTATCCCGACAAGGGGCTTGTAGGTATAGGTGGTGACAAAGGCTGCCGGCAAATTGTTGCGTAATGTTGAAATTTGAGCATTAGTGAGTGCCCTGCTTCCCAAGTCGGGTATTGTTCCACCAAGAGCAGCTTTCAGTTCGTCGTAAGTGGTTCCTTGAATTTTGGCAACAGGATATTGCTTGTTATAGCCCCAGATATAGACTGTTTTCTCAGAATCGTCTTTTGTTAAGTAAAGAGGATTGCCAATGGAGTCATATTTATTAAAGCATACGCGATTCTTATAATCATTCGTACCGGTTTTCATCATAATAATGGAAGGTTTAAAGAGGGGATATCCTAATGCATTGCTTCCAAAATTAGTGTAAGTGGTTTTGATAGCTTGTTTTAAAGTAGTACCATAGTATTCCGATTTTTCTATCACGGGATTTAATATATTATATGATTGCATTGTACTATAAGGTGTTTCCGTATAATCTACCGGATATGTAAATTGCGTATAATGGGTCTTGCTATCACTATTAGTCTCTTTTTGTTCGCTGATGCAATAATTATCTGAATTATAAGAAAATTCGGTAGTTTTGGTGACCTTTGATCCATCTAAGTAATCGGTTTCAATTTTACTTTTTAAGTAACTCCATACTGCAGTATTCGAATATTCAATTATGTTATAACGTCCTATATAACCTTTAATGTACTGAATAAAATCATCACCTTGACATAGACTTGTATTTCCTACATAATTATCTTCAATAAAATAATTAATAAACTCACGATCCTTTTCGCCCTGTTCATAAACCATCTCTTCTTTTCGTACAGTATCATTTATTGCATTTAAGTAAACTTTGCTTAAAGCATCTCCATTTGTATAGTCAAATTCGTAAACATGATACCCGGATAATGTATTTTTAGGTAATGTATTTTGGAAAGTGGTAATTTCTTTTCCAATTGTATGATTTCCATTGTAATTTACTACTTTTACCGTGTCATATCCTACATCATTTCCGGCATAAACACTTGCCGGAAGATTGTAACTGTCTCCAGACAGAAAATAAGTTTTACTGCCTGTTTTCCCACTAAGATATGCCACCAAATATTGTGATTTGAAATACGATAGTGGAATCTGTATTTTTCCTCCTGAATAAAAATACTGTTTATCACTAGTTATGGTATTGTTTGTATCATAATTAGTAATACGTTTTACTCTAACTCCTCCACCAATAGAAACAGCATTGGTTAAAACAGATTCATTTAGAGCAGAATAAGACAAAGTTGCGGATGCCGTACAATCATAGGAATTTTTACTCTCTCCACTACATATGAGCTTATAATTTCCTGCTGCCAGCTTAATATCCACCTTCCATGTTTTATCTGTACCACTATAACCATATGTTTTCCCATTGCTAAGATTTACAATTACTATGCTACCTGCCCCAAGTACTGTGCCTTCAAGATGAAGTTTGGTTGTGTCTTTTTCCAATGTGAAATTTTTAATATTATTCGATGTCGTAGCTGACATTTTGTTATAACAAACCTGTAGGTTATACGAAGTGAAGAGATTATTTATATCTTCTGCCGATAAATATTTCTGATTTGTAAATGAATGTGGTTCAAATTGAAATTTAGTTTTTCCCCCTGTCGGATAGTGAATCGCTTTCAACATCCATGTTGTAATGTAATTAGTACTTGTACCCCGATTTGCTCCCTTATAATTTAGATAGTCTTCCGGTATACTATTATACTGATTATCTGTCAAAGCTAAATCAATAATATTGGGGATAATTGTATGTCCGGCATTCTTTGGCATTAGTGAACTAGTATTTTCCTGTCCATTATAGTATCCCCAGAAATCACGGGCGAATGAAGTTTTTAAAGGTAATTGCAAGGAATCGTTATAATCGAATGTATATTCCTCTCCTTTTGTTGAATCTGCATCATATTGAGTAACCTTTTCAAGCTTAAGACGTTTACGTTTTATATTATCGGAATAAGTTGAAAAGGTATTCCATGTATCATCATCCATATAATCTCCTCCAACATCCGAACCAACAAAATAATCATACGAAAAATTATACCGCTTTATTTCCTGATTATTTAATTTGTCAATAACCCTGATTGAACTAAGTTTCTTAGCAGTGTAATCATCTCTGTCAGACAAATCAAACATAACTTTTTCATTTTTCGTTTCAATAGAAGACAAGTATTGATTGTATATCAAAGAGCCTCCACTCACATCTCTTTTTATTGGATCATAAGCTATTCCTTCCGGATAATTATAAATACAGCGTTCACTCAAGGTTGGAAGATTTTTTTGAGGATCTTCACTATTGTCATAATTAAGATATATCTCTTGTCCATCGGGAGTAATGATCCAAGACAGAAGCCAAGCTGTTATAGCTGAATACAGAGATTGATGTTCCGTTTTTGCAAACCAATACTTAGTTCCGTCTTCTCCAGTAATTAAAAAAGATCCCCCTTGTTTTATGACTTTACATTTTGTCTTTTTCCCAATAACAACCGGAGTATTAGAATGCATGTAGAACTTAAATGAGTAGTTCAAAAAATTTACATTATAAATATCTAGTTGCCCACCTCCATTTAATCCCGTGTACATTGTAGCCGGGGTACACTTCGGATCATCGGTGCCAAGAGGTGGTGAATAACATCCGATTCCTGTCCAACCATAATAAATGTCTTCGTGCCCAAACCCTGCATTAAAGGGGGCTCCAACTCCTGTTTCAATATAATCAAGCAGTTTTTTTCTATCACTCCATGGTACAAATGTGGAATCGATTTGGTCGTTTCCGCCAACAGGTGTATATGATATACAACCTCCAGCCATCAAATTCCAACCAAGGCCAACCCAAGTAGCCTCCTGGCTTACCTGAATGCCTGATGCGTGATAACTAAGAGTGATGGGAATTGATAAAGAACCTAACTTTACCGTATATAATGGAATAGAAATTTCCGAAGTGCCAGAATATTCACTCACCGGTACATCTCCATATTTAGTAAATGCGGCTACTTCAGGTGAAGGAACAGCATAATTGGGTATTTTTAACGGGTCATTTGTATATGTTTGTCCATAAGTAATAATACTTATGAATAAAAAAACTGAAAGTATAAAAATTATCTTTTTCATGGTTGATTTTATGCTTTTATTTAGAATTTTGCTCGTCCCTTTTTATTCTCTTAATTATAATTCTTTGTCCCTTACTTCTTAATAATAACCCAATTTGCCAATTTATTATTGGGTACTACCTGCAAAACAGAATTCCTTGGATATAGTCCAGAACAATTAAAAGAGATATAGTACGATCCTGGTTCATAATATTTCATAGATACTGTGTTGATCTGAAATCCATCGATAGAATCTGTCCCTGAATACATTCCTTTTGCTTAATAAGGATAAGAATAAAAATTGCCATAATAAAGCGTGGAAATGGTTTGTATGTAAGGTAATAAATTACTTATGCTCCATAGAATGTTATCTCCTGCTTGTCCCGGATCTTTGCATTCTACCTACTGTTAAAATTTATTATGAACTATTGTTTGTATAACTAATTATTGTATCATTCTTTCCTATTATTATATTAATTATCTGAGTGTTCATTCTTCTATTTAGCAATTTTCTCTCCATAAACCTTATCATTCACCACAATCTGTAGTAAGTACTCACCCAGTTGAAAGCCATCCAAAGCGATTACTTCCTGATAAAATCCTTCCGGATGAATCGTTTTAGGATAATTCACTAATAACCTCCCTTGCATATCGTACAAGGATATTGTTACATCAGCTTGTTGAGTAAGATCATATTCAATAAAAATACGATTACTTTCTTTATCTATGTGAACATTGTAATTGATTAATTCTTTATAGGGATTATTCCCAGAAGAATTGCTATTGCTTCCTCCAGAAGAGTTCTTACTCTTTTTATTCTCTTTCTCTATTTCATCCAGTTTAGCCAGATTATCGGGGTCATCATTCAGGTAACTGTGTTTATCCGGGGAGTAAAAGAAAGCTGTATTGAAATGCTTAAAAGGTGTTTGGTTTTTAAATGTAATGCTTTCAACCGTTTCAAAAACAGGGTAACGATATCCGTCGGCATACCATCTGTATGTCTCTACTTGCATATACACACTATCATTGTTTAGATGATAATTAATACTATCAATATTTACAACCGGTTGAATAATTGAATCCTTTTGAACAAAAGGTATCATCTTTTCTGCTATTTTTTTCAAGGAGCGTACCCGCAATACATGCTGCAATGTATCTCCATTGGGAAGGATAATCATACCATAAGCATCTCCCCATGTTACAGTTTTCCCTTGTGAAGTAAGATCAAGACGGCGACAATAATTACCTGTGCCATAAAAATAACCTTCAATTCTTTTCTGATAAGAGAAAGGAAAAGTCAAAAGCAGTTCCGGCTTCCAATTATTTATTATTGTTGTAGGGTTTTCGTAACCTAAGGAATAGAGTGAATCGTTTCTTAACAAATAGTGATAAAGAGTATTGTGCTCACAACCTGTCACAGCAGAATCTGTTTCAGATTGAATATAAGATAACTTGTATTTTTCATTAATTGCTTCCTGCTTACTAAAATCCCAAAGTACATTTGCCCCTGCTCTACCGGGGTGTTTATACTTAACCTGTTGTTTGGTTATTACATCTTCACCACGGAACATATTATAGTCCTTATTTAATACATTCTGAGCAGTCAATGACGACATCTTGGCTAAGAATATAAGTCCGAATAACAAAAGTGATTTAATTTTCATTTTTCCTGAATTAATGTTATAATATTACATTGTATTCCTTTTTTAAGCAAGAGCTGCACGACAGTAATAATAAGAATAGGAGAATAGCATAAAAATAATTTAATAGGTAGCGTTTTCATGTAATTTTATGTTTTAGTATTAATTCTGGATTTAAAAACGCAAATTAAAACAAAATAATTCATATAACAATGAAATTTATTGGACATTTTGCAATTATAATAATTTACTGATATATAATGCATTAATAGTTATTATACTGTATTTATGAAAGTTAGATATTGGACATTTTAATTTTTAAAGTCATAAATAAGACATAATAATATAAACTTAATATTGTTACCTATTTTATATAATAGGATAATATCAATTCAATACGCATTCTATTAATACATAAATATTAATAATTAATTGTTCGTAAATATATAAATAATAGCAACTAGGATAAAAGCATTAGGTGGCAGAGGTGGCAGGAAAAAAGACCTTTTTGGCTTTCCAGAAATAAAATTTTGAAAATTCTGCAAATTGCGGAATTTTCAAAATTTATTTTTCAGAATCGGAAAAAGTATTATTTCTCTGCCACCTCTGCCATCTACTAAAAACTACGCCACTAGTAATCAGTTGATTGCAAAATATAGAAGAACGATGATCAACAAAAAGTGGTGTACATAGTGTACTAAAAAAGAGCGATTTATCTACACCATGTACACAAAATAAATTGATCTGATATTCAACACTATACAAAATAGCGAAAACAAATTCAGCAGGCGATTGAGAAAATTACCGATTATCCGTAATCGGTTTAATGCACTAAAGAAGTCAACCCGTCTATGAATTAATAAATTAGTAAGTCAACTGATTATAGGCTTAGGGACAGTAGTAGTCAACTGGAAGGGTTCTTTTGCAATTTAGTTGAAAGGACGTATCGTTATAGTTCCTAAAGAACTCTGATAAAACAAAACTTCTTCAAGTTTTTTGTATAATATAATACATTAATAGTAATATATTAATCTATTTATAATTAGGATATTAAGTATATATTTTGTAATTTTAAGCTACCAAACAAAATACTACAAAACAATGCTTAAAGATCCTAATTGCAACAAAAATAATACAATAGACGCACATTGCCATCATATTTCAGCTATAAATGAAGCTAATAGCAGCCTTAATCTATCATCCTTTTATCTTCCATCAGATATGGTTGTTGAATCAGCCGTTATTGGCAATAATAAAATCGAGTTATATATAAAATCCGTATTGGATTATGGCATCTGTCCTTATTGTGGTCATATAAGCGAAAAGATTCATAGCCAGTATCAGCGAGTCATAACCGATCTTCCTGTTTTAGGTAAAAGGGTCGTCATTCATTTCAGACCAAGAAAATTCTTTTGTCAAAATGATTTCTGTTCTAAAAAAACATTTGCAGAACAACCAGGCAATGAGGTGTTCAGGTATAGAAGAAGGACGCGACGTTGTGAACAGGTAGTTACACATCATGGATTGATGAGTTCGTCCAATGATGCCAGCAGTCTTCTTAACGGAATGGGTATTCCACTTTGCAATACTACAGTACTTCGAGACATACACAGAATAAGAATTCCAGAAAACAAGGAAATAACCAATATCGGAATTGACGATTGGGCGTTCAGAAAAGGTATCAACTATGGAAGTATTATCGTAAATCTGGGAACCGGACACGTTATTGATCTATTGGGAGATAGAGAACGTGATAGTTTTAGTAAATGGCTAGAATGCCATCAACAGGTATCCCTTGTAAGCAGAGACTGATCTACCGAATATTTCACAGCTATAGCTTTATCAGGAAAACGTATTATAGAAGTGGCGGATAGGTTTCATCTGATAAAAAACATGTCGGACTGTGTAACAAAAACTATTAGTGAGAACTATTCGGACTATAGGAATGCAGTACGTTCTGGAAACGAAATCACCCCCGAAGAAAAGTGTATTCAACCTGATATTCAGGAGATTTGCAATGACAAACTGTCTGGAGATAAAAAACAGGAGGTCAACAATAATACAGATTCAAGAACCATTATGTTTAATGAAGTTAAGGAGCTTCAAGATAAAGGTTTCTCAATAGGTGCGATTGCTAAAAAATTGAAGATAGCCAGACAGACCGTCAGAAAATATAGAAACTACACATCTTTACCCCCAAGAAAAAGCAGCCCACGTAATGAATACTTTAAATTTGATTCATACGTAGAATCAGAATATTCAAATGGAAAAAGCCTGGTCAATATCTTTCATGAAATAAAGAACTTGGGATTTAAAGGCAGTAAAACTCCATTTCATGATCATTATAGATATTTGTCAAAAGGACGTAAAGGAAGACGTACTGACAGACCGAAATCAATAAAGAAAATAAAGCCACAAGATAATCGTGAACCACTGATACCTGTAAAAACAATCTCATCAATTGTAGATAAAGGAATCAGAATGAAAGAATTGGATGAAAAAGAAGATATACTGATACAGACATTGATATCTATTCCATGGTTTAAGGAAATTTACAATGCTGCTACATCATTTTATAAAATATTCAAAGAGCCCAATGGTGGACAATTAGCTGAATGGATAAATGAATATAGAGATACTGAACTTGCAAAATTAAAAACCTTTATCACAGGCATCATACTGGATATGAAAGCTGTTGAAAATGGACTAAAATACCCTTTTTCTAATGGAATTGTAGAAGGCTTTGTTAATAAATTGAAGACTATAAAACGAATGATGTATGGAAAGGCAAAGCTCATGCTACTGAAAAGAAAACTAGTTCTGGGAACTCTTCTTTTCAACTAAATTGCAAAAGAACCACAGGAAGCAGTTTAATACAGCTCCCGGCAAATATTAATCATTTATTGGCGGGAGGTTGAAACAAACATGTACATGTTCGGGTGCAATCTTGTACATGATTGGGTTCAAACATGTACATGTTTGAAAAAAGGCAACCTTTTGTTTTTGCTAATATCTGGTCAATGAGATACTAATTTATACTTCAGGAATCTTAAACTGACGAAAACATTTATACAAATCATAATTATACGTATATTTGTGTTTCAAAAAGCTAAATTTAATGAATACAGAATATCTTTTATCTGAAGCGGTAGGCTTATTAAAGTCTCTTATTTCTATCCCTTCTTTCAGCAGGGAAGAAGAAGCTGTTGCCGATTATCTTCAAAACTATATAGAATCCATCGGAATTGAGACTAGAAGAAAAGGGAACAACATTATTTGTGTTGCTCCTATGTTCGACTTAAGAAAACCTACGATATTGCTTAATTCACATATAGATACGGTTAAGCCGGTTAACGGATGGCGAAAAGACCCCTTTTCACCGACTGAGGAAAACGGAAAACTGTACGGATTGGGTAGTAATGATGCAGGGGCAAGTGTGGTTACGCTTTTTCAGGTTTATCAGGAATTATCTAAAACGGAACAGAGTTATAACCTTATTTTCGTGGCTTCCTGCGAAGAAGAGGTTTCCGGAAAAGAAGGGATAGAAAGTGTGCTCTCTGAACTTCCGCCTATTACTCTGGGTATTGTGGGGGAACCTACAGAAATGCACCCGGCCATCGCAGAAAAGGGACTAATGGTTCTTGATGTTGTGAGTTATGGAAAGGCCGGACATGCTGCTCGCAACGAAGGGGTAAATGCCATTTATAAGGCTCTTGATGATATCAGCTGGTTTAAGGATTTCAAATTCGAAAAGGAATCGCCAATGCTTGGACCGGTTAAGATGAGTGTTACTCAGATTAATGCCGGAACTCAACACAATGTAATACCGGACAGATGCTCGTTTGTGGTGGATATTCGCAGTAACGAACTTTACTCCAACGAGGATATATACAACACGATTAGGAAAAACGTGAAAAGCGACGTTAAGGCCCGCTCTTTCCGCCTCAATTCATCGCGTATATCGGAGGATCATCCTATCGTGAAACGTGCCGTTAAAATGGGAAGAAATCCGTTTGGATCTCCTACTCTTTCCGATCAGGCTTTAATGCCTTTCCCTAGTGTGAAGATGGGGCCGGGAAAATCATCCCGTTCGCATACTGCAGATGAATATATTCTTATCAGCGAAATAGAAGAAGCTATTGAAATATATCTTAAGTTGCTCGACGGACTTAATATTTAAAAGAGAATGAGTGCAAAAGAACAATACCGGGATCTATGCAAAGAGGAAAACAGTATTCCTCTCTTCTGCCAGGATTGGTGGATGGATGCTGTGTGCCTGGATGAATGGGATGTTCTTTTAGTCGAAGAAAAGGGGCAAATTGTTGCAGCATTGCCTTATCATCTAAGAAAAAAATTGGGTTTTCGTTGTATTGTTCAGCCACAGCTTACGCAATATAACGGCATCTGGATAAGAAAAAGGCAGGTTACCGCCGACTATGAACGTATTTCCTACGAGAAGAGGGTTTTCAATAAGTTGATAAAGCAGTTGGAGCAGCTTGGATTATCTTTTTATCAGCAATGCTTTCACATGAGCATTACCAATTGGCTTCCGTTTTACTGGCATGGCTACAAAGAGACTACCCGATATACTTATGCGATTAACAGCATTGGTAATCCCGAAAAGGTTTTTAGCAGGTTTAGTCCGGCCAAACAAAGGCAGGTAAGGAAGTGTGAGGATAAACTGCATCTTTCCTTGGATATGAGACCTGATGAGTTTTACAGCCATCATAAACAGTCATTGCAAGAGCGTGGCGAGGTGATTAGTTACTCTTACGAGCTGTTTCAACGGATTTACAAGGCTGCCCAAAACAACAATGCCGGACAGATATTTGCCATTAAAGACGATGAGGGCGAAACTCATTCATGCCTTTTTGTGGTTTGGGATAAGGCCTCTGCTTATACGCTGCTGTATTCCATATCGCCTAAACATGCATCTTCGGGGGCATCTACACTGGTAATATGGGAAGCCATTAAGTTTCTGGTCAATAAAACAAAGAGTTTCGATTTTGAAGGGGGCATGATTGAAGGAGTTGAGAACTCTTACAGACAGTTTGCAACCATGCAAAAGTCTTATTTCTTAATTGAGAAGTACTATTCAAGAGTGTTTAAGTTGCTTTTTAAAATCTATAAAAAGTAAAAAAGCTACTTTGCACTATATTCTCTCTCTAACTGCAGTAAGTACCAGGCAAATGTTGCTCCATTAAAACTTCGTAAATCTTTATCCAGTCCCTTTTCATGGAGCTCTTGCATCAATGCTTCCATCATGTATTGAAATCCCACAGAATCGAATTTCCATAAGTTTCGCTTGCCTTTAATGAAAGGGATATGTCTCTTTATTGTATTTTTTAATGTATCCAGGAACGGATGAAAGGCTTTAGCCAGACAGAAATCGTCTTCAAATGCAATGCCTTCTTCTGCAAAAAGCTCTTGTAATACTTCGTCATACAACTTTTTACCCAACTTATAGTCAAAAGGCATTGAAGAGAAATAATCCATCAGCTCAGCATCAAACAAAGGCAGGCAATAACTAAATCCAAAATACTCCCAAATCTTCGATGAATTGACTATATATTTAGCTTGTCTCTCTTTCTGATCCCAGTTTTCTATCTCTTGAAATGAGACTGATTGAGAGCTTAAGTCATTCAACTGACTGGTAAGAGATAGCATTATCTTTTTTCGCTCTACCGGAGCTGCATCTTTTCCTTGAAAGTGCATATTAAACAGATCGATTGCAATTTGTTTTCTATCACTATAATTGCGCATAAACGGACGAAGATGACTACCCGCAATAAAATCTCCACCATGTCCGGGAAGGAAAATTGTATCAGAAGATATTTTTTTCTCCTTGATAAGATACTGAATTGACGGATACTCCTGATAGAAATAGCAGGACGAGAATTGTGTTATATAGCTGCAATAACCGAGGAACTGAGGATCATAAATATACCTGTTATCGCCATACTTCATGTAGTCAATAAACAACCACTCAAAACCAAGGCGATTTGCCACTTCCTTAGAGTGCTTAAGCTCTGCATTATCTACAGGTTTACCATAGGTGAAGCACAAAACACGTTCATATTTCTCTTTATAGAGCAAATAAGCTATCAGTCGTGAGTCATATCCTCCGCTTAATGGAATTGCCACCGGACGACCATTTAATAGATAAACCAGACGTTTCCCTACGTTGGATATTATCTTTTTCAATCCTGATTTCCATACATCGTACTCCCTATTTTTATCGATTTCACCGATCAATGAATGATATATTACAGAATAAACAGACTTACTGTCCACAACAATATATTCGCCCGCCTGAATCTGGTAAATGTCTTTTAGTAAAGTAGACTTCCCGGTTGTATATCCAAGAAAAGCAAATTCTTCTTTCCATTCTTTGTCTATAACAAAAGAGGTAACTCCGGCAAGGCTATTAATATTATCGGTTATATAAACTTTTCCATCTACACAGGTATAAAAAACAGGGAATGAACGTACTCTGTCTACTGCTGCCCAAACCGTATTTTTGTGGTTTATCAAAACAGCAAAACAGCCGTTTGCTTCTTTTATCTTTTTTGCAAAAAGATCTTCTGACTCAACATCCGAAAAGTAATTCAGCAATTCTTTATCCTGATAAAAAGAGCCATCAGGTGCAAAAAGATATCCTTTTGCGCAGATTCCATCGGCAGAAAACCATGCACGGTTATTATTTCGCTTCAGTGTAAAGCAAATCCTGTCGTTGCTATATGATATTTCTTCTTGCATATCCTATCTGTTATTTCTTTGTATAAAGAACTTTTTCATAAATAGAAATCAGTTGTTCTGTCACTACATCAGGGCCTGACACAGAATTTACATGAGCAGAGATTGCTTTGTAATCAAACTTATCTCTGTTAAAAATCATCGTTTTCATCGCATCAGCTAAAGCTACTACATCTTCCACCGGCACTCTATATCCTTCTTTAGGAGTAACAATAGCTTCGGGAACAACCTCTGTACAAACAACAGGCAATCCGGTGCTCATAGCTTCAAGAACAGCTATTGATTGTGCTTCAACTCTACTTGCCAAAACAAAAGAATCGGCTTTTTGAAGTTCAGACAGTACACCTCTTGAATCTTTCCAGCCGGTAAAAACAATTCGGTCTCTGTGCATGCATCCGGATAATATCTTCTGAAAAGTTTTATCTTCGAAATTATCTCCTACAATAACTAACATAACATTCGGAATATTATTGCATAGACGATCAAATGCAGGTAAAAGGATATCGTATCCTTTGGGCTGAGAGAAACTATTTACTGTAATAAAGGTAAAATTATCTGTCCGTTCACGAGGAAGATAATGAAAGAAATCTGTATCCAGAATATTTGAGACTACTTCAATAGGAACTTCCTTCAGCAAAAACTCTTTAATCTTATCAATCAGCTGTTGAGAGACAGGAATAACATAAGATGCATTCGAAAAGCCTTTTTCCAAAAATGGTTTATAAACAGGAATAAAGCCTTCTTTTGCCAATGTAGAACGCAAGCCAAATCTACCCCGATGCTCTGTTATCACATAAGGAATATCATATTTTTGTTTTATAAGATAGGCAGCATAACCACCCCACATGCAGCTATGAGCATGTATCAAGTCTGGTTTACCGTATATTTTAACGTATTCATCGAACAAAATCATTGTTCGTTTGCTCCATGCAAGTATATTTGCTTTATCCAGTTTTGGTATTCGTCTATAGTAATAACGGAACGTTAGCAACCCATCTTCCATTGATTCAAAAGAGTGCCATGGAAAGGTCAAAGCCTTTAATTTATACTTCTTCCAAGGCAAAGCAACGTTTGCTAGAATATGAACCTCCAAACCTTTTCTTTTAAGGAGCAGAGATTGATCTCTACAAAACTCTCCGCCTTCCGGAAGATACCAGGAAGGAAGCTGCAGAATTCTATATGGTTTTAAGGGATTGCTCATACTTTTTCACCAATAGCAGATACCAGGTTAATTGCGCCATTAAGACAACAGCAGAGACAAAACTAAACAAAATAATTGCCCAGACAAAGTTTTGGATATAAATACCTATAATTAACCATCGATATAGAGACATATAACATTGGACGAAAGTAGTCGAAGGTCATTCGTTCGCTGTTTTTCCAATCGGGTGTCTGGTTTGTTAACCATAATTCCTAAATCAACACACAAATGAAAAGGCTAAGGTAGCCTACCCTCCTAAGCATGTTAGAATGTGAAGGTCACAACAATAAATTAACAAATATAAAAGAATATAATATATAATATAAAGACTTGGGCTTCGTACCTAATCGTCTATTATGTTCTACTTTCCTTGGAATATTTCTTGACAGAAGAAGAACAGAAAGACGTTTGCGTTAATAGGTACAACACGACACACAACGGCATAACGAGCAGAATAAGCGGGCTACCTTAACCAGTACGCAAAACACATATAACTACAAACCATATAGCAATAACGTTACAATTCATAACTAGACGTAACAAAACAGCTTTTTCTTTTGTATACGTCGTTAGTGGATAGAACGAAAACTAATTACCCGGCAAAAAGTAAAAAAGAAGGAAATAACAAAATAATAATTCCAAGCGGTGAGATAAAATTTCATATGGAGGTAATACTTTTCGAACCTTCCTATTAGAATGATAAAATTGGAAAGAAACAAAAATATCACCCGGAAACGAGTCCCGTAGATAGAAAACCAAATTAAATTGTTTTGCTAAACCGAAATTTGCGTTCTGATAAGAAACACCGTTCCTGAATAATTATTACATAACTTTCACCCGGAGGCCAAAGGTACTTTCGGCCTTTGAATACCCTTAGAACAAAACCCCGGTTAGAATATAGGCTCGGAAATAGTAGAGCTATAATTCCAACAAAGTGACGGACTTTTTCCTTTGTACGCTTAGGTTGAGAAAATTAAAATTATTTTTTCCTCTAGGAACCATCGACGAAGTCTCTCGTGGTCGTTTAAAGGAAATATAATGTTAACGGAGTGGTGGCAAATAGTTATAACAAAGACCCCTTAGATGGATATGACCGAGAACAGTCCAATGAAACCTTACCGGCTCTCTAACCCGACAAAAGCTACCTTATTGTTAATCCTAAGTCGGGTTATTTGAACAATTCGAGAAGTGAACTAGTCCAATAAAGCGGTTTCGTACCGCCCTTTCCCTAGTTATTCCGTCCTTGGTTAAAACCTGGATCGGATTAAGTCAGTTAATTTTTCTAAGAAGAGTAATCAAGAGGTGAGAAATATGAGCGCAAAAAGGAAAGGGCAATCAAGATCCTATGAAAATCCTCCTTTCCACTTGGGTTAGACCGAAACATATAAGTCTATTACTAAAGGGACCATTATTAAAAGAAACAAATGACGGAGGAATAGTAGATAAGGTGGATAAAAACCGTTTGTTCTTATCGAAACTATTATCTCCTATTATTAAATATAACCATCGAGACAGAATAAAG